>Ga0265295_1003321_pt1 | contig 23626 bp, 18 predicted proteins | sample Munlansysbiofilm_FD_192503 | JGI IMG/M metagenome (GOLD analysis project Ga0265295, IMG submission 192503) | Leachate microbial communities from a municipal landfill in Southern Ontario, Canada - Methane capture system biofilm | ecosystem: Engineered > Solid waste > Landfill > Unclassified ...
CCTTTTTCTTAAAAAAATTATCAAAATTTTCTTCTACGTCAATATGTTTACAACCAAAAAAAATCAAGAGTTCTGACAATTTGTATTCTATAAAGAACCTCTTTATATCAAGATAGTTTTCTGATCCATAAATTAATTCCCTACAATTTCTATATTTACTTAATAAACTTTTATGCATGGATACGACATTTAGGATCTCAGACGATTTTGTTTTTGTCTCTCGCATCAATATGTCTAAGGGTAATTTATTCTTCATAGCTTTATTATAATCGAAAGTTGACATAGTTGACATATTATGAAAATTTGTGTTTCTATTATCGCCATTTATCTTATAAACTATACACAAAAAAAGGAGGCTTTAAAAAAATGCGAAAACATGTTAAGATTATTTTAGGTATTATTTTCGTTTTACTGCTTGTAGGATGTAAAAATGATACCAAAGACCAGAAATGGTTAGATGATATTGCAAGCTCAATTACAATCGATTCAACTCTCAATGAAGTAGCAAGCGATTTTGAAGTACCAATAAAAACTAACGAGGATGACTTAGACATTACTTGGGAATCAAAAAATACCGAGGCATTAACTTTTGAATCTATTGATTCAAAGTATATGGCAAAAGTTGTTCAAAGCACTAGTAGCATCGATTTAGAAATTGTCGCTTCAATAGAATATGAAAAACTAACTGCAACGAAAACATTTAATGTTACAATTGTTGCTAAGGTGGAGGATTCAAACATGCGTAAATTAACAATTAAAGCAACTATCCCAAATGCATTACCAGAAAACTCCTATCTCTCAATCGGGTCTAACATTAATAGTTGGCAACCTTCTGACGTTGACTATAAGGCTAAAAAGATTAGTGATACTCAATATCAGTTAGATTTAGAATTTGATATTTCGGAAGGATTAGTAACGATTCAATATAAATGGACCATTCAAGTTGAAGGAGCTTCTGCTTCGGATCAATGGAAACAAGTCGAGAAAGGTGAAGATGGTGTTTCGGAGATTGATAATCGCTTAATCACTATTAGCGGTTCAAGTCCAGCTGTAACTACTGTTGAAGATACAGTTTTAGCTTTTGCTGATCCAAACTACGTTCAACCACCAACTGTTGTTGGTAACCTTGATATTATTACTGATTTTGAAATGCCACAATTTACGGACGGCAGAACAAGAACAATTCGTGTATGGACACCAAGTAACTATAATAAAGACGATAAAACAAAACACTATGCAGTAATATACATGCAAGATGGCCAAAATGTTTTTGATACAAAAACTTCATTTGCAGGCGAATGGGAAGTCGATGAAACGATTGAAAAAATGATCTTAGAAAATAACGTTGATGGCTTCATCGTTGTAGGAATTGATAATAGTTCAAAAAGAATGGAAGAATATACTCCTAATTGGCAAGATCAAACTGATGCTGAGGGTGGTCTGTATGCACAATTTATTGTCGAAACGTTAAAACCATAAATTGATGAAAACTACAACACATTGACAGATCGTGAAAATACAATGGTTGCTGGAAGTTCAATGGGCGGATTAATTAGTTTCCATATTGGACTATCATATCCTGATACGTTTGGAATGATTGGAGCATTCTCTCCTTCTTTCCAAATAAATACTAAAGAAGCAAGACAGGCATTCATAAATGATATTGACCCTCTTGATAATTTACCGAGAATGTATATTGATGCCGGTGATAAAGAATCACTTTATCAATACGTTGGCCCCGTTTCAGATGAATTATTTAATGCTAATTATCCTAAAGAACTAATCTATACAATGATTGGTAAAGACCATCAACATAATGAAGCGGCTTGGCGAGCAAGATTTCCTTTAGCTCTAAACTGGCTAACTGGTTCTGAAGATGGAAATTATGTTGAACCAACTACTAAACTGGCTTTAACCGTAAATGTTGACGATACATTACTTACTTACTTACATACTTTAGACGATGATGGAAAACTTTATATATTGGATAATAGTACAAAAGAAAAGTATGAATTGATTTACAATGAAGAAAATGATTGCTATAACGTTGAAATAACTCTAAAACCTAATTCAGTATTTAAGTATCAAGTTATCTATTTTAAGGAAGACGTTTTAACCGTATATGCTCATAAAAATAATTCACCCTTGATTACTGAAATTACAATTAATGACGAAGACTTAACTTCTGAGTTAACAATTGATGAATTTCAACAAGTTGAAAAAGTTATAGTCAATCTTACTATTCCTGAAAAAACTTCCGAATACTTCGCAACAATTAAAGGTGATAAATCCGAATTAATTGCCTATACAGGTAATTTAAGTAATAGTCATTATTTTAAACTAATTGACGATTCTTATTCATTTTCTTACTTCGCTACTCCTAATTCAAGTATTTCATTTAAAGTGCTATATTACTTAAAGGATGTTCACTCGATTTTTGAAAACAAAACTGATGGCACTGATACTGATGGTAGAACTTATAATATAAACAATGGCGGTACAACTATTATTAACCATATTGTTGAAGGATGGCAAATAGCAAACGTCGAATTAACTGTCAACGTTACTTCTCCAGAAATCGTTGTTCCTGAAAATGAAACACTAATGATGGGATTATATGGTTCTCCTTTCGGCGGTTCATGGCGTAATTCACAAATGACTACTGTAACTCCTACTACTTTTACTTTTCTAACGACTACTACAAGTGGCAAAATTGAATTGTCCGCCGGATACGTGCTGTTTAAAGAAGGAACACAATCCCCTTATGTTCAAGTATTCGAGAAAAAAGAAGCCGGAGGGTCTTCCACGAAAGTCTCAAACTATGAAATCGTAATACCTTTTAGCACATGGACAGCAGATAAAATAACTCATACAATAAATCATACTGTTGAATTCTTTTAATTAAAATAAAATGGCTAACTTAGAATTTCTAAGACTTAGCCATTTTTTTATTAAAATTTGACGATTTGAAATCCGAAACTTTGACAAGCTTCCTTCATATTAAGTTCTATCTGTAACCCAACTTTACCACCGCTAACCATTACTGTATCAAAATCATTAGCTGTTTCATCAACAATTGTTAAGAATGACTTCTTCATCCCAAACGGACTACATCCTCCATGAACATACCCTGTAAGAGGTAACAATTCTTTTTCTTTAATCATATCAACTGACTTTTCATTTAAGAATTTTGCAACTATTTTTAAATCCAATTGTTTGGTAACTGGAATTACACAAACATAATAATTCTTTGATTTTCCTTGAACAACAAGCGTCTTAAAAACTTGTTTTGGATTCTCATTAAGGACATGTGCTACTTCAAGACCACTTATTGCATTAGTGTTAGTATAGTCATGAACTTGATATTTAATTTTTTTCGAATCTAAAATTCGCATTGCATTTGTTTTCATTACTCTCACCAAACTTATTATATCACTTCTTAAAGTTATTAAAATAAAAAGAGTTATCACAATAACTCTTAACCAAAAACGATTAAACTTTTTTAATCATTGATACATACTTGCTCTCTTTGTAACCTAGTCTTTTATATAAACTCTTAGCGCGGTAATTCGTTCTCCCAACTTCAAGTTTGATTGCTTCTACATCATTTTTATATTCTTTTTCAACAAACTTAAAGATCTTTCTTCCAATCCCATTTCCTTGAAACTTTGGTCTTATATATAAGTCTTCGAACAGAATGATTGGTCCACCATACTCAGTAGCAAACCCAAACGCTAATGTAAAGAATCCGATCACCCGTTTTTTATCTTTAATAAGATACCCATCAATATACGGGCTATCATTAATAATTTGGCTAAATGTTTTACTCATTTCTTCTTCCGTAATCTCGTTTTCAACAACTGGGTACACATAAAATTCTTTGGCAAGTTCTAAAAATATCTCACAATCGTCTTTGGTCATTTTACTAATCATATGTCATCATCCTTTCATGATTATAAAATTTAGTATAAACTATTATGATTTTTATCAACGTAAATATTATACCACAGAAAACAATATTACACTCCGACTGTGCATATGTACGGCCTACTTATCATTTCATTTCAACTAATTGTTTTAAATCGCAAACCTTTTTTATACTTACCCGACATTTATACGATACATATTAATTTAGTGTCGCAACTTTATTTGAACTATTTTAATGCTGTCAAACTTATTGTAACATATCCAAGAGTTGTTTTATGTTAGTTGTTGATATTTTAAAAATAAATGTTAAATAGTATTTCATATCGTTAAAAATTTGAGTTCTAAAAAAATGTAATTTGCATGTATCAAAGTGCATAAATGTGGGACTTTTCGTTACGCTAAAAAAAGACCCGGTACTTTGTACCGAGTCCTTATCTTTTATCTGGCGGAGGAAGAGGGATTCGAACCCTCGCACCTTTGACAGTCTACGAGCTTTCCAAGCCCGCCCCTTCAGCCACTTGGGTATTCCTCCGTGGCGCACCCAATAGGAGTCGAACCTACGACCTTTTCCTTCGGAGGGAAACACTCTATCCAGCTGAGCTATGGGTGCATGGTCGGGATGACAAGATTTGAACTTGCGACCCCCTGGACCCCATCCAGGTGCGCTACCAAACTACGCCACATCCCGTTGCTTATATATTATAACAAATTTTTACATTTATTCAATTATAATTAAAGCATTTCTAATCTGATATTTTTACCTCTAAAAACAAATTTTCCTAAATCGCCAATAATTGCACTAGCCTTATTCGAGATTTGTAAGACTGTATGTTTGTCAAAGTGTTTAATATCGCCAACATTTTTGCTATTAACGTTATATTTAGTTCTAATAATTTCTAAAATAAGTTGTGGGTTAACACGATCCTTGCGACCTAAGTTTATTTGATATAAGACAAAATCACGGTTTCTTGTGTTTCGTCTATTATTGTCTTTATCGTTTTTACTACCTTGTTTCTTGTCATCTTTAGCTTTAACAATATCGATATCATCAAAGATTACTTCTTTTGGTATTTCTTTACCAATAAAGTATGCTAGTAATGTTTGTGAATCAACACCCTTGCTTTCAGCAATTTCAATAATCTTGTCATAACTATCTGTTACATCATGAGATTCATTAACAATTTTGTCAATAAATTTTTCAATTCTTTTCGCATTAATAGTTTGCGTTGCTGGAATGTTTTTTCTTTCAATTTTAGTTTTTGTAAATTTTTCTAATTCCCAAATCTTCATTTCCGTTCTTGGTGTCACAATACTATAAGCTTTACCGCTTTTTCCTGCTCTTCCAGTTCTACCTATTCTATGGACATATACTTCATTTTCATGTGGTAATTCATAGTTTATTACACAGTCAACATTGGAAATATCAAGTCCTCGTGCAGCAACGTCTGTCGCAACCAAAACATTTAACTCTCTATTACGAAACATATTCATTACGTAGTTACGTTGTGACTGCTTTAAATCACCATGTAATGCTTGCGCATTATACCCTTCATCATTTAACAATAAACTAATTTCATCGACTTCTTTTTTTGTATTAGCAAAAACAATGATTGAATCAGCCATTTCTACGGCCATCAGTCTTTTTAATAAACTTAATTTATCTTGTTTTTTAACAACATAATAATGTTGACTAATTGTTGATACAGTTAATTGTTTAGTATCAACTTTAATGATGCTTGCATCTTTTTGATACTTTGTCGCAATCTTCTTGATTTCATTAGGAATTGTCGCTGAAAACAAGACAGTCTGACGTTCTGTTCTTGTTTCACTTAAGATTCTTTCAATATCTTCTTGAAATCCCATCTTCAACATTTCATCAGCTTCATCAAATGTTAAAATCTCTAAATTACTAAAATCGACCGTTCTTCTTTCCATATGATCAATAATTCGGCCCGGAGTACCAACAATAATATGGGGTTTTCTCTTTAATGCTTTAAACTGTCTTTCATATGATTCCCCACCAACAATAGGGGTAACCGTAATTCTTTCATTAAATTTTACTAACTTTAAGAATTCATTATATACTTGTAATGCTAACTCTCTTGTTGGACATAAGACCAAACTTTGAGTATTGCGAATTTTACTATTAATTTTTTCTATGATTGGAATCGCAAAGGCAAACGTCTTACCTGTCCCTGTTTGGGCTTGGGCAATGAAATCTTTCCCTTCTAACATTAAAGGAATAGCTAACTCTTGAATTTCTGTTAATTCATTAATTCCTATTTCATTAATCGCTTGTTTTGTTTGTTCTAATATTTCTAATTCACTAAATAATTTTTTCAATTTCTTTCCTCATCTCTTTTAACCTTACTAACTATACCATAAAAACATCAAAATAACTACTTAAAAATTTATAAAATAAATAAAAAAGCCATTTGGCTTTTTATTTTGAAATAATTGTCACTAAATAATCAAAATCATAACTTATTTCATCAATAGTAATCGTTACTACTAACCTAACATCATATAGTCCTTCGCGTTTTGTTACAAGCGCCTTTTTACCATCATTACTAATCGTTATCCCCGCTTGATCTAAGGAAGACCATGAGATAACAGCATCACTTGAAATTAAACTTTCTGTTGGTAAATCAAAATCCTTTGATACTTGGGTTTTTGAGTCACCTTCTGCAAAAACAATCATAAGATTTTGAAACACTTTTTGTTGTAAAGTTTCATTTGTATTTGAAATTTTTAATTCAAAAGTTTTCCTTAGCGTGATTAAAATATCATTATCTTCTTTTTCTGTAATTGTTACAGTTACTAAAAACTTTTCATTGCCTCTTAAAAAGATTGGCACTAACCAAACTGTTTCATCACTCTTCGTTACTAATCTCGCATTTGTAATGTAACTAAGATTGATGATTTCATATGAGAAATAGTATCCATCTTTAAAGGAATCTAGTAACACCTCTTTTGATAATTCCTCACAAAAAGTTAGATCGTCTAAATAATCATTCCCCTTCTCAAGATGCGTTAAACTACTGCCCTTCTTTAAGACAACAACCGTAAACGATTCTGTACTTTTATTAACTCGCGCTGTTAAAGTGACTGAAATGTCTTTTTCTTGTTGATAAACATAAATATGTTGTTGATCAGGTTTTAAGACATCTTCATTACTTGACTCCCAAATGATTAAACCATAAACTCCTCTAGGAACAGTAAAATCTCTAGTAACTTCCTTTGGTACATCATCGGTACTAAGAGCTTGAAGTGACTTTTCAGGAAAATCACAACCATACAAAAATACTAAAAGACTTATTGTCATTACGAATATAGCAAATTTTCTCATTCGTATCCCTCCCAAACAAAGGTTTCTTAAATTCCACCTTTATTATACACTAAAAAATGAAAGAAAAAAGAACCTTGCGGTTCTTTCTCAATTTGCAGCATCAGCACTATCATCTAATAGTAATTCACGATGATCCTTAAATGATTCAATAATTGCATAATCATTTTCCTTAACAATTACTAAACTCGTATTAACATAGTTAATAATATTAGCAACTCTTTGAGGTGGTACAGCAATTAATAACTGAATCGATAAGCTACTATAGAATTTCATCATCGCATCAATTCTTGATTCATCCATGTTGTTAAATGCTTCGTCAAATAAGACGATACAACCGGAATTGATCCGTTTATTACGTGAAAGTAATTGTTGGAATGAAGCAGCAATAACAATATAGAATGGAACTTGGGTTTCCCCTCCACTCTTTTCTCTTGAAACTTTCGAGAAGAATGATTTGTTACCATTAATATTCGTTACTTCAATATCATAAGACATATAGTTTCTGTAATCTAAGAATAAATAGTTTAATTTATCATGTTCAGGATTTGGTGAAGCAATCTTTTCAAATAATTCCATTAATATTTGTTCGTTCTTCTTTGTTAAACCTTCTGTAAATAATTCGTTTGATGCAAACGTCTTATCATTCATAATCATGTCATAATAAACTCTAAATTCAGGATTATCACTAGCCTTATAAACAAGACGATATGAATCCATTCCAAACATCTTTCCTTCTAAGGCTACGTTTAGATCTTCGATTTGTTGTTGGGCAGCTTCAATTGAAGCTCTTAATTTATTAACAAATTCTTCTTTAAAGCCAATTTCTGAGTTTCTTCTAAGTTCTGTAGCTTCATGTTCGTATTTAACAAGATTGTTATTACGAATAATATTAGCTTCTTTAACAAACTCATCTAAATGCTCGTAATTAGGCTCTGAAGCAAAGAAGTATTCTCTAACATACATCCGCATTAAATTTGTTAGTTCGGATTCACCACGACCAATTTGACCGTTTAAAGCAACGTTATCCTTTGCTAAAGAATCCGTAATTGCTGTATTGCTACTGCCAAAACGTTGTTTTAACGCGTAGAACTGGGTATGGGCAATACTTAATCTTTCCGGATATTTTCTTGATAATTCATCTTGACTTTCATTATATTCAACCAATTTAACTTTGATCTCATCGATTGCATCCAAGATGCGTTGTCTTTCGTCTCTTACCGAAGCGATATCTCCAACTATCTTATCTGAATCCATCCGTAATTGACGTTTTTTATTTCTTTCGATTTCTAATTGATTTTCAAACTTAGCGACACTTGGGCTGTTTGAAAGTTCATTAATTTGTTCTTCTAAATATGTATATTCTCTTCTAGTTTCTTTAACATCAGCAAACAATCTTAAATGATTTTGGTGAACGATTGGACTAGCTTTTGAACTATTAAGTAAACGCATAATTCGACCATGATTGTTAGTCATTTCTTGGAATTTATCCATTTCTTTTTCTAGTCTCTCTAAGTCTTCAATCTCAATTCCTATTTGCATTTCTGTAGCACTTGATCCAATATATGGAACTGAGTAACTACGAGGATTGATTTGTCTTGCTGTATAATTTGAATACGTCATACAACTTGGTGTGATTGAACGAGGAAAATTCTTAAGTTCACTTGCCTTTTCAACGGTAATAACATTGTTTAAAAGCATATTAACATAGTTTCTAGCATGGCGATAATCAGTATCAACTTTCGATGCTAAGCTACTTGAATCAACCTCAGCATATTCGCCTAATTTTTGGGTATTAACCAAACCAACACCATAAATTTCCAACTCGGTTTTTACTTCATCATAAATCTTTAATGCTAAATCGAAATACTCAGGTTCAACGATTAAGTTGAACTTTTGGGTACTTAAATATCCTTCTAAAGCATTACGCCATTTTTCATCATTAACTTCAATTAATTCCGCCAATGGTTGAACTTTAATTTCTTTTTGATAATGATCTGATAATCCATCATTTAACGCTTCAATCAATGATTGAACATTTCTTGGATAAGTCTTAATATGTTTCTTTAATTGACTTAAACGTTGTTGAGCATAAAATATCTCATTTGATAAACGTTGTTTTTCTTGTTCTGCTTTATCCTTTTCTGTATGATAAGCTTGCAAATAAGATTGGACTTCATTAGCAACAAGCGTTAGGTGATTAGTCATTTCAATATGATTTAAATTATCTTCATGACCTTGATAATAAGCAACAAAGTCTTTTAAAGCCGGAATAGTGATTAATGATAATAATTCCTTAGACACTTCAAATTCATTTTGTAACGCATATTTTAGCTCTTGCAACAACTCTTTTTGGTTTTCATACTCAATCGTCTTTTTACGGAAAGCTTCTTTATACTGACTCATTGTTCTTTCAACATCGTCATTATCTTTCGCACGTTCTAAGTTTAATATTTGACCATCGTTTTCTTCAATTTCAATATCAACTTTAGCTTTATCTTCGCGTAAAGCTTCAAGTTTTTGATCAACTTTAATGAGCATATTTTCACTATCTTTAATAAACTTTTCACGTTGTTCAACCCAGTTTAATTGATTAATGATTTCGTTAGTGATTAATTGATTTTTTGCATCACTTATTTGTTCACCTAAGTTACTAATCCCATCAAGTTTTTCTAACTTTTCACGGTCTTTAATAATTTGCATCTCAACCTTTTTAAGTTGTTCAACATTATTTCTTAACGATCTAATATCAATTGGATCGTCATCTAATAAGAACTCAAAAATAAAAGCTTGTAAATCAATTGGTCTAAATGCTAAGGCTTTTGGTAAAATCTTCGCATATTTTCTTGCATCCATCCCAAAGAACTTCGCTAAACTATCGCGATAGGCTTTTTGGGTATCAAATGTTTCTAGTTCATGGCCTATTGCTTTTAAATAGTCGCGCATTGAACGATAATCACGGGGAAAATTACCATCTAGAAACAGGTTATCGTGAACACTAATTCCTTCTAGTAAATAAAATCTCTCCTTTAATGTGGCATTTTTAGGTAAATCTAAAATTGCCCCAATAATGCTATATTTTTCTTCATCAACGTCATAAAATTCTAACGCTAAATGGGTAATAACATCATTTTCTCTTAAGTACTCTTTTTCTTCAGCTCCAATACGTCCTCGTACATAGCCTTCTAGTGTTCTTTTAGCATCATCAGTAGCAGCGATATTAAACTTCGCCCCACTTCTACCTCCCACTAATAAGTATTGTAAGGCATCCAGTAAAGTAGATTTACCAGATCCGTTTTCTCCAGAGATTAAGGTATTGTCGCTTATGTTTATTGTTTGGTTTGAAAATAAATGCCAGTTAACTAATTTAATCTTCGTAAGCTTCTTCATTAATTCCGCTTCCTCCTTCAACATAACTATCTAAACGATCAATAACTTCTTTAATGCCGTCTAAGTTAGTAACGTATAAAATCGTTGGATATATTTTAATTCTTGCATCATCATTTAAACCTCTATCAATGTAGTCAATTATGTTGTAACTTCTTAAAAAAGTTAATGCTGGTTTTAATTCTGATTTTGTAATCCGTTTATTATCTAAATAACCAATTCTTGTTAGCTCATCATGAATTTCATAAAGAAATACTTCAACATCTTCATCTAAGGTAACAATATCTTGTTTCCGCTGAAAAATAATTCTTAAAACTAATATTAAGACACTTTCAGTCTTTCTTAATGTAATATGATTAAATCTTTCTTCATTAATGATATAAATCACTTCGTCTTCACGATGAATACTTATAGCAAAATCCATTAATGCGAAAAACGCTTCAAATGTTTTTTGATAAGCAATGATAAAACGAAAATCGTTTTGATCACCAACTTTTCTTCTTGTTAAAAAGTTCACTTGAAGAAGTTTATTAATAATTCTTGAAAAATTACCTTTTTCGCCTTCTTTAAATTTCGCATAATCTTCATTAAAGATTTTTAACGCTGCTGTTTTATTCATAAATTATCACCTTTTACTCTTTATCATAAAGTTCTTAAATGAAACAAAATTGTTTTTAGTTTCATAGTCTAATAACTCTACATCATAACTCATGCCAATTGATTTTGAATATAAGAAAGTTAAAATCAATCTCACATAATCATTTTGGGTGTCAATATCAATATCTGACGCCAACAATTCTTTCTTATCGTGTAATAATTCCATGACATGTTTATTAATTTCTTTCTTGCTATACATACCATGTTTTAACATTAAAGCAATCTTTTCACGCTTCACTTCGTCACTAATGAAATCTTCATCAAAGAATAATTCATCAGGATCAGTGTCAACCCGCATTCTTCGTTGATTATAAAGTGAATACGTGTCTAAGTTACGTACCTGAGCTAAATGAATTATTGAGTTATAGTCAAACTCATCTTCATCTAATACAATCTTAAATAACCGGTTAAAGATTCCTTCAATGTCATCTGAATGGTTTGTTAAGAATAAAATCTTTGATGCGGTAGCACTAATGTATTGCTCGTTCTTACGGTCAATATCTAAGATAAGATTATCAAGGGCGCTAAAACTATCAGTAATAAATCTTAATCTAACTTCTAAATACTCAAATGCATCGTTATAATTTTCAATTCTTTTCGTTTCCATTACTCTATTTGCCAAAAAGTCCATTACTTCAACATTGTCATAAATATTAGAAACCCCTCCTAAGATACCACGTTTATATCGCGGAAGACTATCTCTTGTCTTTAAATTATAATATGCGGAGTCAAAAAAGTTTTGTTTATACTCAACTAATAATTTTTCTAATATTTTTTGTAAGTCTTGTTTAGTTTGTTTTTTAGTAACATCGAAATAGTAACGATAGATGTTTGCTTTTAATGTTTTAAGTTTTCGAATAATATCATGTGTTTTTCGATAAGCTTGTTCAATAACACCAATACCTTCTTCTTTAATAAAAGCATTTAGTAATGAGTAAACAGCAAAAATCTCGCCGGTATACTCATCTTGGCGAGCATTAACTATATCGTCTAATACATTGATAATTTTAATGCTATAATCAAATAAATTTATCGATGTTTTATAATCACCTAATTCTTCTTCACCAATCCAACCGTTATTCTTTAAAACGTTGATTACATGATTTGCTTTTTGTCTACTTGTTGAAGTTTTTTCATCTTCGCTAACATCAGTAAACTCAACTGAATTCTTGTCATCAAAATAATCAATAAGTCGTTGAACAACATATTCACGATCACCTTGGAATGATTCTTCAATACTATCAACTGCATTAAAAATTATAAAAATACAATCAACATAAACTTTTTTATTAGGTGAGGCTAGCACACTAAAAAAATTAGGGTGTATTGTTTCAAATAAATGTGCCATTTGGTCCCCCTTTAAATATTATTTATCTCCTTATATTTTAACATATAATATACTTTTTTTCTATTTTTTTTCACAATATCCTCACATAAAGGGAAAATGTATTAGAATTGGGTATAAAATGAAAAAAGTAGTCTTTTACAAAGACTACTTAATACTCACAATATTCACCACAAATTTCGCGTTTAATCCCTTTATGATTGATAGCTTCAACAATTATTTTTTTGATTTCTCCTTTGGAAAGATATTGATTAAAATTCTCTTTAATGTTAACCCGTAAATGTGGAATATAATTTATTCCTTTAATGCTCGCATTTTCTTTATTAATAGCAATCTGGTTTTTATAACACTTACTCATTAGCGTATAATCGATTGCTTGGGGCTCAAGACCAATTTTTATACCAATTTGTTTAAGAATGTTTGCATCACTTATTTCAAGACCTTCTTCAAAATAAGCTTTTAAAACTTCCATATTATAGACCACTTGAAGATTGAATCGTTTGGCTAAATGAGCTAGTTGATGTGCTAAACTTGTATCAAACATTTTTAACTCTTTGTATTTAGGATATTCTTTATCCAAAATAGCTATCGTCTTTTTAAATGTTTTTTCATCATAATAATCAGCCATTGTTTTTACTAAAAGTTCGTCAGTACAATTCTCTTTCAATTGGTAACTGCGATAGTAAAGTTCGTAGTTATTAATATTAAGTTCTTTAAGTGCCGCCAATAAGTTCTTATGTGTTAAATAAGAAACTGGACATAAGTAATCTAACCAAAACTCTATTCTCATCTTTTATGCTCCATTCTTAGACATAAATCTTTTAATGTAAAAGTTATTACTTATTTATATTATCACTATAAAATAAGATTGACAAGCAACTTACTCAAAACAAACTTATTTATCATTTTTTTAGATATTTTTACGACTATTCGACTTTGTTTCATAAAAAAAGGCAGAAATTATCTGCCTTTTAGTCGTTATAAGAACATCTTAGAGTAAAGTCCAAAATAGACCACGAATCCTACTGATAAAATATAAATAAGTGGGTGTACTTCTTTCCCTCTTCTTGAAGCTAACATTGAGATTGAGTATGAAATAAATCCAAATGCTATTCCATCGGAAACTGAGAATGTTAATACCATTCCAAGGATTGTCATAAATGCAGAAATAGCGATTGCTTTATCATCCCAATTAATGTCTCTAATTTGACCAGCCATTAAAACTCCAACTAACACTAACGCCATTGACGTAACTGGATAAATACTGAAAATTGGCATGATTGGGAATAATAAGATTGATAGTAAGAACAGTCCAGCAACTACTAAGTTTGAAAAACCTGTTCTTGCTCCTGATTCAACTCCCGTTGATGATTCAACATATGAAGTGATTTCTGGTGTTCCTAAAGTTGAACTTATAAGTGTTCCTATTGCATCTGCAAATAATGCTTTATCTAAGTTTTCAATCTTTCCTTCTTCATCTTGAAGGTTAGCAGATTTTGTTACAGCAACTAATGTTCCTGCTGTGTCAAAAATATCAACAAATAGTAATGCGAAAACAATTACTGGGAAGGTTGCAAGTTTTGCAGAGACACTAAATACTGATCCATCAGCTTTTACGGTTTCTTTAAACATAGTTCCGAAACCATCAACAAACCCAAAGAGTGTTTCTTTAAATGTCCCTAATTCACTATAACTACCAATACTTATTTTTGTCAATCCTTCAACACCGATTAGTGATAAAAAGACATATAATATCGCTGTTGATAAGATTGCAATAATAAATGCAAACTTACTTAGTTTCCCTTTTGAACTATAAAGTGCAAATATTACAAAGATACCAAATAATGCAATCAAAACTGATGGGCTTGCTAAATTACCTAATTTAACATATGTCCCATATGGATCAGCAACAATTATCCCTGCATTCTTTAATCCAACAAAAGCGATAAAGAATCCAATACCAGCTCCAATTGCTGCTCTTATTCCTTGCGGAATGGCTTCAACTAATTTTTTTCTAAATGAAGTAAATGAGATACCAACAAAAATTAGTCCCCCCACAAATGAAATTGCTAATGCTTCTTGCCAAGAGTAACCAATTGATAGAACAATGGTATATGTAAAGAAAGCATTAACACCCATCCCTGGCGCTAAGGCAACAGGATAGTTGGCTGTAAAAGCCATAACGATTGTAGCAATCGCTGCTCCCAAAGCAGTAGCGATAAATGCTCCACCAAGTGGTACATTTGCTGCGCTAATCATTTCTGGGTTAACTGCCAAAATGTAACTCATTGCTAAGAAAGTTACTAATCCACCTAAAATTTCCGTTTTGAAATTTGTTTTCCGTTCTTCAAACTTAAAGAACTTTGATACTTTTTCTTTCATTCTAAACTTCCCTTCTATTTTTTTCGTACTTAATAGAGAACGTCTCAAAAATAAAAAACCAAAAAAATTTTGGTTTCCTCTACTTTTGACAACAGAAAAAAAGCTTGTCAACCGTAGTAGCACAATTTACGGTAGTGCCGTAGAAACTCAGTCACCTTATCTGACTAATTATACGATTCTTATTAAATACAAATATAATATATCAAAGTTTACAACGTTTGTAAAGCCACAAAAGTCAAGAAAAAATATCTAAACGCTTTCATTATCAATAACTTCATTGATTACATCTAATTTATAGCCTTGTTTATATAGTTTTGTTTTTATCAACGTTTTTAATTCATACCCTTGTTTCTTTTTTTGATACTTAATAAACAATTTTTGATATTCTTTTTTTATTAATTCTTGTTCATTAACACTGAGATTTTTAGTATTTTCTTCAATACAATTATAGACAATATCTCGATTAAAGCCTTTCCTTAACAAGGAACTAATGATTTTGTTTTTAAATGCTATTTTACTAATTTTAATGTCTTTGCTTATTTCTTTCTCAATAATTTGATTAACAATCTCTTCTTCATTATAAAGAGATAAAGCCTTACCAATTACTTCTTGAATGATACCTTTTTTTAATAATTGATCTTTAATTACTGTTTTTCCTTCACGTTTTTTTCTAAGTTCAATGTAACTCTTTGCATAGTTCTCATCGTTTAAATATCCATACTTAAGATATTTAGCAATTAAATCGTCAATCTCTTGTTTACTTGCATTTAAAGTTAAAAGATAGATTTCTAATTCTTTAACAGTAAGTAATTTTTTTAATTTGTTTTTTGCCATTCGATCGTAATAAAAAAACTTGCTTTCTGAAACAATTCTTTTCCATAAATCATTATCAACTTGTTTCCCAACCGCTAATTTATACTTAACAACTATTTCGTTTTCAATATGATAATCTTCGCTCTTTATTTTGATTATGCAAAAGTAGCGATGTTTTTTTATTTCTTCAATCATTTTTAATTAAATCCTTCGCCAACTGATTCCGTTGTTTTAGTAATGAATGTGAATGCTTTCGGATCAATTTCGGCTACAACACTCTTCAAACTGTATAATTGATTTCTAGTGATTGTACAAACTACCATGTCTCGTTCTGTATCACTAAACCCACCTACAACAGAAATCTTTGTTATCCCCCGATTAACTTTATTATAAATAGCTTCTTTTAACTCTTGATAGTGATTTGTAATAATAAAAACAGTGTACCCAGAACGTCCTGTTAAAATAATCTTGTCGACGACTAATCCTGCTATTATTAATGCTAATACGGCATAAAAAGTTTCTTCAATTCCAAAAACAAATAATCCTAACAAAATGATTAACCCATCGGTTATATAAATTGCAAATGAATAAGGGACCTTCGTTTTATTATATAAAACTTTTTGAATTACATCAGTTCCCCCAGTTGTAGCATTATTTTTAAAGACTAACCCTAATCCTAATCCTGTTATTACTGAACCTGTGATAGCAGCAATTAATAAACTATTACCCGTAGGACTAATCTCTCTTATCAAAAGATCCGTAGGAACTTTTAAGACTGAGAGAATAAATGTTAATGCTGGCAATAACAATGTTCCGTAAATTGTTTTTAAGAAAAATTCCTTTCCTAATAAAGCCCCGCCTACGATTAATAAAATCACATTTGCCGAAAAAATAAATATGCTTGTATAGACACCACTTAGATTAAACAAATCTTTAACAAGTATTGATAGTCCTGTTACACCACCAGTAACAAGATTAAGGGGTGAATAGAAGAAATAAAACGCAACAGTAACTAAAAATACACCTAGCGTAATTTCTAATATCTCTTTAATTTTACGATTCTTTAACATTTACTTACCCCCAGCTTTTAAATAAGCATTGATAAAATCTTGAATGTCTCCATCCATTACATCATAAACTTGTGATGACTCAAAATTTGTTCGATGATCCTTAACCATTTGGTAAGGATGAAAAACATACGAACGAATTTGTGATCCCCAAGCAATATCTTTTAACTCACCCTTAATATCTTGAAGTTTCTCTTCTTGTTTACGAATCTCTTCTTGCATCAGTTTGGACTGTAACAACTTGAATGCTGTTTCGCGATTCTTAATTTGACTTCTTTCGTTTTGACAACTTACGACAATCCCTGAAGGAATATGGGTAATCCGTACGGCAGAATCGGTTGTATTAACCGATTGACCTCCTGCGCCAGATGATCTAAAGACATCCACTCTAATATCTTCATCTTTAATCTCAACTGCAACATCATCGTCAATTTCTGGCATAACTTCAACCGAGGCAAACGAAGTGTGTCGTCTAGCATTAGAGTCAAATGGTGAGATTCGAACAAGGCGATGAACGCCCCTTTCGGCCTTTAAGTATCCATAAGCGTATTCACCTTTTATACTCATAACAACCGATTTAATTCCTGCTTCTTCACCATCTTGTTGATCAATAATATCAAATTTAAACTTATTGATATTACAATATCGTTGATACATACGGAAAAGCATTAAAGCCCAATCTTGAGCTTCAGTCCCACCTGCTCCCGCATGAATTTCTAAAATAACATTGTTTTTATCATATTGACCACTCAGTAAAACTTCAACAGAAAATTGATCAATTTTAGAACTTAATTTTTTAATATCTTTCTCTAAAATTTCCCACTCTTCTGTTCGCTCTTCACTAATCTCAAACCATTCAACTATACTTTGATAGTCTTGTTGTAAAGACGCTAAAAAAGCTAATCTATCATTAATAAAATTAGCTTCTTTCGTTACTTTTTTTGCATTATCAGCATTAGACCAAAAATCACTTTGTTGCATTTCTTCATTTAGTTTGACTAAAATAATTTTCATCTCTTCGGGATTAAGCTTTTTTTCTAGATCCTTTATTTGCTGATCAAACTTTTCTAATGTTTTATATATTTCGTAACGTTCCACAATTCCACCCCTTAGCGCCAAGGAAGATTGTTACGTCCTCTAACCTTTCTAACGCGTTTCTTCTTATCGCCCGCTTCACTACCTTGATTAGTTGCAGTATTTTTAACAACTGCCTCTCTTTCAACATTAACTTTAATGTTGGCTTTTAAAACATAAACAGTTATATCCTTACCGATATTAAATATTAGGTCTTGGAATAAGCGATACCCTTCTTTTTGATAAATAACTAATGGATTTTGTTGACCATACGCTTGTAAAACTACTCCTTGACGTAGTTCACTCATCGTATCAATATGACGCATCCAATATGTATCAATGATCCTTAGCATGATAACTTTCAAGAATTCATTAAATACCTCTTCCGGAATTGAAGCCTTCTTGTTTGTAATTTCCATATTTGCATAATCAAGCAATACAGAAATAACTTCTTCTGCACTTTTACCTTCAATTTCGCTTAGTTCAATCGTTCCACTTCTAAAAATTGGTCCATCAAAGTGACGTACGATTGCTTCATAATCAACTTTATCACTATTGCTTGCATCTAAGACACGGTAAACATTTTCAGTAATACTTTGATTTAACGTATTTAGTGCTTGTTCTTCAATATTATCTAATAACAATACATCACGACGTTCCTTATAAATTATCTCCCGATGCATTCTTAAAACATCGTCATACTTTAAAACGTTTTTACGTGAATCAAAGTTATTTCCTTCAATCCGTTTTTGTGCTCCTGCTACAAACTTAGTAAACATTTTAGACTCAATAGGCCCATCTTGATTTTCATTTAAGCGCTGAATCATTTCGATTCGACGTTTAAAAGTTTCCCCTCCGAATCGAACCATTAATTCATCTTCAGCTGATAAATAGAATCTTGAGAATCCTGGATCACCTTGACGACCTGAACGTCCTCTTAACTGATTATCAATCCGTCTTGCTTCATGTCTTTCACTACCTAGAACTGCTAATCCGCCTAATTCGACAACACCCTCGCCTAACTTAATGTCTGTTCCACGACCAGCCATGTTAGTAGCAATCGTAACTGAACCCATTTGTCCAGCTTTTTCAATAATCTCAGCTTCACGAGCATGATTCTTAGCGTTTAATACTTCATGAGGAATTCTTCTTTTTCTTAATTGATGTGATAAATATTCACTTGTTTCAACTGCGATAGTACCAACTAATATTGGTTGCCCTAATGTATGTCTTCTTTCAATTTCGTCGATTAATGAATTAAATTTTTGTTCACTAGTCGCATAAATGTAATCAGATGCATCATCTCTAATTACTGGTTCATTGGTAGGAATTACAATAACATTCATATTATAAATTTCATTGAATTCATCTTCCTCAGTTTTAGCAGTCCCCGTCATACCAGATAATTTTTTATACATTCTAAAGAAATTTTGATATGTTATTGTTGCAACAGTAATCGTTTCTTTTTTAACTTGGACATTTTCTTTAGCTTCAATAGCTTGATGTAATCCTTCACTAAATTGGCGTCCTTGTAAAATACGACCAGTAAATTGATCAACGATAAGGACTTCACCTTCCTGAACAACATACTCTTTATCTTTTGACATGATGTAATTTGCTCTTAAGGCATTGTTAATGTGATGAACAATACTAACGTTTTGTAAATCATATAAATTATCAATTGTAAAAGCTTGTTCAGCTTTATTTATACCCGAAGGGGTTAACTCAATTGTCCGTGACTCGATATCGATTTCATAATCTTCATCATTTAATCTTTTTACGAAAGAGTCAGCTCTCTCATATAGGTTTTGATTGTTCTTTGCCCCACCAGAAATAATTAATGGTGTACGTGCTTCATCAATCAAAATGGAATCCACTTCATCAATAATAGCAAAGTTCAGTCCTCGTTGCGCTACCATATCTTTCGCATATAAAACCATATGATCCCGTAGATAGTCGAATCCTAGTTCACTATTTGTCGAATACATAATATCTGAAGCATATGCTTCTTGTTTTTCTTCACGACTGTTTTCACGAATGTTTAGTCCTACTGTTAATCCTAAGAAACGGAATAATTCACCAATTTCACCTTCAGCTTCACGTCTTGCCAAGTATTCGTTTACAGTAACAATATGAACCCCTTGTCCATTTAAGGCATTCAAATATGCTGGCATAACCGCCGTTAACGTTTTCCCTTCACCAGTTTTCATTTCAGCAATGTTACCTTCGTGGATTGCTACTGCACCTAAAACTTGCACAAAATAAGGTACCATTTTAGTTACCCGTTTTGATGCTTCTCGCACTAAGGCATATGCCTCAACCTGTAAATCATCTAGTGTTTCACCATTTTTAAATCTATTTTTAAATTCTAATGTTTTTTCTTTTATCTCTTCATCAGTTAATTTTGCCATTTCACTTTCTAAAGCAAATACTTTATCAGCGATAGTTTTAGCATGTTTTAACACTTTTCTTGAAGGATCAAACCATTTTTTAAACATATAATCACTTCCTAATCTATCTATATTATAATACTATAATATAGCGTTTTTTTCAAGTAATAAAAAAAGAAAGCGCCTAGGCGCTTATCTTAAAAATCAAAATTAACATCACGACGTTTTACGTCTTCTGCTTCAAAGTATGCTAAGCTTTTAGCATTAGCACGTCTTGCCATTATGCTATTAGGGAAAACTGCAATATATCTATTATAATGAGCAACATTAGAATTATAAATTCTTCTTGCTGCTTGCAAGTTTTCTTCAACATTAACTGTTGCATCTTGTAATTTAGCCATTGAAGCTGATGCTTTCAAATCAGGATATTGTTCAACTACTACATTAATAGCGTTTAAACCTTTTTCAACTTCATTTGAAAACTTTTGTTTATCTTCCATAGAAGCACTGCTTCCTGGTTGACGCATTTTAACTACATTTTCTAATGTTTCTTTTTCATGTTTCATATAACCTTTTACAGCTTGAAACATTTTAGTTAACATATCAAATCTTTGTGTTAATGCAACGTCTATTCCAGACTCAGACTCTTCCACTTTAATCTTAATACGTTTAATGTTGTTCGATACAGTTATCGCCCATGCAACAAATATTAACGCAAGAAATACGACAATCACTAAAACAATAATTATTGCTTGTGTTGCTCCACTCATTAAAAACATAATCATTCCTCCTCTTATGAATTCTTAAATTTAACATTATCTAAACGAAACTCTTCAATAATATTCTTTATCAAAACTATATCTTCAGTAAAACGCTTAAATGATTCAGCATTGATTTGTTTATTAAAAGTAACCTCAAGCGAATCACTTCCATCGTTAATACCTATATGAAGCTCATCATTTTTAATACAATAATAAATTCTTCCGCGATGAGCATTTTCTAACATCATTAATCGCTCTATCAAATAAGGATTAACGATATAAAAGAAAAACTGTTCATCGGAAGCAAAGATTGAAAACTTTTTATTAAACTCAATCATTTCTGTTTCATACTTTCGTAAACCTTGAGTTGTTGTGTGAATATTTCCTCCTTCAACAATCTTTAATGTTTGATTGAATTTTTTAGGAAATTTATAAGTATACCAACGACCTTTAAAGTAAGTAACATATGTAACTGTTGTACCATTTTTAGTCCTTGTTACATGTTTTTCCTCAAGTGTAATATCAGATACCGAAAACGAAACACCATTGTAACTACCAATAATTAAATCTTCGCCACGATAACGATCTGGCCTTCGAACTAACCCCGCATCATTAATCTTCCCAATTGATACGTGATTATGTTGATGATATTCATATTGCTGAAACTGTTCGGAAAGAATCTTATCAACAAATTCGCTTTTTACTAATTTACTGAAATCACTTTTAAATTTAGATGCTTTTCCAAAATAAATCCCCATTCCAATAAATCCAACAAACCCAAAAATAATTCCAAAAAGACTAAATACATCGCCATCATTGTTCATTGAAATGATGAATAATGCAATTCCTACCAGTAGCGAAATAACAAAAGGAATCGCTTTTTTTCGGTATTTATCATATTGATCATGTAATTCTTTACGTTTTTGTTCTAATTCCTTATAGATGTTTTCCATATTCATCACCACGTATTTATTTTACAATAAACCTTCAAATAATTCAATATCAGTTAATAGTTCCCACGAAAATGCGTTATTCTCGCGTCCAAAATGACCATATGAAGATGTCTCTTTATAAATAGGTCGTTTTAAATCGAGTTTTTTAATGATTGCTGCAGGTCTTAAATCGTATTTTTCTTCAATTAAATCATAGATTTTTTCAATATTAACTTTTTCAGTATTAAAGGTATTAATATTTAAACTAACAGGTTTTGCTACCCCAATAGCATAAGCAATTTGAATTTCAACACGATCTGCAAGTTTTGCAGCAACGATATGCTTAGCTAAAAATCGTGCCATATATGCTGCAGATCTATCAACTTTTGTTGCATCTTTCCCTGAAAATGCTCCGCCCCCATGACGAGCATATCCACCATATGTATCAACGATAATTTTTCTCCCTGTTAATCCTGAATCTGCAGCAGGACCTCCAAAAATAAAACTTCCGGTTGGATTAACATAAATTTTGGTATCTGCATCAATCATTTCTTCTGCAATTACATCATAAATAACATTCTTAATAATTTCTTCTCTTAACTTGATTTGGCTTAGTTCTGGATCATGTTGCGTTGAAATAATGATTGTATCAATTCTCTTTGGTTGGTTATTACGATCATACTCAATCGTCACTTGTGTTTTACCATCTGGTCTTAAGCCCTTAATGATCTTTTGCTCTCTAACCTCTGTTAATCTAAGTGCTAACTTATGGGCTAAATCGATTGCTAAAGGCATCATGTTCTTTGTTTCATTAGCTGCAAAACCAAACATCAATCCTTGATCTCCAGCTCCCATATCACTTTCGTTACTACGATCAACACCTTGCGCAATTTCCAAAGACTGCGTTGACAATTTAATCATCACTTCGACAGTATCGCTATTAAATCCTAATTCATCATTATCATAACCAACTTCCTTAATGGTTTTTCTAACAACTTTTTCATAGTTAATTTTAGCATTAGTTGTAATCTCGCCAAAAACTAAAACAAGTCCTTCTTTGATTGCAACTTCACATGCTACTCTTGCGTTATTATCTTTTTCTAAAACGGCATCCAAAATTGCATCACTTATCCGATCTGCAACTTTATCAGGGTGACCTTTCGTGACTGATTCACTACTAAATAAATATTTCATTTCTACTCCTCGTTTCTAGTAAAAAATGCTTACCAATAAGGAAGCATTTTCTTCATTACCTTATTGTTGGGTTTATCCCCTTGTGAAGGCACCTAATCAAATAGGTTGCCGCTGCATCAACGGTCACTATCCTCCGCAGCTCTTAATAAGAATATTAAGTTCTAAATTATTATATCATATTTTTTTAAAAAAACAATTAAAAGTTATTATATAACTCCTCAACTTGTGCGTTTACAATAGAATGTGTAAACGCACAGTGAGCATTAGTCAATGATCTAAATCTTCCCCCCCTATGTTTAAAAACAGAAAGGACTTAAAAGATATGACTAAAGACAACCTGCTTACTAACTT
>Ga0265295_1003322_pt1 | contig 23615 bp, 15 predicted proteins | sample Munlansysbiofilm_FD_192503 | JGI IMG/M metagenome (GOLD analysis project Ga0265295, IMG submission 192503) | Leachate microbial communities from a municipal landfill in Southern Ontario, Canada - Methane capture system biofilm | ecosystem: Engineered > Solid waste > Landfill > Unclassified ...
AAGATTTCTCGTCCAGCAGCACTTGGTTTGTAGTCATGAATGCCGACAACTGCAGAAGGATAGAGCACCATACCATTTAAACCATGCTGAATAGCTCTAAGTACTTCATTTGTAGCAACCGCTTTTGAAGTTTTATAATAAGATTTATTTTTCGTTTTATCGATCACAAGAGGTTCTTTCACAAGACCTCTTTTTTGTTTTGGAATAACATCAACACTCGATAAATAGATAAATCTACAGTGCTTACTTTTAGCAACTTCAATCAATCTTTTTGTTAATTGGACATTTGTTCTAAACGTTTGCATCAAATCACGATTCATTAAATCAATATAAGCAGCACAATGAATGATGATATCATGCTCATTGATATGCGCGTTCAAAAAATCATGATCAAATGATGAACTTATCTTTTTATCGATAGAAAGCCCTTCAAGCGATTCATCTGATCGACGAACAAGAACTCTTACGTTGACATTTTGAGATAATAGATAGCGGACAACATTGTTTCCGATATGCCCGGTTGCTCCTGTAACAATATACATAGGGTTACTCATTTCTTAAACAGAGAATTGGATCTTTCTTGGATGCGATTCGTGCAGGAATAATGCCAGATATACTTGTTAAAAGTGTACTAAGTATAATCAATCCTAAGGCGTATAGGAGAGGTAGACGAGAAAGATGAGGAATATCTGTTGTGCTTTCTAAAAAGATGTTAAGGACTGGGATTAACACATAACTTAATATAATAGCTAGTAAACCAGAAAGTAAACCAATACATAATGTTTCAGCGTAAAAGATAACACCAACGTCTTGTTTTCTAGCACCTATAGCTCTTAATATACCAATTTCTTTAGTTCTTTCAATCACCGATGTATACGTCATGATGCCAATCATGAGATTAGAGATAAAAAGAGATATTAAAGAAAATGCAAGAAGAATGACTGTTGTCGCATCAATCGCGATTCGCATCGTCGATAATCCAATACCTGCAATGTCTAAGGGTTCAACCTGATCATTGATATCAACGAACGCATTATACAATCGTAGATAGCGCATAATTTCATCTTTATCCTCAAAGCTTTTGGAGTAAATGGTGTATGCTATGGGATATGTAGAAAAGCCTAAACCCCTTAAAAAGGATGTTTTTTCAGCTGATGTAGAAAACGTTAAACCGCCAAAAACGGAATTATTTGTACTATATTGATCAGAAACAATCATAGACGAAGCCGCATCTTCCCTCATCTGATTTCCTAACACAGATGTATAGTAAAACCCCGTATTAAGTAAATCCAGATTAAAGTCATCCTTAATTCTGATAATTCCTACAATGGGAATGGTTGAAGACTGTGTATCTTGATAAGTTTGAACTAAATCATTTTCCTGATAATACATGCCAACAAAACTATAAAAGATATCATTAGGTAACCATTTGACTTCTAAAGATAAAAGATTGTCAAAAGATAATAAATCAGCACTTGAAAAACCTAATTTTTCAACAAGATCTTTGGATAAACGGTTGTAGCGATCAACAACAACAACCATTTCATTTTTTGAGTCATCTGGCATTCTACCATCAAGTAAATCAAAATAGGATGATAAATAAGATGCATTTACAGGTAATTCAGTGAAAACATCATCGACAGATTTTACACCATCATTACTTACTGCAAACTGATGTGTTTCTCCAAAATTATAATAAATACTATCATATAAACTAGAATCCATCAATTGCACGTGATCATAATAATCAGGTGTTAAGGTATTAATTGTTTGAAACTCATACTGAATGTTTCTGGGATAAATAATGTCATCATTAGAAAAAAGAGGTAAGTTAGGCTGATACATTTCATCAAAAAATGGAACAACAGCGCTTACCCTTTCAACACGAATTGGGAAGGCATTTAATGTTTCAGTTTTTCTAAGTTCAATGAAATGATCAAAACCAGAAGCAACCGCAATGACGAGTGTCATTCCCATGATTCCGATACTAGCAGCCAATATGATGAGGATTGTTCTATACAGTCTCTTTCTTAAATTACTTAATGAAAGCATGAAAGATGTCTTGATTGACATTTTTGATGAATTGAGATGCAATGTATTGGTAGCACTAGATGTGTTTTTTTCATGCAATCGTATATCGGATATGATTAACCCATCACTCATCGTTAAAATACGATCGCTATAGGTTTGAGATAATGCTTCATTATGTGTAACCATCAAAACCAAGTGAGTAGCACTAATCTCTTTTAATATATTCATAACTTCAACACTCGACTGATGATCTAAAGATCCCGTAGGTTCATCAGCCAATATAATATCCGGTTCATTCACAAGAGCTCTTGCGATCGAAGCTCTTTGTTGCTGACCTCCAGATAATTGATTCGGACGGTGGTGGATAAAAGATTCGAGTCTCACGGATTGAAGAGCTTTAACTGCTCTACTTTCTTGCTCTTCTGCTGATAATCCAGCAAGTTTTAATGGCATCATCACATTTTCTAAAATGGATAGATGCGGAATTAAATAAAAACTTTGGAAAACGAAACCCACATGCGCATTGCGATAGCTATTCCAATCACTATCTTTAAAGTCTTTGGTATTCGTCTCTTTAATCATCAAATTACCTTGTGTTGGATGATCAAGACCACCGATAATATTTAAAAGTGTTGTCTTACCACAACCAGAAGGGCCAACGATAGAGACAAATCCCGTTTGATCAAAGAAAAGATCAACACCACGAAGTGCTTCAACGCTATGATTTTCCATCTGATAGATTTTTGAGATATTTTTTAATGTGATCATGATTGTCTCCCTATGCTATCTATTATATGTAAAACATATCTTTTTGTCTATGATAAGCTAAAAGGTTTACTTTTATTATAGGACGTAATATAATGAATTCAAAGAAAGAGGTGATTCTCTTATGAGAAAACTATACACGTTACTTGTAGCACTCGTTTTAGTCTTTGGACTTGCTGCATGTACAGAGAAGGGGAATGTAGAATTTCCAACATTTGATGAGGATGATGTCGTTCAATTATCAGCATCAGAAATGATTACACTGTTTGAAAGTATCGATTATACAGCAGTTGATACAGAATCTATCAGAATAACGACTCAGGGGCATATCTTTGTACTAAATGAAAGCAGCGAAGATAATGAATATTACAGTTATACTTCTCGTGATGATACAAAAATTACCATTGATGCTACGATCTATGGCTTAGCTAGCGATGTTATTGGTGAAGTTCGTCTTCACGGTGAAGGGGAAATTGATTTTCAGACATCGAGTTATTATGATGATGATTACTCAGAACCAGAAGAATCATCACAAGTAGTTAAAGGAACGATGGGGGTTTATTTTGTTGATGGTTATCTTTATGTAAAAGCAGATGTTGAACATGCTGAAGATGGTGCTGATTTAGAAAGTGCAAACTTCAAACAAAAATTAAACCAACAAGTTACACAAGCTATGCTTGATGAAACAATGGGTCAAGCAGATCCAGATCAAATCGATGATATGATTCCTCAAGAATATTTAGATATGCTTGAAAATGGTGAATTTGATGAAATCATGGACGCTATTCCTAATCTAAAAGTCTATAAAGATGGCGATACATATTCCATTGTTTTCTCAGTGACTAAGCAAGTTATCTTAGATTCATTAGAAGAAATGATTCAAGCAGTGATGGAAGCGACAGGTTCTGAAATGACTCCAACTGAAATCAGTGAAATGGTAACAGAAGCTGAAACTCAAATTAACACGGTTGTTGATGAACTCGAATTTACTTATGTCATTTCAATCACAGGCAGTAAAGTAACGAAGGTTGCTGAAATGCTCACATTTAAGTCTGTAGATGGCAAAATTGATATCGATATGACTTCAATTATTGAAGTTGGTGTGGATCTTCCATCATTCCCAGATGATTTAGATGAATACACATTAGTTGATGAAATCGGTGAAGGTGTATTCGAAGACGATTCAAACATGTATAAATCATAAGTATTAAATAAAAAGGGCTAAGTTCATATTGAACAAAGCCCTTTTTTTGTTGTATTAATTTAATTATTCAGGTTGCTGAGAGTTTTGTTGCACTTGTTGTTTAGCAGCTTCTTTACGTTCCTGATTGCGTAGAACAAATCCTTGATGCATTTCTTCGTAGTTAGCTAAGTATTGTTCTTTAATACCTGTGATATCAGGTTGCGTTTTTGTACCATTATCAACTTGTTGAAAGTGAGCTTGAACTTTACTCTTTAAAGCATCTACCATTTCATCTTTAACAGCTTGTGCATCGAGTTCTCTTTGGTTTTTAAATTGTTGCATGTACGTATTGTGTTCTTCAACCATGTATAAAACGAGTTGCTGAATGGGAATTAATAAGACATCATCAATTGTTAAATCTGGATAGAGTTCCATATAACTGATGATTAATTTAGCATGTCCAACTGTGATATCATACGTATCAACTAACGCTTGAACTTCAGGATCAATCTCACCACACGTTAAGACGACAGCACCAACAGCATTTTCTTGGAAGAACGTTTGAAGTTTCGTTTGAACTTGAAGTTGTAAAGCAGATTCAACGCCCTCGTTCATATTGGCTGTTTGGACGACAACAGCATTATCGTTTCTTTCAATATCTAAATAACCTGTTTGAATGGCAGCGTTCAAATAAAGTTTTAATGCGTCTTCATAATGCAAACCGATTAATGTTAATCCGGCACCAACGATTTCAGCATCTTCATTCTTGTATTTTGCACTGATGACATAACCGTTAACATCAATAATCATTTCCATTTCAGGATTGATATTAACAGAGAGTAAGCTACCAGTTCCTTGAGTTGAAGAACCTTTTGCAGCATTTTTACGTGCTTCATTGGCTTGAACAAATTCTTGAACTTTCGTTTGATAGTTGTTTAAATATTGTTCCATAACACCCGTCATATCAGGTTGCGTTTTTGTTCCAGCAGCAACTGCATCTTTATGTATTTGAACTTTCGCTTGAACTGCTAGTTTCATTTCATTTTTTATGAGAAGCGCATCAGCTTCTTTTTCTGATTTGTATTGTGCGTGATAACTGATCTGAAAGCTAGCTAAATCTTCGATGAGATCCGCGGGTTCAAGAAGAAGTACATCTTCAATCAGCTCTTCAGGATAAGCTTCTAAATATGATAAGACAAGTTTAGCAAATCCATAAGAAATATCGTATGTTTCAACTAACGCTTCAACTTCTTCATTAACTTCACCTTTGTTGATGACAACAGCACCTAAAGCATTTTCTTGGAAATAGGTTTGTAACATCGTTTGAATTTGCAATCTAAATGTTTCATCGAGTTCATCATCTAATGAACTTGCCATGAGAGCAACCCCATTGTCATTTCTTTCAACATCGATATACCCTGTTTCAACAGCAGCATTCATGTAAAGTTGTAAAGCTTCTTGATATGTTTTACCAATTAAGTCTAATCCAGCACCAACGATTTCAGCATCTTCATTCTTGTACATGACGCTGAAGACATAACCTTGAACATCAATAATCATTTCAATGGCTGGATTAATATCAACAGAAACCATACGAGGAACTTCTAAAGCTAACTTAGCTTTTGCTTGAGTCTTTCTTGCTGCATTTCTTTCTTGATAATCTTCTTTCATACCAGCATAATTGTTCATGTAAGAAGCTTCAACACCTGTTAAATCAGGTTGGCTCTTTGTTCCAGCTGTTACAGCATCTTTATGTGCTTGTACCTTTTCTTGAATCATCGCCTTTAATTCATCTTTGACTTCTAAAGCATTTGTTTGACGTTGGTTGCGATACGTAGCCATAAACGCTTGATTTTCTTCACCAATACCCGTCACAAGTTCAGAAGGAGTTAAGAGTAACACATCATCAACAGTCACTTCTGGATGATCAACAAGATAAGCTAACGCCAATTTAGCAAAACCAATGGTAACTTCATGTGTTTCTGAAAAAGCTATAACTTCAGGATCCAAAATACCATGATTTAAGACAACAGCGCCTATCGCATTGTCTTGAAAGAACGTTTGAAGTTTGGTCTGAACTGTTTCTCTAAACTGGTTTTCTTCATCAGCATCACCATTAGCGGCCATTAAGGCTACCGCCTGATCGCTTCTTTCAACATCGATATACCCTGAATCAATGGCTTGATTAAGCATCGCCTTGAGAGCATCTTCATAATGCATTCCAACAAGGTCTAATCCAGCACCTACAATTTCAGCGTCCTCGTTATTTAAGCGATAACTCTTAACTTTATCATCTTGTCCGATGACAAATTGGAAGGATGGATTTATTTCAACCGATAACAACACATCTGTGGATGATGCAGGTGTTTCTGTACCTGTACATGCCACCAAGAATGCAACAAAAAGTCCTAATGCAAACATTGTGATGTACTTTTTCATAGTTTACACCTCTTTCTTCCCCTCACTTAACATACAATCCAAATCGTTAGTTTATTGGAAAAAAAATAAAAAAGCCTGTGATTTAACACAAGCTTTATAAACTCATCATAAGAATTAACGATGTTTTAAATGTGGGAATAAGATGACATCACGAATATTAGGTGTATTAGTTAATAACATAACAAAACGGTCGATACCAATACCTAATCCACCTGTAGGTGGCATACCATATTCAAGTGATTCAACGAAATCAACATCCATTTCAGTTGCTTCATCATTTCCTAATTCTTTTTCTTTTAATTGTCCTTCGAAACGTTCTCTTTGGTCGATTGGATCATTGAGTTCGCTAAACGCATTTGCGTATTCACTACCCATAATAAAGAGTTCAAAACGATCTGTGAATCTTGGATCTTGATCATTTTTCTTAGCTAGTGGTGAAATTTCAATAGGGTGTCCATAAACAAAGGTTGGTTGAACAATTTTGTCTTCACAAAATTCTTCAAAGAACGCTTCAATGATATGGCCAATGGCATAATGTTTTTCGATTTCTACATGATGTTTTTTAGCAAGTGCCTTCGCTTCATCAAGTGTCATCTGTTGCCAGAAGTCAACACCACTCATTTCTTTAACCGCATCAACCATGTGCCAACGTTTCCAAGGTCTACCCATGTTGATGGTTTGTTCTTGAAAAGTGATTTCATAAGAGTTTAAAATATCATAGGTCACTGTTGATAAAGCTTCTTCAACTAAATCCATCATATCACCCATATCAGCATAAGCTAAATAAGCTTCAATGGTTGTAAACTCTGGGTTATGTTTTGCATCCATACCTTCATTTCTAAACAGACGTCCGATTTCATAAACAGCTTCTAAGCCACCAACGATTAAACGCTTTAAAGGAAGTTCAGTGGCAATTCTTAAATAGAAGTCCATATCAAGTGTGTTGTGGTGAGTGACGAATGGTCTAGCGGCTGCACCACCTAAAATGCTATGAAGCACTGGGGTTTCAACTTCGATAAATCCTTTATCATCAAAGAATTTCTGAATGGATCTAATAATTTTAGGACGTGTGATAGCTACTTTTCGTGCATCTTCATTGACGATTAAATCGACATAGCGACGACGTCTAGCTTCCTCTTTATCCTGTAAACCATGAAACTTATCAGGTAAAGGTCTTAAAGCCTTTGTTAAATGTGTGTAAGTAGAAGCTTTAATGGTTAACTCATTGGTTTTTGTGCGAAACATCACACCTTTGATACCAACGATATCCCCTAAGTCAGCAGCTTTAAATACTTCATACTGTGCTTCACCAATAGCATCCATACGCACATAGACCTGAATTTGCCCATCACGATCTTGAATATGCATAAATCCAGCTTTACCTTGACCACGTTTAAGCATAATACGACCTGCTATAGATACTTCAATGTTTTTTTCTTCAAGTTGATCGTGATCAAATTGACTAAAATTATCAATGAGTTGTTTTGTTGTATGGGTACGGACATATTTTTGTCCAAAGGGATCTACCCCTAAATTTTTAAGTTCTTGTGCTTTTTGTCTACGCACAATCTGTTGTTCGTTTAAATCATCTGGAAACATACATTATTCCTCCTAATCCAAGATATTATATCATAACAAAGGCCATAAACAAAGTTATGGCCGTTTTTCTTCTGATAAAAGTTCATACATCATCTCATCTTTTATGGGGACAAGAGATCTTACTTTCACTTTGATAATCTTTAAACCGAGATACAAGGTCAAAAGATCACCTTCTTTAACTGCAGTTGAAGGTTTAGCAAGTTTGCCGTTTACTTCAACTTTCTCTTTTTCAGCAGCTTCTTTAGCTATCGTACGACGCTTAATAATCCGCGCGACTTTTAAATATTTATCAAGCCGCATTGTTGCTGATTTCTGTCTTTTCTTGATACCAAGAAAGTTTTCCAGTGTTCACGATTTCTTCAATATCTGCTTTTGTTAATGTTTCTACCTCATAGAGATAATGAGCGATTAAGTCTAAGAGATTACGATTTTCTGTGATAATGGCTTTCGCTTTTTCAAAACATGATGTGATAATATGACGAACTTCTTTATCAATTTCATGTGCGACTTGGTCAGAGAAATTCTTTTCTTTAAAGTAATCACGACCTAAGAAGACATTTCCTCCAGCACTTTCATATTGTACAGGACCGAGGTCTGACATACCATATTCAGTAACCATAGCACGTGCAATTTGAGTTGCCATTTGGAAGTCATTATATGCACCGGTTGTTACGGTGTCAAATACAATTTCTTCAGCGACACGACCACCGAGATAAGAAGTGATTTGAGCAACTAAGGAACTCTTGGTCGATAAGAATTTTTCTTCGAGAGGCGTCATTAAGTTATAACCACCTGCACGACCACGAGGGATAATCGTAACTTTTTGAACCACATTAGCATCTTTTAGTTTGATACCGATGACGGCATGTCCAGCCTCATGATAAGCAACAGTTTTCTTTTCATCAGGTGAGTATTTTCTTGATTTTTTAGCTGGCCCCATCATGACGCGGTCAATGGCTTCATCCATATCGTTTTCTGAAATGAGTGTTCTATTGTCACGTGCAGCAAGAAGTGCAGCTTCGTTCAGTAAGTTTTCAATATCAGCACCAGAGAAACCTGGGATACGATTTGAAAATTCACTAAGTTTAATTTTTGGATCAAGTTTTTTATTTCTTGCATGGACCTTAAGAATAGCTTCTCGACCTCTTACATCTGGTAAGCTAATCGTAATTTGACGATCAAAACGACCTGGTCTAAGTAAAGCTGGGTCTAAGACATCTGGACGGTTGGTTGCAGCAATGATGATGATACCCATGTTGGTTGAAAAACCATCCATTTCAACCAAAAGTTGGTTTAATGTTTGTTCACGTTCATCATGACCACCGCCTAAGCCGGCACCACGTTGACGACCTACTGCATCGATTTCATCGATAAAGATGATACAGGGTGAATTTTCTTTAGCTACTTTGAATAAATCTCTAACACGAGAAGCACCAACACCCACAAACATTTCTACGAAATCAGAGCCTGAAATCGAGAAGAATGGGACGTTTGCTTCACCTGAAACAGCGCGTGCTAGAAGTGTTTTACCTGTACCAGGTGAACCGACAAGAAGGACACCTTTAGGAATACGCGCACCCATGTCGACATATTTTTTAGGATTTTTTAAGAAGTCAATGAGTTCTTCAAGTTCTTGTTTTTCTTCTTCAACACCAGCAACATCTTTAAATGTAATCGTTTTTTCACGATTGAGTTTTGCGCGGTTCTTTGCAAAATCAAAGGCTTTAGAATTTTGGTTGTTTGCGTTTCTAAAGATAATGAATAGAATAACAAGGACTAGAATCATAGGGACAAGATTTAATAAAACAGTCCAAATGGTGACCCCAGATCTAACTCCAATAACGGTTGTTCCACCTTTTGATTCAACAGTCAACATGATCTCTTGTGCATTTTCCAAAGGCATGATACCTTCAAATGAGATGGTACTATAATAATTTGCAGAAGCGCTATCTTTATAAAATGTACCTTCGATTTCAACTAAGGTGATGTTATCACCACCAACAGGTGTGTACTTTAAAGATTCGATATGTCCTAAATCAGCAGCTTCAGTGAGTTGTGTTACATTAAGTTGCGCAACTTCGCCCTGAAGGGCATCTCTTAAAAACAGGAAAACACCAATCACGATGACCAGCGTAAACAGCATGATCAAATAATCGGGTTTCTTGCGATATTCAACTTTTTTCTTGTTTGGGTTTTGATTCATTTTGTCACCCCTTATTTTGTGTTATATACTTCAGGCTTCAGGATGCCTACATATGGTAAATTACGATAATGTTCATCATAATCAAGACCATAACCTACGACAAACGCTTTTGGAATCACACGTCCAACGTAATCGGGTTGATATGGTTTTTTTCGTCCACCAGGTTTATCTAAAAGCGTAGCAATCTTTACAGAAGATGCACCGCGATGTTTAAATAACTCTAACATGGTGACGATGGTTGATGCTGTATCAACGATGTCTTCAACGATTAAAACGTCTCTGCCTTTAATCGATAAATCTAAATCCATTTTTATTTTGACATCACCAGATGATGAAATACCACCATGGTAGCTTGATACTGACATATAAGCGATATCAAATTTAAGATCAATTTGACGTGTTAAGTCTGCTAGAAAAGGAACGCAGCCTTTAAGTAAACCAACAACAATCAAATTCTTATCTTTGTACTCTTGAGAAATCTCTTTTCCCATACGTACAGTAATGTCATGGATTTCTTGTTCAGTAACAAGTATTTCTGCAATATCTTTATGCATGTTTGCGCACCTCTTTTAGGGTAAAATAGAGTGTTTGATCTGACCCTAGTGTTTGATTGAGATAATGATTTTGGACCCATAAAATTGTTCCATCGTGATCAGTTAATATCCATAAATCATTTCTAACATCCATTGGAATCTTTTCATCGATGAAAAGTTTTTTTAACTTCTTATGTCCATAGGAATAAGCGAGTTGGTCACCTTCCATGCGGTGTCTTAGAATCAATGGAAATGCTAATTTATTATAACATAATTTTGTAAATTCTTCAGTTTTGGAACTGGATTTGGATAATAATGTGAAAATAGCCATATTTCCAATACGTGTTTCGCCTTCTTTGATTAAAAATTGAACATCATCTTTATCAGTTAATGGCTTAATAAAAGCATCTTGATAGGATTTAATAAAGCAATGATTCATGTTTAATCGATAGATGGAGTTGGGTTTGTTGGATAAAAGCATACGCTTAATCTTTTGAATGATTTCATAGGAAATGTTGAGTTCATAAGATTCAATTAGATAAGCAATCGCATCATCTTGTAAAACCTTATCCCATGTTTTAAAACGTTCAAGATTAATGTGCCCGTTTTTGATGGTTTGTTTCGTTTGATTTCTAATAAAGAAAAATACATCAGATATTTGGTTATGATACTGCTTGATTTGATCTAAAAGCATGTCATTTTCTTGTTTCATAATAGGAACAACAGAATGACGATATCTGTTTCTAAGATAAGTGTTTTCTTCATTAGATTCATCATCTAAAAAAGAAATGTTGTTTTCTTTAGCGTAACTTAAAATCTCTTTTTTAGAGATGTAAAGCAAAGGTTTAATATAAGAAAAACTTTCTGTTTCATTGATTTGTTGCATGCCTGCATAACCTAAAAGATTGCTGCCACGTGTCAATTTAATTAAGACATTTTCGAAAAGATCGTCTAAATGATGTGCCGTTAAAATATATCTGGTTTGATAAATTTTAGCGACCTCATTTAAGTAGTGTTCACGCAAGATGTGAGCTTGATGATGAAAGTTGCCTTGATTGACCTTAATGGTATAATAATGGAAGGGAACATCGATGGATTTGCAATATTGCTCAACTAAATCTTTTTCGATTACAGATTGATCACGCTTTAAATGATTGAAGTGAACAACAACTAAAGGATAAGAAGTACCCTTTAACATATGTAGTAAAGTCATAGAATCAACACCACCACTGACGGATATAATCAGTGTTGATGAGGATGGTATATGGAGATCATTTTTAAGTATGCTTTGCATAGACTTCATGAAATACACCTCTTTCTACACGTTTATTATACACGATATATTGTAAAAATTTTGAATAAATGTCTTAAACATATGCTATAATACATTCAGTATAAGGGAGGCCAAACATGTTGATTTTAGCTAGTAGTTCACCAAGAAGAGCAAAGTTACTAAAAGATGCAGGTCTTGATTTTATTGTCGTTCCTAGTCATTTAGAAGAATTTGTCGATGAAAAGTATAAACCACACGAACTCGTTTTAGAACTGGCAAAACAAAAAGCATTATGTGTTGCTGCTAAGTATCCTGATGATGTCATCATCGGTGCAGATACAATCGTTGTTTTTGAAGATCAAGTCTTAGGAAAACCAAGAGATGAAGAAGATGCATATCGTATGCTAAGACTCTTATCGAACGATCGTCATGTCGTCTACACAGCGGTTGCATTAGTCAAAGGGGATCACGTGAAGTCATTTGTATCTGAATCAGAAGTTTGGATGAGAAATTTATCTGATTTAGAGATTCGAAATTACATTAAAACAGGTGAACCTATGGACAAAGCTGGAGCTTATGCTATCCAAGGTGAAGGTGGAGATTTGGTTGATCACTATAAAGGTGATTTCTTCACAATTGTCGGTCTACCATTAAAAGAACTTCTTGAACAGTTGAAAAACTTATAAGTCATCTTACAAAGATGGCTTTTTCTTTATATCTAAATAAGCCATTTTATTGTATAATAAAAGGTACATAAAGCGTTTACATGGGAGGATTTTATGCCAAAAGAACCATCCTGGAAAAAGAGTATTGTTTATCAGATCTATCCGCGAAGTTTTAAAGATTCTAATGGGGATGGTATAGGCGATATTCAAGGCATTATCTCAAAGCTTGATTATGTCAAATCACTCGGTATTGATGTGATTTGGCTTTCTCCTGTTTATAAGTCGCCCAATGACGATAATGGATATGATATCAGTGATTATTTAGACATTAATCCTGAATTCGGAACCATGCATGATATGGATGAATTGATTGATCAAGCCAATCAAAGAGGGTTAAAGATCATGATGGATTTAGTAATCAATCATACATCAGATGAACATCCTTGGTTCATTCAAAGTCAAGATCCATCAAGTCCTTATCGTGATTATTATATTTGGCAAGAAAAACCTAACAATTGGACAAGTTTTTTTGGTGGGAAAGCGTGGGATAAAATAGGAGATAGTTACTATCTTCATCTCTTCTCAAAAAAACAACCTGACTTGAATTGGAATAATCTCAAAGTCATGGATGAAGTAAAAAAAATTATGCGATATTGGCTAGATAAAGGGATTTATGGCTTTCGCTGTGATGTGATTAACATCATTTATAAAACGTCTTTAGCAGACGGGAAGAAGCATCTTGTGTTAACTGGAAAAGAACACTACCATTCACAAGAAGGCATGCATAAAATCTTAAAAGAATTAAGAAAAGATGTGCTAGATCACTACGATACAATGACCGTTGGAGAAACTGTTTTAGTGACAACTAAGCAAGCCAATGAACTCATTGAACCAGATAGAAAAGAACTCGATATGGTTTTTGGTTTTCAACATATGGAAACCGATCAAATCAGCAACAAATGGTTTCGAACAAAGTTCAAACCACATAAGCTGATTAAGACGTTAATCAAATGGCAAAATGACGTTTATTGGAATGCTAATTATTTAGAAAATCATGATCAAACACGCTCTGTCACACGTTTTGGTGATGATAAAGTCTATCATCAAGAAAGCGCGAAAATGCTTGCTATGATGAACATATGTTTAAAGGGAACGCCCTACATTTATCAAGGTGAAGAAATTGGCATGACGAATGGTGATTTTCAATCACTTGATGAATTTCAAGATATTGAGACTCATCGCATCATCGCGCTTGCTAAAAAGCTTCATTTCCCCAAATGGTATCAACGTCGCATGATGCGTATCTCGAGCAGAGATCACGCACGGACACCGATGCAGTGGAATGATCAAGGCGGGTTTTCAACTGTAAAACCATGGTTGAAAATGAATCAAAACACAAACACGATTAATGTCAATCAACAACTCAGTCGAAAAGATTCAATCCTATCGTTTTATCAACAGCTTATTGAACTGAGAAAACAATATCGTGCCCTTTATGAAGGATCTTTCGAAGCTATATCAACCAAGAATAACATCTTTATCTATAGAAGAAGATATGAATCAGAGTCTTTTGTAATTGTTCTTAATTTTAATAAAAAGAACAGAGTTTTTAAGAACCCAATTAAAGGTAAAATTCTTTTATCGAATACCAATAACGATTCCACATACTTAAAGCCTTATGAAGCTCGCTTAATCAAGGAGGTTTAGCCGTGATTTATGACCTAAAACCCTATTTTAAATTAGAGACAAAAGATCTTCATTACATTTTTCGAATTTTACCTACCGGTCAACTCGAACATCTCTATTTTGGTAGAAAAATCATCGATGATCAATTTGAAGTACTTCACGCAAAAATCACTGCAGGTGCAGGTTCACAAATTGAATATGAAAGAGATGGACACAAAACATTACTTGATATGACACCTCTTGAATACTCAGGTATTGGAAAAGGTGATTTTAGATTATCTCCCATCGAGATTAAAATGCCTGATGGTACATATGTCAGCGATTTTATTTATGATCATCATCAGGTGATTGATGGTACTTTACCAAGTGAAAGCTTACCCTTATCAAAAGAAGATGATAAAACAAAGACATTGATTATCACGATGAAGGATGAACACTTGCATGTTGAAATGGATCTCGTATATAGTGTCTTTTTTGAATCAAACACCATATCACGTCGCGTGATCCTGCGTAATAAAAACCAAAATGCTTTAGTCATTAGAAAAATCATGTCAATGATGCTTGATTTAGACTCTAAAGATTATGATTTATACACATTTGATGGTGGATGGATTAAAGAAGCACACAAACATAAACGTGCATTATCTTATGGCACATACAGTGTTGATTCTACAACAGGATCTTCATCCAATCGACACAATCCAGGCATTATATTAGCAAAAAAAGATACCAATGAAGACAGAGGAATTTGCATTGGGCTAAATTTAATCTACAGTGGTAACCATTATGAAGCTGTTCAAATCTCAAATCATGATTTGTTACGCGTCATGACGGGCATTAACCCCCACTGTTTCGAGTGGGAATTAAAAGAAAATGAAATCTTTGAAACACCAGAGGCTGTTTTAAGTTATTCTGATCAAGGGTTTAACCAATTGTCAAAGCATTTTCATGATTTTATCAATCATCATATAGTACCTAGGCAATTTCAATATCAAACAAGACCTGTCGTCTTAAATTCATGGGAAGCTTTTTATTTTAACTTTAATCAGTCCAAACTTTTGAAACTTGCTAAGCAGGCAAAAAAGTTGGGTGTAGAGCTTTTTGTTTTAGATGACGGGTGGTTTGGACATCGTGATGATGATACAAGTTCACTTGGTGACTATACCATTAACAAGAAGAAACTTCCCTTTGGTCTAAAATATTTAGCTGATCAAATTCATAAGATGGGTTTGCAGTTTGGTTTATGGTTTGAACCCGAAATGGTGAATCCTCAAAGCGAACTCTATCAAAAGCATCCAGAGTATGCGATTAGCATACCAGGTAGAAATCCTTCTCTAGGTAGAAATCAACTTGTCCTCGATTTATGTCAAAAAGAAGTAAGAGATTACATTAAAACCTCTCTGATGTCCGTTTTAGATACTGTTACAATCGATTATATCAAATGGGATATGAATCGTCATATCACTGATATGTACTCAAAAGCACTCACACATCAAGGGGCATTTTATCACCAGTATATTCTAGGACTCTATGATATTCTTTTTGATATCCAAAAAAAATATCCATCCATCCTTATTGAAACATGTTCATCAGGGGGGAATCGTTTTGATTTAGGCATGTTATCTTTTGGCGCACAAGTCTGGGCATCAGATGATACCGATCCAATAGAACGATTAAAGATACAAGAAGGATTAAGTTATTTGTATCCGCTATCGACGATAAGCGCACATGTAAGTTTAGCACCACATGCTCAAACGCTTAGAGAAACACCTCTATCAACACGCTTTAATGTGGCTAGCTTCGGTGTTTTAGGTTATGAACTAAATTTTGATTATTTATCACCTGCAGAAAAACAAGAGATAAAGCATCAAATTGCTTTTTATAAAACACATCGCGATCTTTTTCAATTTGGTGAATTTAAACGTCATGAGAAAAAAGATAATTTCCATATGACTTGGCAAATTCAACATAAAGAAAGTACAATCATCGCACAATATCAAACACTTGCAGAAGCAAGTCCAGCTTTTGAAAAACTATATGTGAAAGATGTTGAAAACGAAAAAATGTATCGCATCCAAAACTTTAAGCAACGCCTTCCATTAAAGCGTTTCGGGCACTTAATCTCACACGCTTTACCAATTAAGTTAAACACAAATGGTTTTATCATGAGACAGATTGGTAAGTATAAAACGCTCGATAACGCAACAATCGATACGATTGCTAGTGGTCTGATTTTACAACAAGGTCTTAAGCTTAAACAACAATTTATGGGCACATATTATAATGATCAAACACGTATGATTGGTGATTTTGGATCGATGATATATGTCATTGAACCTTTTTCAGGAGGAATAAGTGATGAGAAAAATAATTCCATTTAATCGCGGGTGGTTGTTTTCAATCTATCAAGATGGTCATGAAAAGATGATAGATTTTTCGTCGTTTGAAAAGATTGAAATTCCCCACTCTCCAGTCGTCATTCCTTTCAACAATTTTGATGAAGCGATGCTTTTTGGGAAATTTACCTACGTTAACAAACTTCTTGTTGATGATGATATGAAAAATAAGCATGTTGTGATACGTTTTGAAGGTGCTGCCCATAAGGCAGATGTTTTTGTTAATGATAACCTTGTAATGACACATGAAGGTGGCTATATCCCGTTTGAGGTTGATTTAACGTCTTTCATTGATCACAATGATGAAATCATCATAAAGGTGATCCTCGACACTCATGAAAATCCACAGATTCCTCCATTTGGTGGTGTTGTCGATTATTTGGGTTATGGAGGCATTTACCGTGAAGTCAGTGTTGTTGTGACAGATATGGGGTATATCGAAGATCTCTTTATTGAACAATACGGGAAACCATCAATCAAAGCACATGTGAAAACATCGATTGAAGGGGGAACTATTGATCTTGTCATCTATAATCAGAACAAAGAAAGAATTTGTTTTGCCAAAGAAGATGTGACAAGCGAACTTACAACACTTTCATTGAACATCGAAAATTCAATCCTTTGGGATACAGATAATCCGTACCTTTATGAAGCATGTGCAACATATCATCACGGTGATGACACTGATGCATACTGCATACGATTTGGGCTTCGTGAAGCGATATTCAAACGTGATGGTTTTTATTTAAATCAAAAAAAGATGATTATACATGGCTTAAATCGACATCAAAGTTATCCTTATGTAGGCTATGCCATGCCTAAACGTGCACAAATTGAAGATGCCGATCTCATTAAATTTGAACTGGGATGTAACATGGTTAGAACCTCTCATTATCCTCAATCCAAGCACTTCTTAGATCGCTGTGATGAAATCGGTCTTTTAGTATTAGAAGAAATTCCTGGTTGGCAACATATTGGTAATGAGGCTTGGCAAGAAAGCTCAATCAGAAATTTGGATGCTATGATTGAACGTGATCGCAACCACCCATCGATTGTACTATGGGGAGTCAGAATTAATGAGTCACAAGATCATGATGCTTTTTATCAAAAGACAAATGCACATGCGATGGCACTTGACCCAACAAGACAAAGAGGTGGTATCAGAAACTTCCCTAAAAGCCATTTCTTTGAAGATGTGTACACGTATAATGATTTTTCTCATATTGGTTCCAATCGTGGGTTGGAAAAGAAAGAGAAAATTATGGGAGATGTCCCGTATCTCGTTACTGAGTTTAATGGGCATATGTTTCCCACAAAGCGTTATGATGATGAAACACATCGTATTGAACATTTAAAAAGACACTTAAATGTTTTAAATGAAGCTTTCAATCCAGAAAACAAACTCTCTGGAGCCATTGGATGGGTGTTTGCTGATTATAATACACATCAAGAATTTGGTAGTGGAGATAAGATTTGTTATCACGGTGTTTTGGATATGTTTCGTATTCCAAAATATGCTTCTCTAGCATATCGCGTTTTACAGGATAAACAAGATGTTCTAGAAGTTGCATCAACCATGAATCTTGGTGAATATCCAGCAGGCAATTTAAATAAGATATATGTGATGACCAATTTGGATGAAGTTAAGATGTACAAAAATGATACATACATCAAAACATTTAAACCCGATCATAAAACATATCCTCATCTTCCTCATCCACCGATTATTATCGATGATTTCATTGGTGAAACATTAAAGAACAATGAGAAGATGTCAGAAAAAGATGCTGAGCTCACTAAAAAAGTGCTCAAAGCAGTTGCACAATATGGTAACCATTTACCATTAAAATACAAATTAAGCATGCTCTATATCTTAAAGAAATACAAGAAATCTTATGATGATGCAGTTAGACTCTTCTACACGTATATGACGGGGTGGGGATCAAAACATCACGAGTATAAGTTTGAAGGTTATCAACAAGGTGAACTGAAATCGGTTGTTAAAAAATTACCGGTTAAAGAAACAAAAATCATTTTAGAACATGATGGAAAAGATTTAGTGATAGGTGATACATATGATGTCAAACGTTACACAATCAAAAAAGTTGATCAAAACCATCATCTTCTACCCTATGCTTTTGATGCAATTAAGATTGAAATAGAAGGCGCTATTGAACTGATTGGACCTCATCAAATCAGTTTACAAGGTGGGGCTATTGCATTTTGGATAAAATCAAAAACAAAAGGTAAGGGAAAGATCATCATCCATCATGATGACTATCAAATCATTGAAGAGGTGAAATGTATATGAAAATGACATTAGAAGACAAAGTTGAACTGCTTGATGGACTCGATGTTTGGCATACAAAACCTGTCTCTGGTTTACCATCTTTAATGATGGCAGATGGACCCCACGGTTTAAGAAAACAATACGAGGCAACTGATAATCTTGGCGTCAAAGGAAGTATACCTGCAACCTGTTTTCCAACAGCAAGTCTAACAGCCTGTAGCTTTGATAAAACGTTATTAAAGCGCATGGGGTACTTGATGGCACAAGAAGCAAAAGCTCATCAGGTCAATATTATTTTGGGTCCGGGTATCAATATGAAAAGATCACCACTTTGTGGTAGAAATTTTGAGTACTTCTCAGAAGATCCTTTTTTAGCAGGAGAACTAGGAGCAGCTTTTGTTAGAGCAATCGAAGATGAAGGTGTAGGGACATCGGTTAAACACTTTTTCGCAAACAACCAAGAACGTTACAGATTTACAATTGATGCTATTGTTGATGAGCGCGCGCTTCGCGAGATCTATCTCAAAGCATTTGAAAGAGTTATTAAAGAAAATCCAGCAACCGTGATGGCAAGCTACAATAAAATCAATGGATATTATGCAACAGAGCATCCTTATTTAAATAAGATTCTAAGAAAAGAATGGGGATATTATGGTGTTGTTGTTAGTGATTGGGGCGCTGTTCATCATCGTCTTGAATCACTAAAAGCATCAACTGACCTCGAAATGCCATCATCTTTTGGGTATCGCACAAAAGAGATCATGAATCATGTACAAGATGATGTTGTGCGTCAAGCCATTAATAAGTCAGCTGATCGCTTAGTAGAAATGGTTAAAAAATATAAAGCATATGATAATGTAAACTACGATGAAGAAACCCATCACGAGGAAGCCATAAAGATAGCAAGAGAATCAATGGTATTGCTTAAAAATCATGAGATACTTCCAATAAATAAGAAAGAGAAAATTTTAGTTGTTGGAGGATTTATCGAACATCTTCGCTATCAAGGCGCAGGTTCTTCCCACATTAATCCAACAAAACTTGAACAAGTCAAAGATATTATTGGTGATTATACGAATGACTATATCACAGCAACCGGCTATACACTAGATGATACTAAAGATGATGACCTGTTTAACGAGGCTATCGAACTTGCAAAAGATGTAGATAAAGTCATATATTTCTTTGGATTACCTGAAAAAGAAGAAGCTGAAGGTTATGACCGTGAACATCTCAATATTCCACAAAAACAAGTTGATTTACTAAAAGCCATACATGCAGTAAATGCTAACATTGTGGGTGTTGCTGTCGGTGGGTCTGTTATAAACCTTTCATTTGAACACGAATATCTTAAGGGACTATTGTTGGCATATTTAGGTGGTCAAGGCGCAGCAAGAGCTATATTTGACTTGTTATTTGGAAAAGATAATCCATCAGGAAGATTGGCAGAGACTTGGATTGATCACATTGAACAATGTAACGTCCAACTGACAAAAGATAATCATGCCATCCACTACGACGAATCGATTTATATCGGCTATCGCTACTATCAATCTTTCAACCAAAAACCACACTACCCCTTTGGTTATGGATTGAGTTACACAACTTTTGAGTATCAAAATATCGTATTAAATGAGGACGATAAACAATTTACGCTTTCATTTGACCTAAAGAATAAAGGAAAAATGAAGGGAAAAGAAGTTGTACAAGTCTATATTGGAAACAATGAATCTCAAACCTACAAAGCAAGAAGAGAACTTAAAGCGTTCGATAAAATCGAACTCTTACCCGGTGAAATCAAACATATTTCCATCGGTATAGATAAATCATCTTTTGCCCATTGGGATACGTATAAGAATCGATGGATGATTGAAACGGGAGACTATAGTATCATCTTAGGAAAACATGCATGCAGTGAAATTGAGTCCATGGATGTTCATCTTTCAGGTGAAGAGGTTCATGTATCATCACTCAGTTATCAAAAGTACACCTATGATACTTCTGACTTTCAAAAACTTATCCCTCATCCACTTCCTCCTAAATCCATTAAGAAAGGCCGACCTTATAATCTATCATCAACACTTGAAGATGCATCACATACATGGTTAGGTAAACTGGTTGCTAAAATGGTTGTTAGAACAGCAATGAAACAAACCGCAAGCATGAGTCATGATATGATCGAAATTGCTAAGAAAACAATGATGGAAACGCCGATTCAAATGCTCGTTTTATTTTCTGCAGGTCAAGTGACCTTTGAAATGGGTGAAGGACTTGTCGATCTCATGAATGGTCACGTTATTAAAGGGTTACGCAAATTAAGAAAGAAATCGGAGAAAAAATCATGACAAATGAAACCGTCAGTAAGAAGACGAAATATGTTTACGCGATGAGCGGTATGGGCAGAGATATGATGTATGCCCTTTATGCAAATTTTTTACTTGTATTTTTAACAGATGCCGTTGGATTAGAAAATTGGCAAGTGATATCAATTGGTACAATTATTGCAGTATCACGTATTTGGGATGCGATTAATGATCCCATTATGGGAACCATTATTGATAACACACGATCAAGATATGGCAAGTTTAAACCTTGGATACTCATTGGCGCTCTCTCATCAGCTGTCATTTTCTATCTTTTATTCCAAGACTTTGGTTTAACAGGAACAGCGTTTGTTACTGTCTTTGGTATTCTCTACGTTCTATCAGGTATGACGTTTACAATGAATGATATTGCGTATTGGTCAATGTATCCAAGTTTTACAACAAACCCTAAAGAAAGAGAATCTATTGGAGCTTTAGCACGTATTTTTGCTAGTATTGGTATGTTTTTATCAATCGCCTTAGTCCCCATTATTTATCAGAATGCTAGCGTTGGACCGGTTAAAGCTTTTTCGATGATTGCTCTTGTGGTTGTTTTAATTTATGTTACATCTCAAGTAATTATATTTTTCTTCGTTAAGCAACCATCGAACAAGATTGCTCAGGCGGATGTGAAAAAATCAACTTTAATTGATATGGTTAAAGTCATTGCTAAAAATGATCAGTTAGTTGTCATCATTGTTTCTATTTTCTTATTCAATGCAGGCTATTTTATTACAACCGCGCTTGGTATTTATTTTTTCAACTATGACTTTAACAAGTATGGTGGTGGAGAATTTACGATGTTTATGGGGATACTAGCTGTTAGTCAACTGACTGCACTTGGCATATTCCCTAAGTTAATGCAATACATGTCACGTAAAAAACTATTTACTATTTCTGTGATCATGGTCGTTATTGGCTATATCATCTTTATGAGTGTGGGATATGTATTACCACTCAACATGTTGTTTATCGGTATTGCAGGTTTAATCTTGTTTTCCGGTCAAGGATTTATTCAAGTTTTGGTTTTAGTTATGTTAGCTGATACCATTGAATATGGACAGTGGAAACTAGGGACTCGAAATGAATCAATCGTGTTTGCAATTAATCCTTTTGTCACAAAACTTGCAACAGCGGTTCAAGTCTTTATCGTATCGATTACACTTGCAGCTTCCGGATTAAACGAATTTGTTATCAACCCGCTAACTGAAGCGAAGCGGCTCAATCCTAATATGACCACTGAACAAGCTAGAGCTATGATTGCTTCTAACGTGACACCAGAAATGCTCCTAAATTTGAGAACTGCAATGATTATCATGCCACTCATTTTAATCGTGATATCATATCTTGTTTATTGTTGGAAATATAAAATTGATGCGAAGATGTATCAAAAGATTACAAACGATTTAGAGCGTCGAATTCAAGCTCAAGAATAATCTATGAAAACACCATCAAAATGTATGGTGTTTTTTTTACGAATGTGGCGTATACGCCCTGTTCATATTTTTTTCGTCATGTTATCATGAACATGTAAAAGATATGAAAAGGGTGATGTTTGATGCAAGGTATTTATCTTGCTTTTCAAGGTTGTGAAAAAAATATTCTAAAAACGCTATTACACGGTATTGATTTTTCAGAATATCAATTTGAAGTAGGTTATTTTGAAGCTAAAAAGGAATCATTTCTTTATCCAGATTGGGAATACTTAAATCATCAAACGTATATCACATCAGAACAAGCTAAAAAAAGATTGTTAACAGATGAAAATGAAGATGAAAAAATAGAAAATTTAACGCTGTGTGTTAGAAAGAACGCTATTCGTAAAAAACATATTCAAACATTTAAAGACTTAGTCGAAGGACATTATGATTTAGCATTGAAGGTCGTTGATCATCACACGGTCCACATCTTTTCACCCAAAGAAGAAGTGCTATCAAAAATTATGAAAAATGCGACATTTATCGACCCAGACATGATGGCGATTAGACCATATGAACGCATTGATTTAACAACTGTCATTTAGGCATAATAAAAAAACACAAACAACGGCATCCTTTGTTTGTGTTTTTTTGTTAGATGAAAAATAATACGATAGCTGTTAATCCCACGACGAAACAATATACAGAGAAGTAAATAAGATTTTTAACCTTCACATAATTATATAAGAATCTAACAGCAATCAAGCTGAA
>Ga0265295_1003325_pt1 | contig 23594 bp, 16 predicted proteins | sample Munlansysbiofilm_FD_192503 | JGI IMG/M metagenome (GOLD analysis project Ga0265295, IMG submission 192503) | Leachate microbial communities from a municipal landfill in Southern Ontario, Canada - Methane capture system biofilm | ecosystem: Engineered > Solid waste > Landfill > Unclassified ...
GAGTGGGGAGTGCGGAGTGGGGAGTTGGGAGTGGGGAGTGAGGAGTGGGGAGTGAGCTAGAGTTAGGAGTGGGGAGTTAGCTAGAGTTAGAAGTGGGGAGTGGGGAGTTGGGAGTTGGGAGTGAGGAGTTGGGAGTTAAGAGTGAAGAGTGAAGAACGCCGCATTGAGCTTGCCGAAGTGTGGGGAGTTGGGCTTTTCAAACAATTATACAACTATAAAAAAAATAAGGAATTATATTATTCGTCAATAGTTTTTCTCTCTATTTGCTTCTAATATAGAATGTATAACCTAGGGGTTTGTCTATTGTTAGATAATTAATTTTCATAAAACATTTTTTTTTAGTATTTTTGAACGGTTTGTTTTTGATTTATTAACTAAGAAAATAATAATAAATAATAATCTATTAAAACATTAATTAAGATGACAAATGTTAAAAGAGTTTATGCCTTTGGGAACAAGCAAGCTGAAGGTAACACATCAATGAAAAACTTATTGGGTGGAAAAGGTGCTAATCTTGCCGAAATGAATTTAATCGGTGTTCCAGTACCTCCTGGATTTACAATTACAACAGAAGTTTGTACCGAATATAATAAGTTAGGTAGAGACAAAGTTGTTGAATTACTAAATGATGAAGTTAAAAAAGCTGTGTTATTTCTTGAAGAAACGATGAATGCAAAATTTGGTGCTAAAGGAGATGATTTTCCTTTATTACTTTCAGTTCGTTCGGGTGCAAGAGTTTCTATGCCTGGCATGATGGATACCGTTTTGAATTTAGGTTTAAATGATGAGACCGTTAAATTAATTGCTAAAAAATCAGGTAACGATAAATTTGCTTATGATTCCTATCGTAGATTCATTCAAATGTACGGTGGCGTAGTAATGGGAGTCGAAGCAGAAGGAAATAACCATGATCCATTTGAGTTAGTTCTAGATGAAATAAAAGAAACTAAAGGCTATGAATTTGATACAGAATTGACAGTTGAAGACTTACAACAAGTGGTTACAAAATTTAAGATTGTTGTTCGCGAACAAACTGGACAAGATTTCCCAACCGATGCATGGGATCAACTTTGGGGTGGTGTATGTGCTGTATTTGATTCTTGGAATACAGAACGTGCTATGCTCTACAGAAGAATGGAGCAAATACCTGGTGAGTGGGGAACAGCTGTAAACGTTCAGGCTATGGTGTATGGTAACATGGGAGACAATTCTGCAACAGGAGTTGCATTTACTCGTGATGCCGCTACTGGTGAAAACATATTTAATGGTGAATATCTTATTAATGCACAAGGTGAAGACGTGGTATCAGGAGTTCGTACTCCTCAAGAAATAACTCTCGAAGGTTCAAAACGATGGGCAGAACGAGCAGGAGTTTCTGAAAACGAACGTGCTGCAAAATTCCCTTCTCTAGAAGAAGCTATGCCTAAAGCATATAAAGAGCTTTTTGAAGTACAAAAAAAGCTAGACACCCATTATTCTGATATGCAAGACCTTGAATTTACAATTCAAGATGGTAAATTATGGATGCTCCAAACCCGTAACGGTAAACGAACAGGTGCTGCAATGGTTAGAATAGCTATGGAAATGATAGAAGATGGCACAATAGATGAAAAAACTGCACTTTTACGCTGCAATCCTAATAGACTTGATGAGTTATTACATCCAGTATTTAGTGCCGAAGGTATTGCCGCTGCTAATATTCTATCAAAAGGATTGCCAGCTTCGCCAGGTGCAGCAACTGGTAAAATGGTTTTCTCCGCCGATAAAGCTGCGGAATTAGTAACTAAAGACCCAAAAGAGAGAATTATTCTTGTACGCCGCGAAACATCCCCCGAAGACTTAAAAGGTATGTATGTGGCTCAAGGTATTCTTACCGAAAGAGGTGGAATGACTTCTCATGCAGCAGTTGTTGCTCGTGGTATGGGTAAATGTTGTGTTTCAAGTGCTGCCGGAATCAGAGTTACACACAATTCACTAACAATTAAAGGCAAAAAATACCTTGAAGGAGATTGGATCTCACTTAACGGCACAACAGGCGAAGTTTACGAAGGTCAAGTACCTACAATTACTCCTTCTTTATCAGGATATTTTGGTAAACTTATGGATATTGCAGAAAAACACACTCGCATGAACGTAAGAACCAATGCTGATTCGCCTCACGATGCTAAAACAGCTTTCGAATTTGGTGCAACAGGTATTGGACTTTGCCGTACCGAGCACATGTTCTTTGAAGGTGACAGAATTATTACCGTTAGAGAGATGATTCTTGCTGATACAGAAGAAGGTCGTAAAAAAGCTCTTCAAAAATTATTACCAATGCAAAGAGCCGACTTTGAAGGTATCATCGAAGCAATGGACGGATATGGTGTAACAATTCGTTTGTTAGACCCACCACTTCATGAGTTTACTCCTAACGATGAGAAATCTCAAATGCAAATGGCTAAGGAACTAAACATTTCGTTGGATGAGGTAAAAGCTAAAGTAGATGCACTACACGAAACTAACCCAATGCTAGGACACCGTGGTTGCCGTCTTGGAAATACATATCCTGAAATTACAGAAATGCAAACTCGTGGAATTATCGAGGCAGCTTGTAACCTTAAAGCTAAAGGATTAAATCCAAAACCTGAAATCATGATACCGCTTATAGGTACAGTTGAAGAGTATGTAATGCAAGAAGGTATTATCCGTAACGTAGCTGAGCAAGTATTCGCAGAAAAAGGTATTAGAGTTGATTACCTTGTGGGAACAATGATTGAAATTCCTCGTGCGACACTAATTGCTGATCAAGTTGCTGAGCATGCTGAGTTTTTCTCATTTGGAACAAACGACTTAACTCAAATGACCTTTGGTTACAGTCGTGATGATGCAGACAAATTCTTACCTATTTATCTTGAAAAAGGTATATTAAAAGACGACCCATTCCAGAAAATTGATCAAGAAGGGGTTGGAGAATTAATTAGAATAGGTTGCGAAAGAGGACGTCAGACAAAGAAAGACCTTAAAATTGGTATTTGTGGCGAACATGGTGGAGAACCTACATCTGTTGAGTTCTGTAACTCAGTTGGGATGGATTATGTTTCATGTTCACCATTTAGAGTGCCAATAGCTCGTCTTGCAGCCGCTCAAGCAAACATTAAACAATCTTAATTTTAAACTCTATAAACAGACTTCGGGATAAACCGAAGTCTGTTTTTTATCAATAACAATTATGGAAATTACTGGAAAATTAATAAAAAAACTACCTCCGATAACTGGGGAGAGTAAAAATGGACCATGGAAAAAGCAAAACTTTGTAATAGAAACACAAACAGATTATCCTAAAAACATTTGCTTTACTACATGGGGTGACAAAGTCGATTTTAACTCATTTACTGAATCTGATACTGTTAAAGTATTTTTTGATATCGAAAGTAGAGAGTTTAATAATAATTGGTACACAGACCTAAAATGCTGGAAAGTTGAAATTGCTCAATCAGGCGGATTAATTCCTCCAACAGGAGATTTGCCACCGATGACCGAAGAAAATATTCCGTTTGAACTTGAAGATGATCCTGGAGACGATTTACCTTTTTAAACAATTCTAAGTTTGGCAATTAATTTTATCTAATATAATTATTCGATAAAATATAAAATCAATTGCGTCATAAATTTTAGGACTTCTGATATACCCTTATTTATCAGTTGCTTTCGCCCTTTTTGTTTATTTATTTACTGACGTTTACATTACCTCCAACTTATTAGCAGAAATAGGATTTAATTTTTTGTCGGCAATGTAAATTCGAAATTTATCACTGCACTCGGATTATAGCAACACTCGGATTGCAATCCGAGCGAACAGTGAGATTGCTGATTTGCGAATAGATTAAGAGTTCTGAACTTAAAAAAACATAAATTTACAATAAAAAAACCGCTGACTATCAGCGGTTTTTTATTTTAAGAAAGAAATTTCTTAGTTTCCCATAATAGCTTTAAGATCATCTTCGGTAGCGGGACGTCTTTCAAGAACCTCATAATCAAAAGTCAGTTTTTGACCTGCAAGAGGGTGGTTAAAATCAACAATTACCGATTCCTCTTTAATTTCCTTAATATTTGCAGGTATAGGTCCTTGCTCTGTTTGAGCCTGCAAAGCCATTCCAACCTCAAGTTTAAGGTCTTCGGGGAATTGAGTTTTAGGTACATCTTGAACAGCCTCTTGGTTTACCTCACCATAAGCATTTTCGGGTGCAATAACAACTTTACGTTTGTCTCCAGTTTTAGCTAATTTAACATCTGCCTCAAGGCCTGGTATAAGCATTCCAACATCTAAAATAAAAGCTAAAGGCTCGCGTCCTTCTGATGAATCGAATACAGACCCATCGTCTAACGAGCCAGTATAATCAATTTTTACATAATCTTTTCCTTTAATATCAATATCCATAAAATTTGTTTTTTGGAGTGAACTCCGAATTAAAATTAAATTTTCGCTACAAAGGTATAATTATAAAATAAAACAACAAAAGGAATATGAACAGGTAAATAAATACCTAAAATGTTGCTAAAGCAAATGGAATAGGGAAAAGTCGTTTATTAATAGATTAAACCACCATTGAATATTCAAAACACCATGTTATATTTGATTATTTCCGTTCGTTTGGATTTGTAATGATGACAATCAATTAATATTATTTTTTGTTATTGTTGTGATATACATTTAGGCCTTCAATAATTGGACTTTTACCTTTTTCAACGGGCAGGTATTCAGTATATATTTTTGACATTGCTTTAAATATTCCTTTTCTAGCTGGTTTGAAACGTTTTTCGATTTCTTTTATTATTTCTGCTGCTTGACTGCGTTTTGTTTTATCGTCCCATGGGCAGGTTTCTTTTTCAGATGGGAAGTTCATAATTTTGGCAAATTCGCTTATCTCTTTATTTGTTAATAGAATTAGTGGACGGATGAGTTCGATTTTCCCTTTGAATATTTTTAGACTTGCAGGCATAGAGCTGATACAGTTGTGATAGCACATATTTATTATTAGCGTTTCGATTGCATCGTCAAGATGATGTCCCAAAGCAATTTTATTACAATTGTATTTTCCGCTTAGCTCGAAAAGACGCTTACGACGATGCCAAGAACAAACAAAACAATGAGACTTGCTAGAATCTATTTCAAAATCTATATTTATTTTATCTATTATAAATCTGATGTTGTGTTTGTCGCAAAAATCCTTTATGTAATAAGTATCAATAGAGTAGGGGGCATTTTCAACATCAATATGAACGGCAATGATTGTAAAGTTCTCGTGGCGATATTGTAGTCGCATTGCTAAGCCGTACAGCAGACTCATGGAGTCTTTTCCACCCGAAACGCCAACCATTATTGCATCTCCTCCCTGAATCAAATCATAATCTTTAATTGCCTTCGATAGTTTTGAATAGAATTGGGTTGTGTCCCGCTTTTCTGATTTGTTTTCGGTTTTCGTCATTATTCTATTCCAATTTTCATTTAAAATATTTGGCGAAATTATAAAAAAATAGGAGCTTTTTAGTGCTATAGATATATTAATTTGAACAATATTGGGAAATTTAATGGCGAAATCTGGTGTTTATGTTCCCTCGATTCTAATAAAACTGACAGTTATGTAAATTCCGAAACTATAGATAACGATTTTGGTATTGCAGCTAAAGGAACTTCGTTAATTCTGCATAATTTATTATTTGACAAACCTTTAATAAAATAGAACATGCTATTTTTGAGGTTAAAGATTGCGTATGCGTTGATTATTGTGTTTGCTTTGGATTATTATTATTGTAATTTCTTTTCAACATAAGATAACCAAAAATTTCTTTTAAATTTATTTCGGGCGTTTTGATATCAAATTATTACTGAAACCTTACGCCTTGCTAATAACTTTCACTATTAGGTAAAGTATGAGAATTCTTATAAAGTAAAATAGCACTGATGACAAAATACCAATCAAAATCATCAAAGATATGCTATCCTCTACTAAGCCTAATAGTGGATTCAACACACCAACAAAATATACAATAAAATAAATTGTAGAAGGCAATGATATTCCTTCTTGCATATAAGAGACTATTGACTTGATTTTAAATGGATTGAAATCTTTTAAAGTCTGCAAATTGTTTTTTACATGTATTATGTCAAGAACAATTGCGATGGCAAAAAAAAGGATTGATAATATTCTTAATAATAACATATTGTTTATTTTTGACCATCAAAGGTCAAATTTTATTCGCTTGTTTATGTAAAGAAAATATTTTTTTTACGAATATATTAAATTTAATTAAAACTTCACGCTAAGTATTTTTCTTTATTTATAATCTTGTTGGTTATGATTATTTGCGTTAAGCCTTTTTTCAGTTGATTGTATTGTAGCAATCCCTTAAATAAATTTACTCTTACCGAATTATCTGGAAACTTAAATTTGTATTCTTACCAGTTTTAAAAAAGTATATTCCTTCAGGAAACGCTGATGTGTTAATTGTGAAATTTTCAGATTCGATAAATCCAGAGCTTATTATCTTCGATGTTACATCATAAATTTCGTATAATGCTCCAGAAAGTTTTGCAACAGATTTGACAGTAATAAGATTGTTTGCAGGATTGGGATATAATTGTATCTCAGGATTGTTTAAATGAAATTCTGAGCTAAGAGAAGCACAGTTGGTTTCTGGGTTGTTGGAGCTTAGGGCAATTTTGTCAGCAAATAAATTTGCCATGTTTTGAGAGCGAATCTGTATATTATCAATAGAATGTCCATTTGAAAAACAATTGTTAAGATAATCAGAATTGTAAATAATATCCGCAGTAAATACGGGAGGAGATTCTCCCAAATTTGACAGGTAATTCCTCATACTTTCACCTCCGTATGCACTCGGATAAAAGTAATATGGTTGGCAAATATTTGATTGTTGATAGCACTCCCAACTTATTCGCCCCAGTAATCTGCCATATTGATAATTTACTATCACATCTGAGCCTTGATGGAAAATATATACAGGTTTTTGGAATGAGGATGGGTCGAAAATGCTCAAATCGAATACACCGCCATAGAAACTACCGACTCCTTGCACTTCGGAGTTGTAAATTCCGGTATTTAATTCACCTTCAACACTGCCCAAATCTGGTCTTTTGAGATTTAATAAAGTTGGAATACATCCGTATGTTATAAGATCTGAATCTGGCGTTGGAGCATCAGCAATAGCATAACAATCTGAGGGTTTCATTGTTTCGTTGTAAGTAAATGCAGTTGCCAGAGCGATAAAGGCACCTGCACTTTCTCCAGCTACAAAAACATTATTAATATCGGTTGAATCTTGTGTATGTCTGTTTTTCATAAACCTTATAGCAGCTTTTGTATCTTGCATTCCTCTGTAGTTTGCCCTGATAATCTCCGAGCTGTCACAAATATAGGTACAAGGGGCGGAAATATCGGTATTACATAGTGCATACATTGCATAATTTGATGTTTTGTGAGTCCCTAACCTGTAATTAATATTTGCAACAACATAACCTCTTCTAGCATATTCGCGCGACAGATACACTAGGTTAGGATCTTCTTTGCTCCCAGCAATCCAAGAGCCACCATGCACAAAGATAATAATTGGTCTTAAACAGTTATCATCATTTATAGGTTTATATATGTCCATTTTTAGTGTTACCAAGTTTTCGACATAATCGGTTGCAGTACCGTAAGGCACATCCATGATGCTGTCATATTGAAACTGGACTTCAGAATAAGGCAACTGTGATTTAGCGTTAAAGAAAATTACTGTTAGTAACAGTATATATATCAGTTTTTTCATATTTTGGTTTTTTAAACTAACAATTTAAGCACAAGTTTTGTTTACAAATGAAAAACGTAAAATCAACAATATAAAAACTCATTATTTGCGTTGAGTTCTTTTGAAGTTGATTGTATTGTGTAGCATATTGTTTTTGTCCCAATTTAACCTGTACTTCGCACTAGTTACTTTACTTTATGTAAAATCTTGTTGATTGTGGAACTTTATCTTATGTAGATTTTCTAATAATACTAATAATCTGATACCCCAGTAAGCAGCGAGGTTTTGCTTGCAAAAAAATAGTGCAGCTATCATGGTTTCTTCTTGTGCTAAGCGATATGCTCCAATAAAATCGCCTAATTCTTGATATAGGTCTGCATAAAGCTCTGATAGGCCGACATTTAAAAAATCTACATTATTTACAACACTAATATCTTGAATTTGTACATATTCATCGTCTTCGCCTAATTTTGCAGCAGCAGTCTGTTGAATATACGACCATGTTGGTTCGTCAACGAATTTTTCTGCATAATCTTCGTTGTAGTCATCAATTTTGGGTAAACGGATACCTTTCATGTAAACTAAAGGCAATAAGTTTAATGATGTGTCAATAAATTCTTCTGATGACATGTGTTTTGCTACTTCCATAAATGCAAGAAACTCTTTGGCAACTGTTGCAAATTCAATGGATTCTTTTTGATATAGTATTGAGAAGTTGTTCACGTTTGATAGAATATTTTATGTGAGTTTGTAAAAAGTTTTTAATTTTTATTTATCATAATCCAGAAATAAACAGTGTTATATGTCTCAAAACCTGGATACTCAATAACAAAATACGGAGCAACTGCTATAACTTTTTTGTGAAATACTCCATCGGCAACAAACCATTCCTCAAGGAAACGTAGTTTTTTTACATGTTTATATGTAAGTGGTACTTGCTTTTTTATTGTTTTATATCGTTTTACGGTACTATCTATTACTTCAAATTCATAAGTCATTACGCTGTTCATATAAGATTTCAAATCCTCTTGAGCAATTTCATCAAAACTTTCGCAATCGCTGGTTAAGTCGTAATAGTAGGTTTTTAGTTTCCCATTAATGGCATCGTCAAGTAAAGCTTTAATAAACTCATCGCTTTCTGGGGTTGGGAGATTTTTCCAAAACCAGTCGGGATTATTTTTTGATCTGTCGCCAATTATTTCATTACATATTTGTACATCATACATGATTTTGTCGGTAATTACTAGTTTTTCTCCAGTATAATCAACAACTGATTGTTTTGATTTTTTCTCATTTTGTGAATTATTATTATTATTCGTGCTATTGTTGTTGTTACTATTATTGCATGAATGAAATATAAAACTAACAAAAATCATTAATGTAAAAAATCCAAAATTGTTTTTCATAGTTATCAAATTTTATTACAAAATAAAGAATATTTTTTGATAATTCAAAACAGATTAAATTTTAGTGTTTTTAAAAGATATTATTTCTTTAATGATGCCTTACTAAATATATAATCTGGAATTTTCTCATCAAATTTTATGCTTAATAGGATAAAATCTGTTCCTTTTCCATCTTTGAGCATATCTTTGTAATTTATTGCCATCGGATACCAGCGATTACCGATTTTTTTTACTTCACTTAATACAGTTTTCTTTAGTAACTGCCCACTTTTTGCAAATAATTCTTCTTTTAGAGGGACATATCTTTCTTGATCAACCCAAATTTTGCGTTTATCGTAAGATACATCTTCAACTTTCGCATTTAGTTCTAATATCCATGTTTCTCGCCCATCAATTACCTCTTCGCCGATTACTTTAGCGTCATACATTTCGGTAAGTTTGCGTGTTTCCATCATGTCTTCGTATGATAAATCTGAACCCATTACCGATTGTTTAAGCATGTGTCCCGAAAGTTGAATGGTACGGTCGGTTTCTGGTGAATAAATCCACAATTTATCTTCTAACTTTAGCATTTTTGTGCCTTTTTCTCTTTCCGGTGCCAAATATTCTGTAAAAGATTTTGTGTTTCCCTCTGAATATCCTTTTGATTCTACTTCACGGGTGTTTCTTTTTCCATAAATTATCATTTTAGATTCAATAACTTGTGTTTTCGCAGTCATGTTCTCATCTACTTTTTTTATTATTTCTCCTGCATCAGGAAAATTAACCATTGATGTAAATAGGACAGGTGCTAAAATTGCTATTAATATTTTTTTCATATTGTTATTTTTTAAATTAAACTTCTAATTCTTTAAATAATGTTGCTGTTTCACGCTTATATATACCAATTCCAGAAATCATGTTTCCTAATACCATAGCAATCAGACCAGGAATAAAACCGATATAAAGTAGTTCAGGTGTGAATTTTGCACGCATAATTGTAGGCATCATCATAGTTCCACCTGTTACCATGCCACTAATATCAATTCCATAAACTTGCATAAGCCAGGTGGCTGTAATTCCAAATATGGTTCCAACAATAGATCCTATAGTACCTATTAGCACAGCTTCTATGAGTAAGGTTTTGTAAATATGACTTTTGTTTTCGCCCAAGGCCAAACGGATTCCAAATTCTTGATAGCGACGTAAACCTCCAATTAAACCAGTATTCCATAAAACTACAGACATAATTAGCACAAAAATAATCACAAACATAGCAGAGAATGCGTCTATGTAGTCGAGAAGACTTGCCATATTGTTTTGCTCTTTAAGTTTTATCATTACAGGAGCGTATTCATTAGTGCTTTGAGCATAGTGAGCATTAAAAGCATTCTGAATTAAATTTGCATTCTCATTATTATAAACTTCTTTTTTTGAGAATCCCAGTATTTCTCCACTTGCATTTTCCATATCTAACATTCGCCGAGCATCAGAGATATCTACAATAATTGTCCCTCTATCCATAGCTTCGACACCAAAATTGACAATTCCGCTAATCGTAAAACTTTCAAATGCGAGGCTTCCATACATAGTAGAACCCATAAATGTAATTGTATCGCCAATTTTTAGTTTTAATTTGTCTGCAAACACAAATCCGATTAAGATGTCTTTGCTTTTCTGTGGCAGATTGCCTTCAATTAGCGCGTTTACAATGTTTAATCGCTCCACTTCTCCACTCTTACCTGAAAAGAAGTCAATTGCCAAACCCGCTGATGGTCCCTGTCCTTTTGAGCCGCCAGCATTATCTGGAGCATCAACAAGTCCTCCGAATCGGATGCGCTGTACCCAATTATAATCAGGAAATTCTGTCATTAATGCTTGAGTAAGACTATCGGCTTTAAGTAAAGCCAAGTCGTTTGGTATTTGATCTTCATTTTCGGCATAAGCCTTACTCATAACTTTAACATGTCCTGTTTGAAAGCGTGCGGTTTGATCGATAACATCTGTCATAACTCCGCTTAGAAAACCGCTTAAGAATATTGTCAAAAATACACCTATTGAGATGATAATTACTGGTAGGAGACTTCTGTTTTTGTCTCTCAGTATTGCTTTAAATATAAATTTTATCATGATATTTTTCCTTTTAATGCTTCAACTGGATTCATTTTTGCAATTTTACGAGCTGGCAAAAAACTTACAATAGTAGCTGAAATTACTATTAAAAATACGCTCCCAAGAATTAAACCTAAACCATATATTGGATACATACGTTCGGACATAATAACACCAATTGTATCGCCTGAAACAGGAAACCCTATTCCATTATGTGCTAAATACCAAAGAATTGGGATGCCATAAATACCACCAAGTATTGCGGCAAAAACACTGTACATGCTTCCTTCAACAGTAAACAAACGAACAACCTGAGAACGAGTCATACCAAGAGCGATGTATGTTCCAATTTCTTTTTGTCGTCTAAAAACTGATAATACCTGAGTGTCGAAAATTGCGAGCAAGCCAATTGCCATTAATAAAATGTAAATGATTGACCCACTAATTTTTTTTACGTTTATAAGTGTGGTTAATTCTTTAAGTAAGTATTCCTTACTTTCAAATCTCCATCCAGATACATCGGTACTAATATAATTGTCGTTTGCAATAAACATTGTCGCATGTTGATTTAATCCTGTCATATTCCATAATTTTTCGATGGGTATCCAAATTTGCCCACCATCAACAGTAGGAACATTAGTGTCGAAAATACCAATAATGGATACATTAGCAGCATCGTAAGTTCCATTTTTATCTCTCCAACGCACTAATAAATTGTCTCCAACTTTTAAATTTGTGGATGATGCCATTCTTTCGCCAATAAGAGCAGGTATTTCAGCCTCACTTGACAATAGCAATTGAGTTGGTATTTTTATTACTGTTTGCTTCGCATCAATTCCTTTTAGTTGTGCCGACATCATTCTTCCTTGAGGATAAATAGTTGCCTGATTAATTAGTATCGGAGTCAAATTCTCCAGTTGGTCTTCAGGCAAAATTCCGTGTCCATCCTCTATTGAGAAGGAATCAAAAGCGTCATAATCGTTGTTTAATAAATGCCCGTTACCATATTCCCAATTTACTCCGTCTATGCTTGCTTGTTGATTCCATCCGTCAATTAATCCATTGTAAAAGATTATTACAACAAATGCAAAAGACAGCACCCCTGCATTGAGCCAAGTCCGTAAACCCGCCCCCATGAGGTTTTTGTATGCTAATTGAAAGGCTATTTTCATAATTTTTTCGTTTTTTCGTTTATATTATTTCTGTGATTCTGTGATTCTGTGATTCTGTGATTCTGTCTCACTGGATAACTGTATCACTGTATAACTGTATCACTGTATCACTGTATCACTGTATCACTGTATCACTGTATCACTGCATCACTGTATCACTGTATCACTGCATCACTGCATCACTGCATTACTGTATCACTGTATCACTGTATCACTGCATCACTGTATCACTGTATCACTGTATCACTGCATCACTGTATCACTGTATCACTGTATCACTGTATCACTGTATCACTGTATCACTGCATCACTGTATCACTGTATCACTGCATCACTGGATCACTGCATCACTGCATCACTGTATCACAGAATCACAGAATCACTGGATCACTGCATCACTGGATCACAGAATCACTGGATCACAGAATCACCTCCTCTCATCTCTATCAACTTCTCCATCTTCTAAATGTATGATACGAGTTAAATAATTCATCACTTTTTCATCGTGAGTAGAAAACAAAAAAGTTGTATTTAATTCTTTATTTAGTTCTTTCATTGTTTTAATAATGGCATGTGCATTTTTTGCATCAAGATTTGCAGTGGGTTCATCAGCCAACACTAATATTGGACGTTTTACCATAGCTCTTGCAATTGCAACTCGTTGTCCTTCGCCACCTGATAGTTTTGAAGGCCTTTTATTTGCCATCGAGGCAATACCGACCCATTCGAGGGCTTCCATAACCATCTTTTTTCTTTTTGCAGCCGGTACTTTTTGTAAAATTAACGCAAACTCAACATTCTCGAATACTGTGTAAACTGGCAATAAATTATAAACCTGAAAGATAAAACCAATGTGCAGATTTCTTAGCTGTGCAGATTCTTTATGAGACAGTTTTGATATGTTTTTATCTAAAACAATAACCTTTCCCTCTGTTGGTTTATCGAGAGATCCAATAATGTTTAGCAGGGTTGTTTTTCCCGATCCACTTGGTCCAACAACACCAGAAAACTCTCCTTTATCAAATGTGAGATTTATATTGTTTAGTGCCGTAAATTCGCCTTCTCCAACTGGATAGCGTTTTACTAAGTTTTCAATGATGATAATTTTTTCGCTCATTTTTTTATTTTTTAATGATTATATACTAACATTATTTGTACTCCAGGTCCAGAGGAAATATTTAACAGTTCATTTTGCTGTATCATTTGCTGTGTCTTAGGATTATAATAAACCATAATATATCCTGCAATTTTATTAAATTGATGCGAATAATTTAAAAAGAACGACATGGCATTTTCTTTCCAATTATAATACGCCATGGTGCTTACATTATCGAAAAATCCTAATGGATAGCTTATATTACACGCAGAAAAGTTTGCGTTTTGATTAAAATCAAACGACTTTTGACTATATGACATAAACAAATGTTCTACGATAATATTTAATCCGTTGCCTATCCCAAATGTGTAATCCGCACCTAAATTAAACAGACTTTGATTTGTCAAAATCCCAATATCTCGGTGCTTGATAATATGTGTTGCTTCAAGCCATAATCCAATTATTAAATCCCATTTTCCGTCAAGTCCAATTCTATCTTCTGGAATTTGTGCAAATTCAGGCTGTGCAAAAAGATTTTGTGCGTTTGCAGTTCTATGATTATATGAAATAGCAATTTCGCCTCTCAATGTGGGATATTGAATTCTTCCGCCAAATTCGGGATGTTTCGAATATGTTTCTATTGCATCAAAACCACGGGTCTTTTCGTTTCCATATAAAAACCAAGCCCAAATGTTGGCATTATTTAAAAAATAGTATCTGCTTAATACTCCATAAACACCATTTGTGATTTTTAATGGATCGCGTGGATCAATTGCGTTGAACCATTGTAACGGACGCAGTAATGTTGCTGAACCGAAATCAATTTTCTGAAGTCCAAGTCTTAACTCAAACTGATTTGTCGAAAATCGTGTCCATAAGCGATAGGGGTTTATGTTGCCGTCAAGTTGTGTAGAATCAAATAGACTTGAATTAAATGTGCCATATATGTTTGCTGCGATTTCAAAATCTATTAAGCTTTTTTCTGAGGCCTGAATATCATATTCCAGTGTGGGTATGTATCTGCCGCCAATCTGAAAGGGTAGGGGGCTGTCAAAATAATAATTACTCCAAGCCGAAACCTGCCCCCGAAATATTAAGCTGTCAGAAAATGTCTTTACTGTATCTTGGCTGTATAATGAATAACAACTAAATATTGTTGCAAGAACAGATAATAATAATAATAAGTGTTTTTTCATATTACTTATTTCGAGGTCCTAAACCATACGTGAATAAATTTGTAATTGCAATTATTATGTTTTGAGGGCTTTCATATTTTTGCAAAAGAATTGGATCGTCAATCAAACCCATTATCTTTTGTGATATTGAAAACATTAAACTGATGTCAACATCTTTATTAAACCAGCCTTTTTCTTGAGCATACACAAAGTCTTTAAGAATTGTATTTTGGTATTTTTCGTTAAGGTCAATAATAAATTCTTTTAGCCCTAGCTCCGTATCATTGTAAAAATCTTGCACGAATTCAATGCTAATATCATTTGTGCTTTCAATTTTTAACATTAATAATTTTTGTAATTTTTCTTCGGCTGAAGTATTGCCATGTAAAATATCTTGAAACTTTGAAATACTGCCTTCTATGAGATTAGCATAAACCGCCTTCGCTAATTCAATTTTATTCGGATAATATTTGTAAAAGGTCATTTTGCTGACTTTTGCTGTTTGGCAAATTTCTTCAACACTAACACGTTTAAAGCCATGCTTATAAAAAAGCTCCTTAGCTGTTATTATAATTGATATTTGTTTTTTGTTTTTATATTTTTTCATCACTATTCCACTTACAAATTCTTTGCAAATATACGATTTTTTTCTAATATGACAATAATCGTATAGTTTTTTTATTTTAATACAAATAGTAGAAAAATATTTATAATTGCTTTTGCCGAAGGGACATATACAATTAATCCCAATATTGTGTTTGAAAAGGTATGCGTTTGCCCTGTTGATAGTATGCCTTTAATAAAGAATTAGTAATGCTTTAATAATGCCTTGATTATTGAAGTGTTCTTTATATGGTCAGTATCTTTTAGGTTTATTGTTGTAAGCTTTTTCATGTCTCTTTTGTCTAAACCTCTAAGATATGCTTTATCATAATAATGTAAGCTAATGAGAGCTGCGTTGTAAAAATCGCCAGCTTCTATAAATTCCAAAGCCATATTAACATCTTGTCCTCCAAGTCGTTTGGCTATTTTGTATATTGCGTTTTGCAAGATTTCCTTTTCACAATTAGTGTATTCTTTAACTAAACTTTTGGCACGTTCTTCTTTAGGGATATTTATAAAATATAGCGGTGCTTCTCGTATTTGTATAAAAAATTGCAGTGGAATAGCCACTTTGCCTATGCTGATACTTTCGTCCTCTATCCAAATATTCTTTTTTATATCTAATTTTGATAAATTATTGTGTAAAAGATTTTCGAAATGTTCGGTTGTTGGTTGTTCTCCTAATCCTATAGCTCCAAATGCAGAGCCTCTGTGATTTGCGAGGGCTTCGAGATCAATTATTTGATAGCCAGTATCTCTAATATCGTGCAATATATGTGTTTTTCCGCTGCCAGTATATCCGCCAAGTACCTTTAAATTGAACTTGTTTGTAAAATAATCGAGAACAAAATTCCTATACGATTTATAACCACCAGTAACTACAAACACTTCTTTAAATCCGTTGTCGGATAAGTGTTTAGCGAAAGATCTGCTACGCATTCCGCCACGCCAACAATGAATAATTATTTTTAAATCATCTGCATACTTTTTGGATTCAGTAATAAAAAAATCCAGTTTAGGATTTACGTATTTATAACCTAAATCTATTGCTGCTTCTTTTGATTTTTTTTTGTAAACTGTTCCAACATCTGCTCGTTCTTCGTTATTAAAAAGAGGAATATTTATTGCTGCTGGAATATGTCCACGTAAATATTCACCTGGAGAACGGACATCAATTATTCGTAATTTTGACGATAGTGCTTTATCAATAGAAATATCAGAAATCATAAGCACAAAGTTAAATCATTTTTTTTAATGAGTGCAGAAATTTATGAACACCTGATTTATTTGCAAATCAGCAATCCCCAAATCTAAAGATTAGCCTTACATTTGTGTAGAATTTTGACTTTACATTGCCGATAAAAAAAACAGATCCTATTTCTGCCAGTAAATTGGAGGCAATGTAAACGTCAGTAAATAAATAAACAGACAAAAAGGGCAAAAGCAACTGATAATCAAGGGTGGAGCAGGAGTTCTGAATTTATGAATCAGTAAAAGCTTAGGGAGTTAAAAATTTAGGTGGATGGATTAAGTTTTATTTACTAATTTTTAAAAGCTGTTTTATGCAATAATGCGATATAAAAAACTAAATCTTTTACTTTAGTTTTTGGATACCTGTTTTATAAATTGATGTGAGTTTATATTTTTATTTAGTGTCTGTAAGAATAGAGTTACGAACTTAGCGTAACAGAAACTCTTTATTTACAGTTCTTTAATAAGAAAACGTCAAAGACAAGGCTTTATTCACCTTAATATTATTGTTTTAATAGTGTTCATGAGCTCCTTTCAGTCGGTTCGAAGTGTTGAAAATCAAGGCGTTTGCTCCGTCAACTGACGGATAACTGTTTTCAACACGAGAGTAACGTGCCACATTGAGCTTGCCGAAATGCAGTATTTGGCGTTTTCCTATTAAAGGCTATCCCACGATAACTCTCACTCCTTCAGAGTGGCTCGTAAATTCCGGTGCATACATACTTTGCATTGTTGTAATACCGTTTGAGAAATCTCCTTTTTGCGAAACAATAAGCTCATATTCAAAAACATAAGTTCCTTTGCGTAAATAGTCAATAAAGAAATTCATCGAAGCATCTTTTATTCCTTGGTAAAATCCAAGTCCTGCTTTATACCTGTACCCTGAAATATAATCAACTGGCTCAAAGCAGCTTGCACGCATATCTTTAAGATGGACATATTCCATATCTCTGTCAACGCGTATTTCTATTCGGACAGTTACCTTATCGCCAACTTCGAGATTTGCATCTTTTTTGATTGGCACAATAACTGGTTTGTTTCCATCTCTGCGTTGGACAAATAGTTTTTTATTAATTGTCAAAGGAGTTTCCTCGAACTCGGTAATTTTATCTAATTGTTCAAAGTATTGCCAGTAAACTGCTCCCCACGATACGGTATTATTGGTTTTGGTAACTTTTATGTCTCCCCATTCTGGTTTTACCATACTTCCATCCCAAACTTTTTTAAAGTAGCCTGTGCCAGCTTCAGTATCAATTTCGGGGTCGTTTGCTGGATCTATTTTCATTTTCCCAATGTGAATAACTGCCATAGAGTCGTCTGAAAGTAGATTTGTGCCACGAAGTAAAAGTGCATAAATTGCTTCGGCAGTAGCTTTGGTAGTTTTCCAGTCTTGAGTTTGCTTTTGTTTTAAGAGCCAAACTTTTATTTCATTAACTGCGGTTTCATCATTTGCAACTTCGTCAAACATTTCGATTAGCAGTGCATGAGTTTCGATAGGAGCCTGATACCAATAATAACCTCTGTCATTTTTCCAATACATGCCCATTTCTTCGCTGTAAATTGCGTGTTCTTTTAAAGAAGCTACAATTTTTGCCGGAACTATTTTTTCGCCATATCTGTTTAGAGAAAGAGCTATCATTCCTTGCATATAGAAACTTTTGTTTTTCCAATATTTGTCTGCTTGTCCTTTGTAATAATTAAAGGCTTCTTCGGTTTTGTTGCTTATCGGAACGTCATTAATAAAATATGAGCGTGCATAAAGATATTGAATCTGCATATAAGATATATTATCTTTTTCCATGCACTCGGCATCACAATATTTTTTGAGACGCTTGTAATTATCCACGAGTTCACCATCAATAAATTCAATTGCTTTTTTGATCATAGTCCATGTTTTGGAATCAGATTTAACATAAGTAACGCCGAGATTATCCAAATGTCCCATTCCTGTAACAATATGTTGGGTAATGTACCAACTTTCGGGCATTCCATCAAACCATGCCCAGCCGCCGTTATATTTTTGTTGCTTTTGAAGTTTTGTAAGAGCTGAGTTGCTTTCCATACTCATACGATTTAAATCGAATAATAGACCTATTCTATGTTTTCGCTCGTTTTCATCTTTGGCCTCTAAAACCCAAGGAGTTTCTTCAAGTAATAAAGCTTTTAGTTCTTGATTTTTCTCAAGATTTGACATTAAAGCTTGTGATGAAGGAGTATTTCTCCAAATCTCGAACACTCGTTTAATTTTTGGATCCGAATTGGCAATATGTGTAGCAAGAATATTTGCATAATATCTTGAAAAAGTTTGTTCGGAGCATTCATAAGGATATTCCATAATGTAAGGTAATGCTTGTACTGCATACCATGCTGGGTTATTTGTGAACTCAAGCGTATAACGATGATGTTTAAGACTTGATGAGGTATTTGTTTTAAGTTTAGTCATAGTGAACTCTGTTGTTCCAGCTTTACGAACGGGTAGAGGCATGGTTTCAGTTACTAACATACGATTAGTTAAAATCGGGATTATTCGTTCTTCGCCATCGGAGTGATACTTGCTTTCGGCGGTAATTCTTACACCCACTGCACTTAATCCTTCGGGGATTTTTATATCCCAACTTACTGCAATATTTTTGCCTTTTTCGATATTAATTTTATTAATTTCTGATTTTTCTAAAAGGAATAAATCATTAAGGTTTTTTAATGTAATGGGATCAAAAAATTCAATAGTAGATTTTCCGACAATAAGAATTTCCGAAACATTATTGATTTTTACAGAGATTGTCATTTTATCATTTTCTCTAAAAAAACGTGGGAGGTTAGGCATTACCATTAGTTCTTTTTGGGTGATAACTTCTTTAGAAATTTGCCCAAGTTTAAGGTTTTTTGTATGTGCAAAACCCATAAAATTCCATCTTGTGAGGCTTTCGGGCATTGTAAAGCTAATTAGAATTTCTCCGTTTTCGTTAGTTACGAGGTTTGGATAGAAAAACGCAGTTTCGTTAAAGTTCTTTCTTATTTGTATGTCGGGGCGTTGTCTTTCTGTATCCTTTTCACCAGCTTGTCCTCGTCCATCAGCCACACTTTGGTCTTGGTCCTGTTTTGCAGTTTGCTGCTCGGCTTCCAGCATTATGCCGTCTTCTAAAACTTCTTCTCCATTCATTGTTGAAGCTAATGTTACTGTTTCTTTTCTTAATAATCCTCCAGTTGGTGCTTCTGCGGTAGTTTGGGAACGATTTCGATAATTATTATAGTATCTGCCGTTATAACTAAAGCCATAGAAATTGAAACCCGGATTATAAATTAGTTTAGAAACATTATCGGGATAAAAGTTTTTAAAATATGCTGATGAACTTCCATAAGCAAAACTATTGGCAGACCAGTTTGAATATGAATGATAATCAGGAAATATTGACCAATACCAAGAGTTTTGAGCAAATTTATCTAAAGATGCATCATACATAGAAGCTAATAACTCAGCTCCACTTATTGTACCATTATTGTCGGTAATTTTCATTTTCCACTCTTCTTTTGAACCTGGCAAGGTTTTGTCTCTAAAAGTGATAAATTTTAAATCTAATTTTTTGTTTTCCCAAGGAACATCAATACGTTGGTTAGAGCTGTATAATCTGCCATTTTTAATAAACATAAGATTGATGCTAATACCACCGCGGTAAGCTTCTTCAATTGCTATTGGAATGTTTTTTACTTCGGAATTAAGTTTTACTATTTCTTTTTTGAATGGTTTCCCTTTTATTTCAAGCTCATAAAGTAGATATACATTTTCGTACGAAGAGCCTACAAGAAGATTGACGGTTTCTCCAGGTTGCACAGAATATTTATCTGCCATAAAAAATGAAGTCGCCGTATAAGGCATTTTTGTACTTTCTTTATCAAATAAAACAAAGTCATTTGTGTTTTCAATATTATTACCCCATTTGTCTTTCGAACTCATAACGATGCGATATACTCCTGGTTTCCATTTGGCGGCGTTTTTTAAAGCTAATTTCGACTGTTTTTTAGTTATAAGTGCCTCTGAGAAAACTTTTTCGCCTTTAGTCCAATTTTTATATTCAGTTTCGTGTGAAAATTCATATCCTGCATACATTGAGTGCCATTCTTGTTCCGAATACATTGGTTTATCAACTATTTCCCATTGTCTCTTTGCAAGAAGTAAATCTGGGTCATTTAATTTAAAAATCTCGATTTTAACATTTGCAGGCACAAAAATCCCTGAAATATTGTTTGAGTTTACGCTTATACTGTCAATTTTATTTTTCTCTAAATTACCGTAAAAATCATTTGATAATATTAGACTTTTTTCAGATACATAAACCATGGTTGAACTTGATTGAGTTTCGCCATTTATGTCAGTTGCCGAAACAGATATTGTGTAATAATAGTAGATGTTTTTGTTCATATCTCCATAATCTTCGGTAATTGCTTTAAAACCAATTTTAAACTTACCCTCGTCATCAACTTTTACATCTCCATAGGCAATTTCTTTCTCTGTAAAGTTACCTCCACGGTAATATCCCCACCACATTGGGTTTCGTGCAATTTTATATGATACTTTTGCATCGGTAAGTGCAGTTCCAGCATAAGTCATAGCTGTTCCCTCTGCGTGTATGCTGTCGTTAATTCTATATTCGCCTTCAATTGGCAACATCTTAACTTCAAACATTGGACGTTTATATTCTTCAACTTTTATGTAATGTGAAGATTCTCCAGCACTTATTTGAAAATTCCCTGTTAATACATCAAGAGGGATTGTAAAACTTCCGTTAAAACTACCATATTCATTAGTAGTAAGATGTTTTGATGCAATTTCCTGATGGTTTACATCGTAAAGAAAAACTGTAGTTGTATATTTTGGTAGAATTTTAATTTCCTCACCTTTTCTTTCGATACATATTGCTTTAAAATTTATTGTTTGTCCTGGTCGATAAATTGCTCTGTCGGTGAAAATTTTGATTTCGGTAGTTTGGTGTTCTTCATAATTATCGTAATAATATAAATAAGTGTTTTCCGAAATAAAATCTTCATTTTTACTTATGTCAAGCCTTACATCTGAATAAATGTTTTCATCAAATTTTTTCATTGATGCAAAACCATTATCATTGGTGTAGTCGGTAGATATTTTATTGTAAACATATTGTTTTTTAATGTATGAATACTCATATTTGAATGTTTCAATTTTCGCTCCTGCAATAGGCTGTCCTGTTGTACGATCAAACACATAATATCCAGAATTTTTATAATAATTGCTGTTTGTTGTGAGGCTAAGATTAGACACGAATAATTTGCTTTCTGACATGTAATTTTTATCAATTTTAAATTCAGGTTCTGCATGTAAAAATATTATGTAAAAGCCGTTGTCGAGTGCATCGCATAAGTACTCGGTGCTGTGTGTGTTATAATCAGATGATTTTGGTAATTCGATAAGCTTAGATTTTATTACAGTTTCAGATATCTTAAGAACTTCATCGTAATAACCATCGTCATAATAAGATTTTCCTTTTTTAAGATATTGTGCATAATCACATTTTAAAACGGTTATGTAAACTTTATCGGTGTTAGCATAATTTATTTTTATCGGGAATTTTGAACTTGGCTTTACAATTTTTTCAATTTGATAATTAAAACTGATTTTCTCAATTTCGTTAGAAAGGTTTCTACATTCTGGATAATAGGAGGCTTCTGGATATAGTTTTATAACATTTGAAAGCAATTCGTAAGCTTTCTTTTTGTATGTTTTATATTTGATAGTTGTTGAATCTATGAAATTGTATGTGTTTCCAAGCTGATTGTAATATTTTGCTAGTTCATAATCAATCATCGCCAGTTCTGGTATTTTATAATGCTTTTCGTGGAGATTTAAAAGTGCCGATTCCCATAAAGCTTCTTTATTATTACTACTGAGATTTGCTTTTATATAATTTAATCTTAATAAATCCGTGTAAATTAATGCTTCAGGCTCGTCTTTGTTTGCCAATCGGTTAGTAAGCCATTTTTGATAAACTTTAACAATTGCATGCTTGTATGAGAGCGAGTCGCCTTCAACTGGCAGTAATACAAAATCATTTGCCTTAACTAAATAAGCGTTTTCTGTTAAATTGTCATCATCTGAAGTGTTGCCATAGTAATAATAGTAATAATTATTTGATGAGAGTTTATTAATTACTGTATATGCAACAAAATCATACAAACTTGGAAATCTGTTTTCGGATTCTTTTGCATAATCGATAAATTCTGTGTATTCGGTTATTTCAATTTCTTTTAAGTTGTCATCTAAAGCCAGCATATAATTTTTGATGATTTTATCTTGAAATAGGGTTTTATCCCAAGTTTTTATATCATCAAGCTCAAATCCTGAGCTTACCGATCGTTGATTTATTAAATATGAATTATTAGTGTAATAATCGAAATACATTGTGGCAAGCAGCAAATGGAGCATCGCTTTGGATGTTCCTGTTAGGTTTGTTATTTCTAATTCTAATTTGTCGATTGATTTTGTATAGCCATCCTCTTCAAGAATCTTGGTGTATTTCATTCTAAAAATGGTGGATTTTACGACTTGTTTATCATTATTTTCTGATATTGCCAACTCATAAATCTCTTCAACTGTTTCTAATGCCGATTTTGGTAAAGCATCTTTTTCATATTTAGCAACTTGTTCCCAAAGTTTCTGATACTTGTCAGGACCTGCTTGTGCTTTGTCAAAGAATGTTATATTGTTTGCAAATAGTAGTGTTGTAAACAAAATGCCTAATTTTACCAAGATTGAATTCATATTAATAATTTTTTAGTTACAGCTTTAAAGATGATTGTAATTTAATAATTCCATAAAAGTACGAAAAAATATTTTAATGGGAAGTATGGGTTGAGGGTTTGAAAATGTTTCGGGTTTCGAGTTGGGAAAGGTTTCGGGTTTACTCGCTTCGCTCGTGAGCTAAAGGTTACTCCCTGCGGTCGTGAGCTCGCCTGCGGCTCGGTTCGGGTTGGGAGAGGG
>Ga0265295_1003327_pt1 | contig 23587 bp, 21 predicted proteins | sample Munlansysbiofilm_FD_192503 | JGI IMG/M metagenome (GOLD analysis project Ga0265295, IMG submission 192503) | Leachate microbial communities from a municipal landfill in Southern Ontario, Canada - Methane capture system biofilm | ecosystem: Engineered > Solid waste > Landfill > Unclassified ...
TATAACCTGAGGAGGTTTACTTGTCTACAACTTTTATGAAATCACCTAAATATCTGTTCACATCAGAATCTGTGACCGAAGGTCATCCTGATAAAATTTGTGATCAGATCAGCGACGCTATCCTCGACGCTATGATTGCCGAGGACCCCAACAGCCGGGTTGCCTGCGAAACCGCGATCAAAACCGGTTTTGTTCTCACCTATGGCGAAGTTACCACCCAAACCTATGTCGATATCGACGCTTTAGTTCGTGAAGTTGTCAACGGCATCGGCTACGATCGTGGCAAAAAAGGTTTCGACGGTTCCACTTGTGGCGTTTTGACCGCACTTGCCAACCAATCCGGCGATATTGCCATGGGCGTTGACCGCGGTGGAAAACCCGAGGATCTCACTTATAGCGAAGAATATATTGCCGCCGGTGGTGCCGGTGACCAGGGCATGATGTTTGGTTATGCTTGTGACGAAACCAACACCCTGATGCCCATGCCAATCTATTATGCCCACAAACTGACCCGCCGCATGGCAGAGGTCCGCAAAAACGGCACGCTCAAGTGGATGTATCCGGACGGCAAAAGCCAGGTTACCGTTGAATATCACTTCGGAAAACCGGTTCGTATTCATACCATCGTTATTTCCAGCCAACACGCCGATCAATTTGAAGGCGTAGAGTTGAGCAATGAACGGATTCGCACAGACATCATCGAACATGTAATTAAAGCCACCATCCCGGCTGAACTGATTGACGATGAAACCAAAATTTACATCAACCCAACCGGTCGTTTTGTTATCGGCGGACCAATGGGCGACGCTGGTCTGACCGGTCGCAAAATTATCGTCGATACCTATGGCGGCATGGGTCGTCATGGCGGCGGTGCATTCAGCGGAAAAGATCCCACAAAAGTTGACCGTTCCGCTGCCTATGCAGCTCGCTGGGTTGCCAAAAACGTGGTTGCAGCCGGTTTGGCTCACCGCTGCGAAGTTCAACTCTCCTATGCGATTGGTGTTCCCGAACCCTTGAGCATCAACGTTGAAACTTTTGATACAGGCACTGTCGATGACGAAAAAATCGCCGAAGCGATTAGCAAAGTCTTCGATTTGCGCCCACGCGCAATCATCCGCGATCTCGACTTGCTCCGCCCAATCTATCGCCAGGTTACCAATTACGGACACTTTGGCCGGGACGATGTGGATTTGAGCTGGGAAAGAACCAACAAAGTTGACGAATTGCGTCAGGCAGTTGGTCTCTAATTTTTAGATTTTCAGATTGACAAAGGACGGCAAGCCCGTCCTTTGTTCTTTAAGCATAAAACCAATTCCATCCCCGATATTTTAAAAACTTAATCTCACCAAACCCAAAAGCTCGGGTATAATTGCCACTCACACGGAGAGATGCCAGAGTGGTTGAATGGGACGGTCTCGAAAACCGTTGTAGGGCTAGTCCCTACCGTGGGTTCGAATCCCACTCTCTCCGCTCTTTTTATTAAGCACAAAGGTCAGCCAATGGAAATTCGTGAAATTGATCAAAGTTGGAAGGGGAAGTCTTTCCTTTTTCGCTACACAAGCAATGCCCATTATCAGCTGAGCATCGAAGAAACTGATCAGGAAGTTAATTTCCACCTTAAACGCTTCCCTCTCCCAAAAGAAATTGAAAAAAGCTTTGAAAGCAGCCTTTTTTCCGACTGGCTTATCAATCCGAAAGTTTATGGTGCCTTTAAGGGCGAGGAATTGCTCGCTTTTGTGGAGGTCTCGGACGAAGATTGGAACAATCGCCTCAGGATCGCTAATTTATGGGTTGCTGAAGGGCATCGCTATCAAGGAATTGGGAAATTGCTGATGGCAAAAGTGCTTGAACTTGCCAAAGCAGACGGAAAACGCGCAATTGTCCTCGAAACGCAAAGTTGCAACGACCCGGCTATTCGTTTTTATCGCGCCTGTGGCTTCTCGCTGATTGGCTTGGATAGCATCCATTACCAAAACGACGACATCCAGCGTGGGGAAGTCAGGCTTGAGTTTGGTTTGAAACTGGTTTAGCGACAGGAAAAAAGCCCCATCAACTTTTACAAATCTATCAGCGAATTTCTCCAATGCCCATTTTCTCAAAAAGCAGAACACTGCCGGACGAAATCCATAAACCAATTAAACCGTATCTGATGAAGCGCAAAATCATGCTGAGCAAGCCCAGGTCTTTGGGGAAAAGTGCTCCCAAACCAAAATAGAGCGCCACTACACCTGCCAAGCCAACCAAAAAGCGAACAACTTTATGCCAACCGCCTTGCTTACTCTGCAGAATCCCTTTTTTGTTCTGCAGAATAAAAAAACCACCCAGCATCCCCAACCAAAGAGCGCTCAGGTTTATCGCCCAATCCAGTTTGAAGGGGTCAATCCCCGGCTCGCGAACTAACCATTCAGCCTCAGGCTGCCATGTGGAAAAAACCAGGCGAACCAGAGCCGGCAAAGCAATCATCAGAGCCGAACTAAGCACAGTCAGCAATAGCTTTTTCTTCAAAGAAGCCTTATCGAGATAGCCTCGAATTGCCGGAAGGTTACGGTTGAAAAGCCAGAGCAAAAGAAAAGCCATAATCCAACCCAACAAAACGTCGCTGATAAAATGCACCGCTAAAACCAGACGCGAGAAACCAATTAGAAAAATCAAGATCCCCAAAAGCCAATTGAGCCACTTCTTCTTCATTTCAACTGCCGTCTGCCCCCAAACCGCCGCCGAATTCATCGAGTGACCGGATGGCAAGCCGAAAGAGCCATGCGATTCTCCGGGCGTTAGCTTGTCGCTCATCCAATAAGGCCGCGGACTTGCGAAAAGCATCTTAAAAAAGCCGTTAAAAAAACCACCACTAAGCAGCACCACCCCGATTCTGACACCCATCATGGCATCCACACACCAATAAATCAGAGGCATGAAAATAATGTAAAAAGACTCAGTGCCCAAATTCGTGATCACCATCCAGATTGGCTTTAGACCAATAAACATTTTTTGAATTGCTTCAATAATTGGAAGTTCGAATTGATGAATCATAGGAGCTCCTTTAGAAACAGAATGGTGTAATTATACTTAATGATGAAGGATTAAGTACCCCACGCATTGACTCAAAATCGAAGTAAGCATGCATGAATTAAGAATGTACAGAGGAAGACTGTGTTGAGCCAAAAAACCAAACTAACCGCTCTTATCTTAATGATTGCTGGGTGACATTTTGTTTTGAAGCATTACGAGATTATCACAGGTGTAAGGGTGCCCAGGTGCCGGTCAGAAGGTGTCGTCCCCAACTTGTCAGAATAATTTGGGCAAAACAGATGTTTAAACCAATTAATATTGGTAAGGCAAGCTCTTTCCAGTGTCTATGGCGGTTCAGCCGTCCTAACAGCATCACCGCTACCACTGTCCATAGTGAGCTGAGCAAAAAAATGATGCTCAAAGCTGAAAGAAACATTGCCGGAAGCAAAACAAACGGACTTTGGCTGAAAACTCCGCCAACCATGATGCCGGCAAAAACCACTAAAAGCGGGAAGCTAAACCATTTTTCATAAAAACTGCGGTTTATCCGATCGGACCAAACCGATTGATTAAAAAGTGGTGCCAAAATTGAACCAATCCCCAATCCAACAGCGGTCCCGGTTATCAGGCGCATCAAATTTGAGGGCTCATAACCAAATCTTAGGCTTGGAATTAACGACAAGAAAGAGTTGATTCCATCAAAGCCAAACCAAATGAGGAACAAACCTAAAATTATCGAAACCCATAATTTCGGGAATCTCCCCCGTCTGCCCTGAAAAGCCTGATAGGCAATCGCCAAAACCGCCCCCAAATACATCCCCGTGCAGCGGGCACAAAGTGGCGAACCCAAACCATGAGCATGAAAACTGCGCTCGTCAATCTGATGACAGACCGCATATCCGAAGAGCCGCAATTTCTCCCACCATCCGTCCGGCGTCATCCAAAGCCACAAGCCAATCAAAATCAGCAAGCTAAGCCCAAAAACGATAATCCAGGGCTTATCTTTCGCGTTCACTGCCTTATCAGAAGCCGTCTGATCGGGAGGCAATTGCACTTCTTCAGCCATTAGCGCTTAATCCGCACCCAAATAAATATGAGCATCCTTTAGATAATCGATAATCGTCAAATTTTGTGGGCAAATTGCTTCGCAAGCTCCACATTCCACGCATTCATCTGCACGGCTGCCTTCCGGAATTTCCCTCAGGTAGCGGCGCTTGCCTTGTTCTTGCAAATCATACATCATGGAATTGTTGTAGATTTCAAAGATGTTCGGAATCTCCACACCGCTTGGGCAAGGCAAACAATATTCGCAATGCGTACAGGCAACCGGCGCTAAGCCCTGCCATGCATCCCGAACGTCAGCCATCATCTGCACTTCCGCTTCGCTCAAGCTGCCCGCACCGGAGCGTCCGGCACTCTCGATGTTTTCTTTGACCTGTTCAAAATTGGACATACCCGAAAGCACCACGCTAACTTCCGGTTGATTCCACAGCCATTGCAAAGCCCATTCAGCTGGTTTTAGGAGAGACTCCGCCCTCGAAAAAACCTTAGCCACAGGAGCAGGTGGTTCGGCGATTGCCAGGCGACCGCCCTTTAAGGGTTCCATAATCACCACAGCCAAACCGCGTTCTGCCGCTGCTTTCAAGCCGCGCATGCCTGCCTGATAGTCCACATCCATATAATTGTATTGAATTTGGCAAAAATCCCAGCCTTGATAGCCGTTCAAAATTTCTTCAAAAACTTCAAATTCATCATGGAAAGAAAAGCCAAAATTCCGAATCTTCCCGGCTGCTTTTTGCCGCTCTGCCCATTCAAAAACGTTTAACGCTTTGTACTTCTCCCAATATTCTTTTTTCATTGTATGAAGCAGGTAAAAATCAACATGGTCAGTCTGCAAGCGTTCCAGTTGTTGCTCGAAGTAATAGTCAAAATCCTCCGTTTTTTCAACGAGCCAGGATGGCATCTTGGTCGCCACCGCCACCTTTTCGCGATATCCGTCTTGCAAAGCGCGCCCCAGCCAGCCTTCGCTTTCTCCGCCGTGATAAGACCAGGCAGTGTCCACATAGTTAAGCCCCCGGTCAATTGCATAGCGCAAAATTCGAGTTGCTTCCGCCTCGTCGATCCCTCCATCAGGGAGTTGCGGCAAGCGCATACAGCCAAAACCCAAGGCAGAAGTCTGATATCCTGTTTTTCCAAAATTTCGATAATTCATCTGAGCCTCTAATCACTTCTTTTTTATAATTCTAACAGGAAACGGTGAACGGGAAGCAGGAAACGGGGAGCAGGTATGCGTTTCAAATGTCCGTAGTCAAGGGAAAAAACCGGTTACATCTGCCTCCGGCACAGATTTTGCAACTATAAGCCTGAGACCACAGGAGCAAAAAAATCTTATGAGCATACCAACTACCGAAAGCCAACCCGACGGCTTCCACAGAGCCCCGCTAAACCAACCACGCCAGGTCAGAAAAGCCTTGCGATCGGCAAATCCGAAACGCGTTTCGGATTTTATAGACGATCTCTTCCGACGCAATCAGCTAAATGCTGCTTTCATCTGGCAACTATTAATCAGTCTCGGTCTGCTGGCGGTGGGCTTAATTACCGATCTGCCACTTTTGGTTTTGCTTGCTGCGGTTGTTGCCCCTTTGTTCAGCCCTATGATTGGAATGGTTATCGCCACACTCAAACCAAGCGGAAGGCATTTTGGGCGCTCCTTGCTTTTCCTGATTGCCGTAATTCTGGCATTTTTTGGCGTAGGTTACCTTATTTCTTTGATTAATCAAAGTGCGATTTCTATCGAAGGACTCAAGAGCTTTTTCGTCTTGAATAATGGTTGGCTTGAATGGCTGGTTTTGGCTGTTACGGCAATTTTCAGTGTTTATCTCTTTCTTTATCGCTCAAACGGTTATGTCGTTCTGCCCTCAGCGGTTTTCGTTTACTTGATTTTCATTCCAATTTGCCTGGCAGGCTTCTTTTTTGCCATAGGTGAGCAAAGCCTGGCACTTCAGATGATTAGCTTAAGCTCGGCAAGGTTTTTTGTGAGTTTGTTCGTGATGAGCATTGTCGTATGGATTGAAGGTTTGTCTCCGAAAGCCAGTTTGGGTTGGATTACTTTTGCCGCCATTTTCATTCTGGCTGTTTTTGGGCTTGTTGAAAACTATGATAACCAAATTTTAGCGATGCTCCCCGAACCGGAGGGAGAGAAGACGTCCCTCATCTTACCAATCGAAACCTTGCCAAGCTCAACACCGGCCCCGGCAACTGCCACTCCAATGCCAATTTTACCGACAAAACCAAGCCCAACAATGCAGGCTAAACCGACTGAAACAGTAGAATCGATTATCAAGCAAGCCACAGTCAACACGGAAAGTGGTGTGGTTGTGCGTGAATCTCCTTCAACAACAGCAGTGATTGTTACTTACATTAATAATGGACAACGGGTGACTTTACTCGGCGAACAAGCCAATGCTGATGGGATGGATTGGGAACGGGTTATTGCACCTGATGGGAAAGAAGGCTGGGTTGGCGCGCGGTTTTTGGTAGAAGTTGAACCCTAATCGCTAAGGAATTCCAGATTTTCAAAGGGTAAACGAAGAATTTCTCCTTCGCTTGTTTCGATTGTTAGCAAAACCGCTTCCATACAGCTTGCCAGTTTCTCCGGTTTAACGGAAACTTCAAGAATAGTCCCGCTTTTGCCAAAATGTGGCAAGCCCAGAAGGCGCACCGAACGCCCAGTCAATTCAGTTTCTGGTTCAGAAAAAAGTGCCGCGGTTTGGTTGTCTTCAGTTGGCGAGAAAAGAATCGGTCTAATTCCTGTCTTTGGGTCGGCTTTTCGGGCAATCAGATAAACTTCAGCGTCTGTCAGTTCTTCAAGTTTCGAACGGGTGAAATCGTCCAAAACCGCCTTGCCAAAGCCGAGCAAACTCGCAACCGGCAAATCGAATTGTTCATCGCCAAAAGCCCGGCTTGCATCCAATGAACTTACAAGAATTCCAAGCGCAGCAGCCTTTTGCAACTTTTTAATTTCTTTGATTGTGGCTGTTTTATTGAGGAAGACGATTTTATTCTCCACATCCTGAGCCAATTTATCCACTAGGTCAATCATGACGAAATTTCCGCTTGCTGTCTTCCCATTTCCCCAGGCTGCTTTTATGCCAAGCCCATGCGAAACAACGGTCGCGCCCAAGGCAGGGATTATTTCACCGACAACCCCGTCAATCGGGCTAACTGCTTGAATGGTTCTTTCTCCCATCGCCAGCGTAATCCGTCCATCTCTAATTGCCACAAGCTTGCCGGCTTCGGGTGCTCGAAAAATGCGGGATATCAAGCCCGGTTTTTTAACGATAACATCACCCTTTTGTACTTCTTCCCCGGCCAGGCGTTTCAAGCTGCTTTCAAACTCTTTGCCATCCATTCGAAATTGATTAAGCACATCAAAGACCTGGAACTTTGCCGGTAAGACAGCTTCGGCGATGAGTTCTCCCGCTCTGAGGCTTTGCCCCGGATTCACCTTGACAATCCCCGGAAAGGGCAATTCAACGCTAAGTTCGAGGAGATAATTTTTTTGGACGATTGCGTTTTTCATCATTCTCCGAACTTCCAAATCCAGTCATTACAAGCCTCCTGGCTGCTTTTTTCAATCGGCCGGACAAATGGTCTTCCTCTCGCATCCACAATCAAGCCCAAAACGCTTTCATCTCCACTGAGCCAGCCACCCAAACCGCGCAGACCCATCCCGATTTCACTGTTTGCTTCCGGAGCCAGATAGACCCGTAAACCATGCCCGGGAGTGTTTTCAAATTGCCTCAATTCTGACTGAGCGACCTCATATTGATCACGGATATTTTCCAACCCTTCGTCAATTTCGAGCTGCAAAACCCGTTCACCCTCAGCTAAGGGGCTCTCGACCGTTACCACTGTAGCCAGTGCAGTGAAAAGATCGCTGTCGATAATTTGGCTAACCAGCATCGGGTCAAAATCTGCCAGGGCACCTAAGGAAGCAATCAAACGATGGTCATCAGCGACAATTGTAGTGATGCCGCGCGGCACGATCCCATTCAGAGCGACGATAAAAGCTTGCCGGGCAGTCGGCATTCGTTCAAATTCGCTGCCGCTGATCAAAATTGGTTCAAAGTCAGCCCGCAAACCGCGTTTTTGTTCGAAACGAAATTCAGGATGAAGCGTTGAAAGTTCTTTCAGCAGGTTTTGAATCCGAAGGCTCAAACATGTCATTTCAATGCTCATTTCTTCAATGCTTGTCGGCACAAAATTCGGATGCAAAAAGCGGTTATAAAGAATGGAAGTCACGCTCTCGCGACTGACCTGCCGATCTGACTGAGCCAAAACAGCTTCCACCATGGCCTCGTCCACTTCAAAGTTTTGCCAAATTCCCATGCGCTTGCCGTTTTGAATGGCAATCAGCTGCCCGAAATCTGCTTCAAGCTGAATTTGCAAAATACCTTTACCGTTCTCCTGGATCTGCTCCAGCCATTGCCCAATTCTGGCTCTGCCAAATTCGGCCGGCATCAGCTCGATTCTAGGATTGTCCTGAAAGATTTCAAGTTCCGGGAATTCTTTTAAGCGCAAGCGGTTGATTGCTGAGCGAATTGCCTTCGCCGCAAAGCTGAGGTCTTCCAAACCGCTGTCAGGCTGAATGTTGCCTCCGATGTGCAGATCATCTCCGGCTTCAATTTCCATTTTGGCATAATCTGCCAGGGCTTGATTGCCCAGATAGACAATTTGAGGGCGGTTCGCCTCGCCCCGCAATTGCACCAGGAGGCGCAAATTGCCAATCATCGCTCTCAGAGCTTTTTCGGGACCGCCATCCACACCACCGGCAAGAATCAATAAATCAAAGGGAGTGTTTGTGATTTTATCGAGTTGAACAGAAACATTCGGCTCATTTTGCAAGTTGATTTCCAAAACGATTTCGGTATTATAGAAACGGCTCAGCTTGCGCAAAGGTAAAAGTGAATATTTTTCGGACAATCCAACCAAAGCCACGCGAATGGGTTTTCCAATCGAATAGCTTATCCCGACCGCTTTTAGCCCGCTCTGGTTCGCATTCTGTTCAAATTGAAAACGCCCGGCAGAAGTAATGAACTCCTGCCCGATTCTCAGCTCCAGCTCATGAATAAGCGCGATAAACGGTGCGCTGAGCCCTTGACCTGAAAAATCGTCATTGGAAACGGTCAGATGTTCCAGCAAGTGATAACTACCAAAGCGGTTATCAAAATACCAGGCTTGCGTTTGCCTTCGCGAAAAATCGATGCTGATATAGCTTGAAGTCACGTTTCCTCTAAATCCAAAGTTTCACAAAATCGACCAAAGTCTGTAAATAAGCAATTAAAGCGGTCAGACTAGTGCTAAAAAGCCCGACAAAGACCGCACCAAAGGTGATGCCGATGAAAAGCTGTCCAAAACCACTCAAACCGTCCAGCCAGGAGGGGTTGAATGGGTCCTGTTTTTTATTAAGCTTGGGATGGTGGAAGGCAAAAAGCACCGCCAGAACGCCAGCCAGCACCATGAAAGCTTCAAAGATACCGCTCCAGTTTGGCAAGCCATCTGTCGTCATTTTGGCAGGGTCAAAGGCATTGACCAGGCTGAGCAACTGTGGTGCCAGCGTTCCCCGTGCCAGCCCAAAAATCAAGAGGGCACTGACGGCACCCAAAACCAGCCCGAGGGGAATCCCCGAAAGTTTCGAGGATTTCTTAAAGTAAGACCAAAGCAACAATATCGCCAAAATCAAAGGAATCAAGGCTAAAAGAGCCGAAATTTGCGGGAAATCCATCAGGGGTTCAATCGCCATCGGGAAGAGTACTTTTTGAACCAAAACCAAAACGACGAAACCGGCGCTGATTCCAACCAGGCTTACCATCGCCAAGCCAAAGAGCAGTTTATCATCCAGAAAATAGCTGAAAACCATCAGGCTCAAAACCAAACCTGCCAGGCTCAGAATAAGGTCACTTCTGCTCATTCCGTGCTCCTCTCTGCGTTTGACCGGGAGTCTTCGTCCAGCTTCATAATGATGCCCAAAAGCAAAACTAAAATCATCAGGAGCGTGCCCACCTGAAAAGCCCGTTGATTGACCAGTAAATCTTTTTCGACCCCCAGCGTTTTTGCATCACTCAAACCAGCGACATAACCTTTTATCTGCCCGGATGCAAAATATGGGCTTAGCATTGGTGCGGAAACGGAAGTTGTTATCACAGAGGTGTTCAGGTGAAGTTGGAAGGGGCTGATTTGCTCCATCCAGCTACGGACAAATTCGGAAGAATCGCTGACCAAAATGATATGCGAAAGACCGGCAAAGATATCCGGATCAGTTTTAACTGCCTTATCTATCGGCAATGTACCCCATACAGGCTTTTCAGCGACCGCCAAACTTAGGTAGCCAAGAACGCCACCGGGGATAAATTCTATCTCAGACGGACTGCCTGCAAACAGCTTTGCCGACAACCAGAGGTTCTCTGGATTAGCAGTTACAACTCTCAAGCTGATGTTTTTCGTTTCTAAGCTTTCAAGCAGCTTTTCGAGTAATGGTTCGATTTCATTCTTTGAGCCGGCTTGATAGTCCAAAACAAGCAAAACCGATTGCCCTTCTGATATGGTTTCGAGATTTTTAGCGAAGGCGATCGCCGTTGGTGAGTTTGGGAAGGCAGGCGAACCATTCGGCATAAACAAAATTGTCGCCAAAATGCCTAAAATTAACAGAAGACTGAGAATAACGCTCCCTAAGCGATGGTTATTTTTGTTTTCATGAGGGAGCGGAATCGAACGACGCCCTTCTTGACTGATAATTTCGTTTAAGATTCGGGCGCGATCGCGTTGGTCGCGCAGTAAGATCAAATCAGGAGCGACGTCTTCGGTCGGTTGAGGGCTTTCGTCAATCTCTTCTTCTTCATTCTCAGATTGCTCTTCTTCGTGATCAGGCGTTTCAGCTTCTTTAACTTCCGGAAGATCAGAGTCTTCGCTTTCCTCATTATCGACAAGAGGAGATGCCTCCGCATCATCAAGCTCAAAATCATCTATAACATGAGGCTCAACCGCTTCTACAAGCGGTTCATCAGCTTCGGCTTCGTCGGTTACTGCTAAGCCTTCACTATTTTCAAGATCTTTTTGAGCCGAATTAATGTCTTGGGGCGCTTCAGAAGTATCGCTCTCTTCATTTGTTGCCATAGTCCAGGGGGATGGGATATCTTCTTCGGGAATGTTGTGAAAATCATCCGGAATAAATTCCGGTTCAGCTTGCGATTCTTCGTTGGTTTCCTGCTCAGCAAATATTTCGCCCTGAGCTTCTTCAGGCTTCTCATCGGGCTTATGCAAGCCTAATTCTTTGCGAAAGAGCTCTTCCAGTTCTTCATCAGTCCACTCATCATCAGACGCAGTAGAAGCGTTTTCAAGAGATTCGTCTTGATCGGGATGCAACTCGCGAATCCGCCGCAGCCATTCCGGGTCGCCATTTTCGTCCACCAAATCAGACTCAGCTTTGCGCGTTCGCCCGGCTTTGTTTTGTTCGCTTTCACGAATTCTTCTCAAAACCTGGTCAAAAGCTTCGTCAACTTGGTCCCGTTTTTCATCAGCTGCTTTGCCGGCTTTGGCAAGGTCGCCGGATGGATCTTCATCTTTGGCTCGTTGGCGAATTTTGTCCAGCCAGGAAGGAAGAAGCTCTTCTTCATCTGACGGTTCTTTGGTTTCCACCTCGGAATCCTCTCCCGAATCTTCTGTATTTTCTTCCTCATGAGATAAAAGCGGGTTTTCATCGAGGGAATTCAGAACTTCTTCAAGTGATTGTCCGTCCGGGTTTTCAAGTGGTGCGTCTTCCAGTCCTTCAATTTCAAAAATGTCATCCAGCTCTTGTCCGCAATTAATACAAATCAAGGTATAGACCGAATTCAGCTGACCGCAATGAGGGCAGATTCTCAGTTCGTCTGAAGGATCACTCATCCGAAGCCTCCTGCCCAAAAAGTACCCGCAAGCCCATCAGCAAAGCTCCCAAAGCCACACCGATTAAGAGACCTCTTGCCCCAATCATTGGCAAGCCCTGGATTATTGCGACGAAATTCTGTAAAGCCGGGTTTGAATCAAATCGAACAAAACCGAGGTTCAAAAACAAGAAAAGCAAAGCGCTCACAGCGAATGAAACCGTCAAAATCGACCATCCGCGTTGGCGGAAAAGTTTAATTGCAGCGCTCATCAAAACGAGAGCGATCAAAGCCATTAGCGCAGTTTGCATTGGCAATAAAATCGCGGAAAGTCCTTGAAGAAAATCAGGATTATCCACTCCCAAAATGATGCCAAAAATAATAGTAGCAAAAAAGCTAATAAGCAAAACAAGACTGTAAAGGCAGCCTTTTCGCGCTTTCAAGATAAAACCCAGATGGTTAACCACCAGTCCGGCTATTCCAGCCAAAAGGGCGGAACTTGAAAGGATGATCAGCCAGTTGAGGACCAAAGCCAATGTCGGCGCAGTGTATGGTTGAAAGAAAAGTGCTCCAAGCATGAGCAAGCCGGAAACAATTGCCACAATCAGGGAAGTCTTTTGCTTCATGGCAAAACCCCACTAAATTTTAAGATTGCTGCCACAATCAAGCCAATTGCTAAAATAATCCGCAGCCAATTCATCGTTTTAGCTGAATTTTGATAATTTTTTTGATTTAATTTACCGAATGATGGTAAGTAATAATCTTCGCCTAAGGTCAAGGGGGCACTGCTGACAAAAAAGGCTGCCTGAGCAAGCGGTGAACCACTTGCGATGACAAATGGAATGTCATTTTGTTCCGCAATGTCGGCAAGCAGAAATTGTTCCGGCAGTAAAGCACCACTTAAAATCAGGCTCGCATTTTCAGAGTGAGAAATTTGGGGTAGAAGCCCTGCCATCCATGCCAGCGAACCGGGTCCGCTCAATTGATTGTCCTGAGGATAAAAAAGTTCGGGTGCCAGCGCATTTTCATAAGCGCCTTTTATAACCAATTGGCTAATGTTTGCCAAGGCGCCATCTCCGCTAAAAGATTTTGTCGCCCGGTCATTAAAAACCGAGCGGCTAAGCACAATTCTTTGAATCGTCAGGCTGATTGAATCACCCAAGCTGCCGTTCAAACCCGACAAACCATCCCCCAGACCAAGCATCAACTCCCTGCCTTCTTCGGAAGAGCGATGAATCAAGGCATCAACGGCATCATATGCCGGGATATTTTCGAGCGATTCTGGGTTTCCCTTGCGATTTGCCAGCCAAACAATTGCCATGACGACAATTGTTAGAGCCACAATCCCCATCGCAACTATATTTGTCGTTGTCATAGCCGGTTTACCTGCTCCTTCTATTTGAAAAAGAGGCTTTCACCGGGCAAAATATTTTTATTGAGAAAGACAAGGGGCGAACAGCTTCAGCTTGCTGAATTCGGGAAAAGAAAAGTTTGGCAGAATGCTCTACTTTCATGAATAAAGTATAGCATAAGAGATTAAAGGAATCGGAAAAATAGAGAGGAAGTGTGATAAAAACAGCGCTTTGAGGGCGGGTATATTGCCCTCTATGGAATTAAATGGGCAACAAACTTCTACAATAAAACTCAGCTCGATTGGCTTCTATCATCGCCAGCCTGTTGGTTTCAAACTAAGGCAAGTTGCGAATAAATCTCATCAGCCCTTCTTTGTCAACAATCGATACATAATCATCAGATGGTGTGTTTCCACTGAATGAAATTTCAGGATTCTGAATAGAGGGGTCCACCTCGAGTTTGTGAAAAGTCAGATGAATTTGGTCACAACCGGTGGCGTTCAGTAATTCGCTCAAGTTTGTCCTGCGCAGACCGCTTCCCGGGAGGATTTCGATGCGGTTCAAGGCATGCAATTCGCGAATCAATTCGCGGCCTTCCCAAGCGATCGATTTTCTGCCGCTGGTCAAAATGCGTTTGAAGCCAAGATCGTCCAATTGATTTGCTGTTTGAACAGGGTCGGTTTTCATACAATCAAAGGCACGATGAAAGACCATTTCGCAGTCTCCGGCTGCTTCAACCACAGCTTTGAGGCGGGAGATGTCTAATTTCCCATCCTTGTCCAAGAAACCAACCGCAAAGCCATCCGCACCGGCTGCTTTTAAGGCTTGCAAATCATTCATGATGGTTTGAAACTCGTGTTCACTATAGCAAAAACCGCCTGCTCTCGGTCGAAGCATGCATATAATCGGAAGGGAAGAATGCTTTTTTGCTTCAATCAAACTGCCAATCGAAGGAGTTAAGCCGCCGGCAAACAGGGCGCTGTTTAATTCAACCCGATGGGCTCCGGCTTTTCCTGCCCTAACAACGTCATCCGCCGAACCGCAACAAATTTCAACTTTTAACATAGTCACCTCAAATGATACGGAATTTCTGAAAGGTCTTATAAACCGCATCGTCATCAACTGCCGGGGCGATATGGTCGGCAGCCGCTTTGGTTTCTTTTCGCGCTCCGTCAACGGCAACTCCGACACCAACATATTTTAACATGCTGATATCGTTATCACCGTCTCCAATTGCCAAACATTCTTCCGGCAATAGCCCAAAGCGTTCACAAAACACCTTCACGCCAATATCTTTTCCACCGGATTTCGGAGCGAGATCTGAGGAGAACGGGTTCCAACGCACAACCTGCAATTCCGGCAAAGCCGTGCGCAGCAGATCGTCCATATCTTCGCTGACGAAGGGCACAATTGAGAGGATGCCATCCTTATCAAGCGCATCATTTTCCATGAATGGTGGGATTGGGGCCTTGAATACTTGATAAAAATCTTCTGTGTTTTGGTCAAGACCATTAACCGTGATTAGTTCACGCTGATGATAAGCAGCAACGAAACGATGCTCTTTTCCAAGCCTTATCGCTTCTTCAACCCATTTTCGTTTGAAAGGTTCAAAACGCAAAACCGTTCCGTCCGGAAGATAGCAATATTGGCCGTTCACCGTCAGGTAACCGTCAAACTCAAGTCCGGCGATAGGGAGAATGCGATCACCGGTCAGATTGCGACCGGTTGCGACAAAAACCTTGATGCCATTCTCCCGTGCTTGCCTGATTGCCTCGACAGCACTTTTTGGAATCAGACCTGTTCTTGGGCTGGTGAGGGTGTGGTCGATATCGGTGAAAACGGCTTTTATTTTAGGCATTATCTTGTCTATGTTTATCTCTGCGGTTAATTATAGCAAAGGATTGTAAGGAAAACGCCTTATAGCACCTGATCCGAAGCGAGCGGTGTGCGTTTTCCTTACGAGATGATCCATGCACGAGCAGGATGCCTTATTTAGACCTTCGAAATCGAAACAAAGATATAGGGTCTGCGTTTGGTTTCTTCATTCAAATATGAAATTGCCAAATTTTGAATTTCTTTTTGCATATTCTTAGCCGGAGAAAGCGTCATGCGGTGGATTCGTTTGCGCAATTCTTCAAACAAGTCAGCTTCTGCTTCCTGGCCGATAAAACCACGGCTAATTAATTCAAGATCTTTATAGCTGCCATTATCTTTATCCAAAGAAAGGTTAATCAAAAGCACGCCATCCTGAGAGAGCATTGCCCGGTCGCGAATGGTCGAATTATCAATATTGCCAACGCTGGTTCCGTCCACAAAGACATAACCGCCCGGAATACGCTCGCCAAGTTTCAATTCACCATGGCTCAGTTCAATCACACGGCCATTTTGAACAATCGGAATCTGTTGTTCGTCCATGCCAAGTTCCATCGCCAGACGTTTGTGTTGTCGCAGCATGCGCGTTTCGCTATGCACAGGAATTAAATAGCGAGGGCGAACAAGATGGAGCAGCAACTTCATTTCTTCCTGGCTGGCATGTCCGGAAACATGCACTGCTTCGATGTCTGAATAGACTACATCAGCGCCTTGTTCCATCAAGCGATTGATGGCACGATAGACGCCCTCTTCATTGCCGGGAATTGGCGAAGAAGAAAGCACGACCGTATCGCCTTCTTGAATGGTGAACTGGCGATTGGTGCCGTTAGCCAAACGCCCTAAAATTGAGGTTGGTTCACCTTGTGAGCCGGTAACCATTAAGACAACTTTGCTGATTGGCATCGAAAGTGCCTGGTCAATTCCGACAATTTGATTTTCATCATATTGCAGGTAGCCCAGTTCTTTGGCTATTTTGGCGTTTTCAACCATGCTTAATCCGGCAAAACAAACCTTACGACCATAGCGTTGAGCGACTTCCAAAACTTGTTGAATGCGTGAAATCAAACTGGCAAAGGTGGCAATAATAATTCGCCCCTGGGCTTTTTTGAAAACACGGTCAAAAGCAGCATCGATAACCCGTTCGGATGGCGTCCAGCCGGGTCTCTCGGCATTGGTTGAATCAGCAAGCAATGCCAAAACGCCTCGCCCGCCCAATTCAGCCAGCTTTCCGTAATCGGTGGGTAAGCCATCAACCGGGGTATGGTCAAATTTATAGTCGCCGGTGTGGACGATGATGCCGGCTGGGGTTTCAATTCCTAAACCAACACCGTCCGGAAAAGAATGGCAAACATGGAAAAAATCGACCTTGAAGGGTCCAATTTGCACGGTTTCACCGGCATGGACGTTGATCAGCTTGGCATCCTTAGATAAATTGCGCCGATTGAGTTTGTTTTTAATTAAGCCGTTCGTCAGCGGTGTGGCATAAACCGGAGCGTCAACGTATTCGAGCAAATGCCCGATGGCACCGGTGTGATCTTCGTGACCGTGAGTAACAATAATGCCAACAACTTGATTGCGGCGTTCTTTAACATATTCGAAATCGGGAATGATATAGTCGATACCAATCATATCGGCGTCGGGGAACATCATCCCGGCATCCACAATCAGAATCTGGTTGTTTACTTCGTAAACGGTCATGTTTTTTCCGACCTCACCCAGACCCCCGAGAGGGATAATTTTTAAATTCTTCTTTTTCATTTTTAATCCTTCATACAAAATAAACCGGCTCTTGCCGGATAGGTTCAAAGTTATGGAAACAAGCAAAAAGCTCATTCCCCCGCGCAAAGTATAGCATAATCGAAAAGCAAGAGCAAAATTTATGAAGAAGGGGAGTTGAAAGCTTCAATTTGCGTTTTGTTTTTTGCCAACTACTAAGGCGGATAACGATTAAACAAGAAACCCCTTATAAGTAAGGGGTTTGGAATGCCGAAGGTGGGAATCGAACCCACATACCCGTAGGTACACGATTTTGAGTCGTGCGCGTCTGCCAGTTCCGCCACTTCGGCAAGTTCATAGAGTATACTCGCAATACCAATAAGTCGTCAAGAAATTCATTCAGGAGTTTGGCTTCGAGTTGCTGGGAAGGTTGTATAATCACTCAATAGTTAAAGATATCAACCCCTCAAGTTCCGAAAGCTGCTCAATCAAATTTTCAAGTTTTTCGGAATTGTTGAAACGGGCAACAATTTCTATTTGAAGATACTTGTTCTCATTACTCTTCTGAATTGAAAAGCCCATTTTCTGAAATGCATACTGGTCGACGATGTTACGAATCTCTCTTGCAATTCCCTTATTATCAAGCACTTGGACCACAATCGTGCGGAGGATATTTGCCCGCACAAAGCGCCTTTCGATCAAATCCAGAACCGAGAGGACAATCATAATCACAGCGGTCGCGATTATGGAAATAAGATAGTAACCCATCCCGACAGTCAGACCGACAATTGCCATTGTCCAGAGCGTTGTGGCGGTGGTTAGCCCTTTAACATTAAAGCCAAACCGTAAAATGGCGCCTGCTCCGAGAAAACCGATACCGCTGATAACTTGAGCTGCCAATCGGGCCGGGTCGGAACCGGATGCGGTGCCAAGGTTGATCGAAAGCATCATCGCCAAACAAGCACCGATTACCAGAATCATATGCGTGCGCAAACCGGCTGGTTGATTGTTGTGCTCGCGTTCGGTGCCAATTATCCCGCCTAAGATAACCGAGAGTCCAAGGCGCATGAGCATTTCAGTAAAGGGTATAACTTCCATTGAACAATTTTATCATGGTGTCAGGTATTATGAAAAAAACGGTAAACAAAATGAAAGCAATAAGCCGGGTATCTTTTTCCAATCCCCGGCTTTTGTTTTAAAAAATATTTTTCTGTGTCCGCTCGCTACATTCTTTGCAACTAAAGAATGTCAAAGGCGATTTATGGAATCTCAGGCAGGTCAGATTTATCGGCGCAAATTACGCCAACCAAACCACGTCCTGTGTGTGCGCCCAGAGCAGTCCCGAGGGTGAACTCCGGTAACCATTCAACATTAAAAACTTTGTTCATTGCCTCAACCAATTGCTTTCCGCCCTCGGGATTTGCGGCGGTGCAAATTTGGGCAAGCAATTTTGTGCCAGGCTGATGGTGTTTTTCGAGCAATTCAACAATGCCAAGAATCGCCTTGGGAAAAGAGCGTTTTTTCATCCTGTCATAATATTTGCCATCTTCTTTGCTCACTTCAATTACCGGTTTGATGCCTAAAACAACTGCCAATAAACCCTTTAAGTGGCCAATCCGTCCACCGGCAATCAAAAATTTCAAATCGGGCAAAGTAAAATGTGTGGTTACAGCACTTTGAATTTGGTTTAGCTTTAGGAGAGTTTCGTCAATGCTTTTCCCGGCATCGCGAAGCTTGACCGCTGCTTCTACATACCAAGCTTGAGCGGCTGACAAACTTAGTGTGTCGAAGAAGGTGATGTGGGCATTTTCAACCAGGTCAGCCGCCTGACGGGCTGCATCAATTGTGCTGCTCAAACCGGATGAAATGTGAATGGATAAAATTTCAGGGTCTTCTTTGGCAAGTTCTTCATAGGCTTGCTGAAATTCACCGATTGAAGGTGTTGAAGTTTTTGGCATTGTCGGACTTGTATCCATCATGTCGTAAAATTCATTGGCGTCGATGTCGACTCCGGCTTGATAAGATTTCTCGCCAACCACTATTTTGAGGGGCAACATTGTTACACCCATTTTTTGGCATTCTTCAAATGAGAGGTCTGCACCACTATCTGTTACGATTTTCATATCTACCTCGTTATATGTTAATAAGTATTTTCATCAGGTTGCTTGTATTAAAACAAGCAACTCTACATTCATATACATTTTACTTTATCGAGGAGGCTTTTTAGAGTTTACTGTCATAAGTTGTGACAATCGTCAACATGAAAACAGCTAAAAACCTATAAATCTTTGGTTGAAGACCATTTTCAGGTGATTTTGGCTCGTCTTTGTTATAATTCAGCTAATCAAGGTGAAAATATGACAGACCAAAAACCCGCTTTCAGAATAAAAATTATCAAAGACGGTCCCTATCGCGTGATTGGCGATCTGCCTTTGGTTAAAAAATCTCAGCATTGTTCCTCTTATGGTGAGCCGCTCGATTGGGTAGATGGGGGCGATATCCCCCACAAAGAAGGTGCTTATTTGCTTTGTCGTTGTGGACGAAGCAAAAATATGCCTTTTTGTGATAATGCCCATGTTGATTCCGGTTGGAGTGGCGAAGAAATCGCCAAAACGGACGGTCCTTTTGGTCGCGATTTCAATTATTACGGGCCGAATGGTTTTGTTGTTACCAAACACGCAAGGCTTTGCATGAACTCGGGTTTTTGCGTCTTGAAAGATACTGACTTTGTCGAACTAACCGAACAATCAGGCGACCCTGAGAAAAGGGCAAGAGTTATCAAGATGGTAGAAGATTGCCCCTCCGGATCTCTGACCTATAAATTTTCAAGCAATGAGCCTGATGTTGAACCGGAACTGACCCCGCAAATTGCCGATACCTATGAATGCACTCAATATGGAGAGATTCGCGGCCCACTCTGGTTGATGGACTATGTTCCGATTGAGCGTGCTGATGGCGAAGGATTTATTCCGCGCAACCGCGTGACACTTTGCAATTGCGGACATTCACGGACCAAACCGCTTTGCGACGGCACCCACCGCCCCTTGCAAGAGAATAAGCTTAGGCGTGCCCAACGCGAAGCACGGGACGCGCAAATAGCCTTGGAAATGCGAAACAAAGAAGCAGAAGAAGAGTCCGGTGAAAGCAAAGCAAAACGCATTAAAGGCCAACTCTCTGACGCATTAAAAAACCTACGCGATACCTTCGGCAAAAAAGACGAATAAATTTTCATCAAAACGGCAAATGGGTAACAATTCTCAAGATTTGCTTTTTATAGCAATCGTGAGATATGGACGCGTCGTCCCCAGACATGCTTTATTAACAATATATATTTTTTCCAAGCTGCCTTGTACTAACCCTGCACAAATAGTTGCCCAAAAGTGCCATTTAATAGATATTTAAGTCTAATATAGTAAAACACAAAAAGGAAAAAATAAATATGTCTAAAAAAATTGCTGTTATCGTTGGTTCAATCCGACGCAATTCACTCAGTGGAACCTTGGCCAATAATTTGGTAAAACTTTTCCCAGCCGATTATCAAATCGAATTTATCAAGATCGATGATCTCCCCCTTTATAGCCAGGATTATGATGCAGACGGTTCTCCGGCTGAATATACCCGCTTCCGCGAAGCTGTGAAAAGTGCTGACGCTGTGCTCTTCGTCACCCCCGAACACAACCGCAGCTACCCTGCTGCCCTCAAAAACGCCCTCGATATTGGCTCACGCCCTTATGGTGAATCTGCTTGGAGCGGCAAACCCGCTTTGGTTGTCAGCCAATCCCCCGGTAATTTAAGTGGTTTTGGAGCTAACCATCACCTGCGCCAGGTTTTGACCTTCTTGAACATGCCTGTTGTTCAACAGCCGGAAGCCTACATAGGCTCATCGCACACTTTGTTTGATGATGCAGGCAACCTGAAAACTGACGAGACCAAGGCTTTCCTTCAAACGATTATTAATGCCTTTGTTGACCTGATCGGCCGCTACGCCTAATCGCAATAACACAAGAACCAAGGAGAGCCGTTCACAGTTTGGCTCTCCTTTTTTGTTTAATATTTATAAATAAACACAAAAAGGCAAGACAGGCTTTTATTCGCTTCGTTCGCGTGCTATAATCCCAGTCGCAAAGGACTTATAAATGAACCAAAAAGTGATTTTTCCCTTCACCGCAATTGTCGGGCAAGAGCGCATGGCTCGAGCCTTGATTTTAAACGCAGTTGACCCTCGCATTGGTGGCGTGCTGATTCGTGGCGAAAGAGGCACCGCCAAATCGACCGCAGCCCGGGCTTTAGCAGCACTTTTACCTCCCATTGAAGTGGTGCAAGGCTGCCGTTTTAATTGCGACCCGGATAAGCCTGCTACCTGGTGTACCGAATGCCAGGAGCGATTCGCGAACGGTGAAAACCCACTCCCCCATGTTCATCATGAGACCCCTTTCATCAATCTGCCTGTGTCAGCAACCGAAGATCGGGTTGTCGGTACGCTCGATATCGAACGCGCTATCCAAAAAGGCGAGCGTCATTTTGAACCCGGCGTGCTGGCTTCGGCAAACCGCGGTTTGCTTTACATTGACGAAGTCAATCTTCTGGATGATCATGTGGTTGATATTTTGCTCGATTCTGCCGCAATGGGTGTCAACGTGGTTGAGCGGGAAGGGATTTCCTTTAGTCATCCTGCCCGTTTCATTTTGGTTGGCACGATGAATCCCGAAGAAGGCGATTTGCGCCCCCAACTTCTGGATCGTTTTGCCTTTTCGGTAGAAATCAGGGGCATTTTGGATAAAGAGCAACGGGTAGAAATTATGCGCCGCAACATTGCCTTTGAAAACGACCCGGAAGCCTTCCGTCAGCTGTTTTTGCCCAAAGAGCAGGAACTTTCAAAACAAATCGAACAAGGACGTCACTTGGTTGAAAGTGTCGCCTACACTCAGCGTGATTTGCTGATCATCGCCGACCTAACCTCTTCAATGGAGGTTGATGGTCATCGTTCGGATTTGGTAATTCTAAAAGCCGCCCGTGCGCAAGCAGCCTTTGATGGGCGCACGCAGATCAACCCGCGCGATATCGCCCTGGCAGCCGAGCTTGCCCTGCCTCATCGTGTGAAAGCTGGTCCTTTCCGCAAGAGCGAATCCGGTGTGGAGCAGCTTAACAGCAAAATCGCCGATTTGAAAATGCAAACTGTTCTGACTGAGGCAGAAGACGATACCCCTAAAGCTGAACAAGACGAAGAATCTAAAAAAAAAGTGAATCAATAGATCAAGAAAAACCAGATGATGGGGATTCTGGTTTTGACCCGGAAATGCCTTTGGTGGGTGAATCGGGGCAAGATGTCTTTATGCAGCTCAACCCACAATGGTGGGATGGCGGTAAAAACATCAAAGCCGGTGATACCTTCGAACCGCGTCAACTCGATACGCCACTCGACGAAATGGTGCGTAAGCAAGGGGGCAGGCGCTCTGAGACCGTCTCAAAAACGAAACGCGGACGCTATATTCAGGCTCGCCCTTCACCACGCGACAGCAGCGACCTGGCTTTCGATGCCACCTTGCGAGCTGCTGCGCCTTTCCAACGTCAACGCGATGATTTAAAGAAGCGCAATGCTGTTGCCTTTGCGATTAGAAGAGAAGACTTTCAGAAAAAAGTGAGGGTGCGCAAGACAGCCAACCTGATTTTATTTCTCGTTGATGGCTCTTGGTCGATGGCGGTTGCCGAACGAATGAAAGCTACCAAGTCTGCCATTCTTTCGCTCTTAACCGATGCCTACCAACGCCGCGACCGGGTTGGGCTGGTTGTTTTTCAAAAAGACCGTGCGACACTCGTTTTAGCGCCCACAAATTCCGTTTTGCTGGCAGAAAGAGCTTTGGCAAATATTCCGGTGGGAGGCAAAACGCCCCTGACAGCCGGTTTGCAAATGGCATACGAGATCTTACAGAGAGAGAAAATTTTGCACCCCGACGTGCAGCCGCTTTTGATTGTTTTGACCGATGGAGCAGGAAACGTCCCGCTCGTGCCCGGACGCTTGGTTTCCGAGGAAACCACTGAAATGGCGAACCTCTTCGCCACCGAAAAAATTCACAGCGTCGTGGTCAACATGGAGCAAAAAATCTTTGACAGTGGCTTGGCGCAAAAATTGGCGGAGGACATGGGTGCGGTTTGTTATACCGTTGACGATTTGCGCGGAGATACGCTCTATCAGACTGTTCAGAAAGAAATTCAAACCCCTTCCGTGCCATCCTATCGCGACCAGGGCTCAAGGAATTTCGTTTGAGCAGATTTTTATGCACCGGCAATTGCCACCCGTAGCTTAACTAAATCAAATATTTTAGCGTTGGAGCGGTCATGTTGTAAATAATCCCTGCGATTTCTTGCGGGCTTTGTCTTAATCCGGTTTTTAACCAATGCTGAATCAGTCCAACACAACCATTTACAGCGAAGATTAAACTCAGTTCTTTGAGATCATAGTCACCGTTCTGGTTGGCTTGTGGGTTGATTCCGAGAAGTTGATAGACAAGCCTAAAAAGTTGTTTCTGAAAACCGATGTCTCCCTGTTCGCTCATCAATATCTGAAGATGCTTGCTGTTGTCCGCAATATATTGACAAATCCCCTCCAAACCTTTGATTGTTTCGGCTTCATCTGAGGTGCTGCCAACCAAATTTTCAAAAGCCACCTTTGCCCAGCTTAGCGTTTCTTCTTCAATGGTTTTTAGAAGCTCATATTGG
>Ga0265295_1003328_pt1 | contig 23577 bp, 13 predicted proteins | sample Munlansysbiofilm_FD_192503 | JGI IMG/M metagenome (GOLD analysis project Ga0265295, IMG submission 192503) | Leachate microbial communities from a municipal landfill in Southern Ontario, Canada - Methane capture system biofilm | ecosystem: Engineered > Solid waste > Landfill > Unclassified ...
TTTAACTTCCTATGCACTAGCTTGAAGTTTAACGCCAAAGCTATCTAGTACTTTCATTATAGTTTCAAACCTAGGTTTAGAATCAGCACTGAATGTTTTATATAAACTTTCACGTCCGAGACCTGTATCTTTTGCTATTTGGCTCATACCTTTAGCTTTAGCTATGTTTCCGATCGCTTCAAGTAACTCATTCATATCACCATCTTGAAGTACTCCAGAGAGGTACTCTGCAATCATCTCTTTGGAATCTAAATATTGAGATACGTCGAATGTTGTTAATTTAGTCATCTTTTAACTCCTCTGCTATTTTTTTAGCTTTTAAAATATCTTCTGTCTGAGTAGATTTATCTCCAGCAATAAGAAGAATCACTATTTCTTCATTTCGTTTGGTGTAATAAACTCTATAACCTGGTCCAGTAGTAATTCGAAGTTCGCTAATTTCTGAAGAAATTGTTTTATAATCTCCAAAATTACCCTCTTGAACTCTCTGAATTCTTCTTAAAATAGCTACTTTAGCTTTTGTGTCTTTTAACTTGAGTAGCCATTTAGAGAATATTTCAGTTTGTTTAATCATATACATAGCAATATTGTATCTAATTAGATACAAATATGTCAATAATAAAATTCTGAGTAAAAACACACTTTACAAATCTTCTTAATATATGCCATAAATAGTACCTTTTGGAGAAGAAAAAATAACTGCTCAACAATTCAAGTCTTAATTAAACAGGTTTTTTAACAGCTTTTCTGATTCAAATATAAGAGTATTAGAAACTTCACGTTTGACTTGAGAAATAGTTTTTGCCTGTAGGGTAAACTATTTCTTTCTAAGTATTTGTTATATATTGAATAGATTAATTGTTGTTAATGATATACCAATTAAAAAAGCACCCCATGCTGCTATAATAATGTGTTCATCTTTTAGAATGCCAAATGCTAATCTATCTTTTTGTGCTTTACTGACTAATGCTATTTGTGATAATACAGCAAAAACTATAGCGAATATAAAAGATAAAATAGGTACTGAAAAATCATTAATAGTATAAGAGCCTTTAAAAATTGTTGCTAGTCCTGAAATTAATAAACCTATAGTAGCCATACTTATTGTAATTATATGCTTTGTAACCTCAATTGCTAATGTATTTCGATGTTCCAAATTTTACTCCTTTAATAAATGACGTTTTTCTTCAGTGACGCTGTGTGTTCACTGCTAGTACTTGTTATGTTTTTTATACTCTATCATATAAAACATCATTCCGATATTCCCAAAAATCCCCTAATGAAGAACGTGTTTTAAGAATAAGCTCAAGAATCTTTTGCAAAGATTCTTCAGTAAATTGAACATATTCTTGTTTCATACCATGTTTTGACATTTTGAGCTTCACATATGTGTAGCCTTCTTCATCTGTAGTATCCCAGTTAGCGTGCACAACAAGATTTCTAAGTCTGCCAGATTCTTTTAGATTATTTATAAGTGGTTCATACCCATCAAGTTGCTTATTTAATCCAACTTGAAAGTTATCGCAAAACCTCTTAAATAATTCAACTTTTGATGAATAATTCATATTGCTAAGCACTATAAGGCCAGTTCTATCACTTCTATCAGTGAAATTCTCACATAAAATAGCATCTAAAGAATTTTCTAGAGAGTTAAAATACATAACAATTACACCTATAAACGGAAGAGCATTGTCAAGATATTCTTCAGCTTTTTCTTCATCTTCTATTTCATGATAAAGATGTTGAATAAATTCTTTTAACTTTTTTTTCATATCTATTTATCCTATTTGAGACATAACGTTTAAGATGAGCCAATAAATTTACCCTGCGGTAAACTTATTGGCTCATCTTATTTATTAGGCATTTTTAACTTGCTCCTTGAGACTTTTTTCTATTTTAGCAAGTAAATGCTTTTCTTTTTGAAAAAACCACTTTAACGATTGAAATTCCATTCCTAATCTACCAACATAATGTTCTGAAGCAATTCCTTTAAATGGTTCATCCAAACCTTCGATATCTTTTGTATAAACAAAACCAACTTCTTTAGACATAACAATTTCAAGATCATAACCTATTGTTTTTGATAACTCTTTTATTATTACACCATCTAAAACTACCAGTAAAAAAACTTCACCATTTAAAAAGGCATATAATGATTCTGGAGTTTCTATAGAAAGAGTAAATGGGTAATAATTATCCCAGCGTTTATCCGTTTTTGCTTGATTTAGCATGTAGACAACAGGTTCTCTAATACCTTTTAATAACTCATCAAAACCTTTGTCTGTTCCTACTTTTAATCCAATGTAATATAAACCCGGTTCTGGGCTAAGCTTAACGGCTTCCCCATTCATTGCTGATACAATCACAGTATTGATTGCATTATTATGATGTACTTCATCCACAGAAATGTCAACTCTACACATTCCTTCGACACCTCCGATATTTCCTTCGTCATTATTTAAATAGCTATGAATAGTATCAATGGCATTAACTTGTCTATCAACACGTTTATTGGTATTTATGCTTGATTTAACTTCAATTACATAGGGGTCACTTGCTCCTAAAAGGCATATATCACCATGTCTGATAGCATTTGTAATGTCACAAAGGATAGCTGGCACATTGCTTGAAGTTGCATCTTCTATCAAACTCCATTCTTTTTTAATCCCAATTTTTCCACCTATGAAGCCTGATGTTTGTTTTATTTCAGGTGAATCGCTTTCGAATAGTAAACGTTTTAAATTCCATTTATTGATATATTTAAAAACAATGCCATCGCCAAAACAACGCCAAACATATAGTAAATATTTATAACCATTTATTGAGTTATTTGCTTTTTTAATTTTTGACTTAATTTCTTTTGATTGTATTTTTGTATTATTTCGATTCTTCAACGATTTTTTTAATTCAACAAGCACTTCTTTTTTTGTTTTAATTTTATGCTCAGTGCCAAGAATTCGTTCAATAATATATTTTTGAAGTTCTAATAGTGGAGTAAAATCATTACTGGATGGGTCAAGCTCATTGAGCTTGTCTTTTAATGTAAAAATATGTTTTTTGTAGTATTTCAACATACATAAGTTTGAATCCATAGGGCACCTTCAGTTTTTTATTTATCTAACGTTTAAAGTGATCCAAAAATTTCCCTGCTGGCAATTCATCGGTTCATTTGATTTGTTATAAATTTTACGGTATTTTTTCAAACCATACCGTATCCCATAACATTTTCCAATTATCAAAGAACCAATTATGCCAAGAATTAGGATTATTGACAACAATTCTATTTTTAGATTCCAGTTCTATTATTTTTATAATTATTTTGGAGACAACATCAAAAAAAGTTTCTTCATTTTCTGGATACAACTCTGCAAAGTCCCACCATTTTGAAGCAGATGGGTGCGATCCAAAATAATTTCTTAATTGATATAAATGCTCAATGCTTTTTGTTTCTATTTGTGATAAATTTAAAAATTGACATAAAGCAAATTTTTGATTTTTTTCATTTATTCCATATCTTTCTCTTATAATTTGTTCAGCGATATTTACTGTTTTATCTAATGCTGTCATAGTTTCCTCTAAAAAGTTAGCATTATTTAATTCTAAAGCTTTAATGTAGTTAAATAGCATTTTATGTATAAAATGGTCATAACCATTTGTTAAGGATAAAATTCTTGTAAACAAAATTTGTTTTCTTGATAACATATCAATTTTATTATTGCTGTTTTTATCTACAATACTTTTAACTCCATCCTCGTATGAATAACGAACATAACTACCACTACCCATATAAAAAGAAGTTGGTGTATTATAAACCAACGCTATTGCTCCCATTACTTCAATGTATTTAGCCCTTTTTAAATATTGCTCAGCAAAATGAAAAAACCATGAGACATAATCATAAATTTCTTCATGTTTAAAATTATGTTTTAATCCTTTAGTCCAATCCGGTGTAATTGTTCCTATTTCAATATTCTCTTTTATGTTATTTGTAATGAAAAAATCACTTGATTGATGATATAAGTTTATCGTAGTTGTATTTTCTAGTTCTCTTGTAGTTAATATTAATTCATCATCACGGTTTTTAAAATCATTGTATAAATATTTTCTTAATGCAGGAGTTAGTTTTTTAATATTTTTCTTTGAAATTTGATGATTGGAAAGTGCCCATTGAGATAATTTTGATATAAACTTCTCAATTCTTTCATCTTTCATTTTTCGTGTCTCCTGATTTATAACGTTTGAGTTGAGAAATATTTACTAGAAACTATGCTTGACCTATTTTAATTTCAACTTCAGTATTGGCTCCATGAATAGCAAAGCCATTTTTTTCAATTTGCTTCATAACATCATTCTGGTCTAAAGCAATACGTGGCTTACTTGGATCCAATGTTAAACTAGTTTTAAATGGAGACAATGTCAATATGTCAGGATCAATAGAATCTGGAAGTTGTAAACTTTCTACATCTATTCCATTAGGAACGGACAAGTATTTATTGCCATTTTTTGTACTCTTGTAAATATCAATCTGCATTGCTTTTCCTCTTTACTTTTAACTATTTATATAGCAAATATTATATACAGATTAGCTTGATACAACCTAAATATACGAACACTAAAAATGTTAATTTAAATGATATTACTACTTGGATCAATATACTTTTCCAAATAGTGTACCTTTTGGAGTATGTTCAAAATTTCAACTCTATTTGGAACAATCTCCCTGTTACTAAAAATTGTTCTAAATATAAGAATTAATCATATTAAAATATATGAAATACACTATTTTAACAATGTAGAAATATTTCCATAGTAAGTGACTAACAAAGATTTTTTAGCCCTAGTAGCCGCAACAAATACTATAGACTTTTCTTTTAATAATCTTTCCTCTTCAATTTGTTTTTCATCTGATTTTTCCCCTACATCAAAAGGTGCTACTCCATCATTCATGCTCGCAATTATTACATGATCAAAATCTAAACCTTTTACTCTATGCATAGTCGCAAGTCTAATTCCATTGTCAGAGATATTATCTTTAGTATTGCGAGATATTTTCACAGTAGATATATTTTTATCTGTAAAATAACTACTATAACTATCTATAATTTTTTGCGTTCTTGCAACTATACAAATTCTACTACTTTCATCTTCTTCTTTTAAACCTTTTATATAGCTGTTAATAAACTCAACTTCATTCTCATAACTTTCAAAACCTTTTATAAGAGGTTCCGGTCCATGGTATAGAGATTTATAGTCACTGTTACTATCTACACCATCATCCATATCATCTATCTGTTCTCCATTTAACAATGTAACAGACCATTTTCTTATCTCATCTGTAGTTCTATAGTTAAGTTTTAGTTTTTTACTTCTACCCCTAATATTTATTCCACATTGACCTAACACAACTTTATGACCATAAATTCTTTGATGTGCATCTCCAACAATAAATATATCATTCTTAGACTCTACAACCATATCTCTTACAAGTCTAAAAGCCTCTGCATTAAAGTCTTGTGCTTCATCTATTACTACATGTGAATAAACACTGTCTTGCTCACTATTTTTAAGTAAAATTCTTGCATCTCGCATCGCATCACTAGGCTCTTTATAATTTTTAGCTGATAAAAGTAATTTATATTCTTCAAATACTTCCCATATCTGTTTTCTTTGTGTACGGCTTAGCCTTGTACCTCTTCCAGCTCTAGACACCTTTATATAGTCATTTAGTGTAGCAACTCCACTTGTTTGAATTACTCGTTCCCACTCCTCTTTAAAAAAACCATCTGGTAAATCTAATCCTGATGGTTTTGAGGTTAAAGCATGTTCCCATAAGTCATCTGTCTTATTGGAGTAAACAATTTCATTTTTATAACCATGTTTAGTTAAAAATTCATATACCCATTGATCTAGATTCTTAACTTCTATTTTCGATAATGTCTCTTCATCGCAAATCTTTTTTAGATTTTCATATATATCAATCGCTAAGTTTTTTGTATATGTCGTAAAAAGTATTTTCTTATTTTCAAATAGGTTAATACTAGAAGCTAAATATTTTGCTCTATGCATAGCAACTACTGTCTTTCCTGTGCCAGCGCCACCAAGTACTCTTACTGCTCCATTGTAGTCTTTTTCAACAAGCTTTCTTTGCGTTGGATGTAAAAACACTCTCCATTTTTCTAATGGTGCATTTAGCATATTCATTAGCTCAGTATCGCCATCTTCCACAACATAAAAACTTCTTTTTGAGCTGTCATTTTCTAGTGCTTTAGTAAAGTCATCTTCATCTATATCCGTACTATTTTCTGCATATAAATAATTATAGACCTCTTCATAGCTATCTCCAGAGAGCAAATAGAATAGTGCCTCATAAACCTCTTCGGTTATATATTTTCTGAAATTATCTAAGTCATCTTCACTGTCTAAAGATTTTACATGTTTCAATAATTCTTCGCTAACACCCAGTTTTAATAGCTCTTTGTCTTTAAATTGAGTAAAGAAAGTATCAGTTCTTGTTTCATCAGAAACACTGATATTTTCAACTTCATGTGTTGCTTGAATAATTTCTAAACTACCAGTTTGAGCATTAACCATACATTTATGCTTCTTAGCCCAATCATAAGCATCATCGTGATTATCAACCCAAAGTAATATATAAACATCATTGGTTTCTGGACTCATCACTATACATCTATATGAACCATCGACTCTAATTGAGTGCATATTGTTCGCAAAGTGGAGCTTCTCATAATTCAATCCAGGTGATTTAGGATTATTTTTAAACTTTTCAACAAGCTTTATAGTCTTATTTAACTGTGTTTTAGGTAGTTTCGACAATGCTGTAAAAAAATCAGATGATATTGCTACTTTCATGAATTAACCCTTTTCTGTAAAGTCTCTATTAACTTTTGTGTTTCATTAGTATTAAATATTGTCCACTCATCAATCATAATATTTTCCTCAATGGTTACTGCTATTTTAAATTCATTCCATACAAGTTCTGCTTCACATACAACTGTATTACTGCTATCCACTATATCTTCTCCAACGCTTGGAACTGGTATTTCATTATATTTAGATAACGATTTTACCATTGGTTTTGCTTCATCTAGAACTTCTTCGTAGATAAAATTCCAATCATCTGTTGAAGATTCTTTAGATGTTGTGTCAAAATCTATAACACCATATAAATCTTTCTCTATTGCATTAGTTGTAGTAAAGTAGCTTGATTTTGAAAACTGAAGTAAGTTATACAACCTAAGAACTCCGGCCCAAGAGTTAAAATTAAGTCTGGTAAACTTATCTTTGAGATGCATTATAAATATGTTTTTTGAAAAATCATTTGCCTTTAGGTGTTCAAAATTTGCTATTGATACTATAGAAACATCTTCATCATCAAACTTACCACCCATATATTTATTGTCACTATCAAATAGATTATCATAGAGTTCTTCAGTCAATAATTTTAGAAGTACTTTGTCTGTTATATCATATGGTTTTGGCTGTATCATACATGTAGATACTGCCTCTGCTCTTTTTCTCCAAAGATCAATATTCTGCGTTGCTAATAACTCTATAAGTAGCTCCATATTTGAACTTAGCAAAAAATCCTTATTCTCTTTATACATCTTTTTAAGTTGAGCGATGTTTAAGTATTTACCATCTAAATAGTTTTCATATTTATAGTCAGTCTTCTTTTTAGAAAACTCTTCTATATCTTCCCATGTTAAAGACCAAGATATGTAGTTATGGCTTTTAACAATAGCCATTCTTTGTGAACTATCTACATCTACTCTATCTTCATGGAATGCAAAACCATCTGTAAATATAACTATAGGCATCATCTCTTTATTCTTTATAGGATAAATAATAAAATCAGCTTTAGAATATATCTGAACATTCTCTTTTTGAGTTAATTCAACTTGCTGTTCTAGCTCGTAAGAGTATTTTTTATTGTCTTTGTCTAATAATTCAAAAAAGTATCCACTATGACCTCTAGATGTAATAACTGGTTTGAATGTTATACTTAGGTTCTTTAGCTTAGATATAAAAAGTTCTTCAAGCACACTTTCACTCAGACTATCCGAGTTAACATCACTAACACTTTCTACTTTTTTAATACTATTCCTAGAAGCTAGAATATTTTTAATAACCTCTATAGCTTTTCTTTTTGAGATAAGTGGTCTATCAAAATTATTTTTATATGCATAGATACATTTATAACATCCATCTTTTTCATGTTGTGTATTACACTGACAACTATTTAGTTTTTCTAGTGCAATATCAAGCACTTCAAATAGAGGTTTTTCATCTCTCATAAGCTGTTTTAAATAACCAGTTCCACCAGGAACAGTATCATAAAGGATGAGATATCTCTTAGGCATCTCATCCTTTGAATCTACTTCATCATAAATACCCACTCTTAAATGTTCAACAGAGCCTTTAAAGTATGCTTTTAGTCCTAATTGAAATGAAGCTATCAATGAATGCAGTTTTGCATCATCTATCTCTAGTGAAGATATTGGTAACATCAATCTTATAGCTTCTGAATTAAACTCTCTATATAAATATAAAGACTCAAAATAGTTTTTTGGATCTAAGTCATTTTCAACATCACATGAAAAAGAGTGTTCGGCTTTAAACTTATCATCTGTAGGTTTTCCAAACTGCACTTTTCCACAACTTCTACATATTACAAAACCTTTTCTTGGTACTGACCTACCAGCTATACTAATGTCATTACCAATTAAAGTTGTCTCTCCGAAATTGACTTCTTTAAAATTAACTTTTTCTATAAATTCAAATCCAAATGATGTATCATCCCCTATTATTGCATAGGCATCTTCAATATACTTTTTATCAAAATTTATAAGTAACTGCTTATTAAAAAACTTTATATCCCTCTGGTCTTTATCATCTTTAAGCCTACTACTCTTATCATCATTTGTAGCAAGAACTTGTTTCATTCTGAGTATCTCTTTTTTCTGCCCATCATCACAAAACATTTCACTACCACATTTAGGACAAGAACTAACCTCTTCATTAGTCACTCTTTGAGTAAATGAGCATTTGTCACAAAATATCCAAGTCTCAGGTTCCGCGCTACTCATATCTATCTGATCAATAGTTACTTTTCGTCCACCGGCATAAAAACTATTATTTGGTGCCAACTCACTGATAGCACTACTTCCAGCTCTTTCATATTCATAAGTGAAAGTATCGTATTTACCACCACTTTCATCAGCTCTAGTATCTTTTCTTCTATAAATTACCGACTTTAGAATTACTCCACTCTCTGGAAATGCATAATTTGGTAAAAGTCCTTCATCAGCGAAAAATTCAAATGTTTTTTTTCTTTTTAAAAGTAATAATACAGACTTTAACCCATCAAGTTCAGATTGTATTTTTTTAGATTTATCTTCATGGTCTTTATCTTTAGCTTCTTTTGCTTCATGTTTTTTTAAAGTTTTTTTCAAACTGCTAATCTGATTTAAGAGAGATTTTTGTTCTTGTAAAATCAACTCTAGTCTATTTAAAACAAGTAGCACTAAACTATTAGTATCATCATTACCAAATACAAAATCTTTTAACTTTTCTCTAGATGTATCTTGTAGCTTATCTTCATATAGTTCAAAAAAGCTCTTCAGCAGTTGCTCTTTATTACTTTGTATAAAATCAAAAAGAGTATAAGGAAATTTATCTTTTTGACTCTTATCAACACTATTTAAAACCGTATTTAGTCTATGAGGCAACTCTTGATTTGTGATACTATTTTTACTAACCCAATTATCTATACAAAATGCCAAGAACTGTCTTTGCAGTATTGCTGAAGCATCTATGTAAACACCAGGAGCATCTATACTTCCTTGCATAATCTCATTTGGCTCTTCATAAAAGTAAAGGTCATGATTACTAGCATTAGCAAGTGTTACATTAAATGCATTTCCGTCCGTTCTACCAGCACGACCAATTCTTTGTAGATAGTTAGCTCCATTAGGTGGAACTGAGCATAAAACTACAGAACTTAAATCTCCAATGTCAATACCCATCTCAAGAGTAGGAGTAGCACTAAGTAGGTTTGGCTTCCATGGCTCATTTGGCTTTCTTTTTATAAAGTCATTTTCAACTTTTTCTCTTACAGCTCTTCCTAAAAGTCCTGTATGTTCTCGTGCAACAACTCTTTGAAGATCTCCATGTGCATAGAGAAGTTTATAGTAACTCTCTTCACTTATGTAGTTATCATAACTTCCACTACACTCTTTTCTCATACACTTCATTCCAAGGGCATGATTATAATTACTGGTATTTACACTTAGCTTATGATTACATGTATCACATATAAGTTCATTTATATCAGTTGTAATGAAAAGTTTTTCCGGATTTAATCCCCATATTAACTTATCTTGTACATCAGTCTCTATTAGTACTTTATGCTTTTTCAAAGCCTCTATTATCGGTTGATACACTATCGTAGAATCAGGAAGTAAAGGATTTTTATCAACAAAATTGTGCATCAACCATCTATCACACCAAGTAGTTTTACCTTTATTGGAAATGCTATTAAAAGATTGAAATTTTCCATTTGTAAGAAATCTTGGTATTGAAAAGTTTGTTCCAAATTTCGGCATATAAACTATTCTAGTACCTATGTTGTTTATAGAGTATGTGTTACCACCGCTAATAATATATGGTTCTAAGTGATTACTATAAATAGCCCCGCTATCTTTTAAGTATATTAAAAAACCTAAAACAAATCTTTCCAACTCTTCTTTAGTTACAGTTCTAAATATTTCTATATTGTTTTGCATAATTGGTAAAAGTGTATCTATCAAACCCTCCAAGCCATCAACATACATAGCAGAAGCACCACTTCTCTCTAAGGTTCTACCAACATGAGATTTAAATCCATACTCACTATGAACCATCCAGTCAATTCTCTTGTTGACTAGAGCTTTTAATTCATTAGGGTTATTTAACTCATCTGTTTTCACAAGATTATCATACTCTCTTAACCACTCCATATCTGGTGCAATTAGTGTAGAGATATATTGTTTGTCATCAGCAAATTTATTTTGCCAATAGGTACTTATAATGCTGCTAAAATCATTTAAACCTACTTTACCACCATAAGCTTCAAGAGCTTGTTGCATAGCACTTCTAAGTGTAAACTGGTAACTTCTAGCTCCAAAGAAACCAGCTCGCTGTGCAGAGTCTTGAACACTATCTGAAAAAGCAATCAACTTCTTATCATCATTATAGTAACTTGAAAAATTTTGACCTATAAGAACACTGGTAAGGCTAGCTGCACGAGAACCAAGAATAGTTAAAGAGTTTTTTGAGTTACAAAACGGGCAATTTGAGTGACTTTTTCCCTTAGAATTTATATTGTCATTTTCATATACTTTTATACATCCATCAGTATCATCATCTGGCATTTCTAAGCCACTTTTACTGATGTAGTACACATGACCAGTTAAGTTTTTCGGATTTTCATCTATAGGAAAGATAAACTTCACTCTACTATCGTGAGAGAAGAACGCTTGGTAGAAAAGATCTAAATCACTTTGTAACTCTCCTGTTCCATCTTTTTTTACACCACCCCATCCAGTAGCATGGCAATCTCGACAATGTACAACTGGATAATGCACTTTAAACTCTTCAGGTTTCAAATCATCAGAATAAGTAAGTGTTGGTTTTTCATCTAGAGTAGCTACCATACGAGCTAATTCTCTAAGCCATAGCTGTACTCTTACAAAAAGAAAAGGTGGATAGCTTTTGCCTACTTTTTCATTCTTAGCCCAAGATGTAAGTGCTAAAAGTGAGTTTACCATATGCTCAAAATACTCTGATGAACTCTTCACTGGTATCTTTCTTATGAATGCATCTATAATCTGCTCTCTTGATTTTATACTTCCATCTAAAGTTTTAAGAAGTAGTTTAAAAAAGTAAAGCTCTTTTAGTTTAGTACCAAGTTCAACTTTAAACTCATTACTATTAACATCATCTATCTCTTCATTAAACCAAAGTAGATACTGTGTCTTTATATACTCATCAACACTCTTATAGTTTTTATAATCTAACTCTTTAAGTTGTGATGGTTGAGGAAAAAATAGTATTTCGTCATCACTTCCATCAAAGAATTCATCTGGACTTATTCTATACTCTTTAACAACAGAATTTTCATCAAACTCTTCACTAAAAATATCTGATGCAAACTCTCTAATGGCAGAAGTTCCATCTCCACCTAGAGTAGCAGATGTGCCGATACATGCCAGATGACCTTTTTTAACATCAAGTTTTGCACGAAGCCTTCTCATAAGAGAAGCCAAATCAGTCCCCTGAGCTCCATCAAATGTATGTATCTCATCTACAGCTATAAACTTTAAAACATCAGTTCCTATATTATGTTTCCAAATCTTTTGATCACGAGGTCGCATAAGCATAAAGTCAAGCATTTTATAATTTGTTAGTAGTATATCTGGAGGATTATCACATAATATCTCTTTATCTGTAATGACATAATCTTTTGACATACTCTTATGAGGATTTTGTTCACTACTTCCTATATATAAACCGACTCTAGTACCATTTAAAGATTCAGTACTAGAGATAGTTTTTGCAAATCTTTTTGCTTGGTCAGTTGCGAGAGCATTCATCGGGTAAATAATGATAGCTTTGATACCTTTAGTATCTCTATTTTTATAACAATAATCAAGTATAGGGAACATAAACGATTCTGTCTTACCGGAACCTGTTCCAGTTGCTACAAGTGTCGGTTTAGCTTCATCTGAACCTAGTCTTTTAAATGCTAACTCTTGATGATAGTATGGAGTAAAATTTTCACTTAAAATATCTGGAAAATACTTCTTAGTAGCACTACCCTTTCTAAAGGGCAATGCTACAGAAATATATGGACCTTTAAAAAGTTTTCCCTCTTCCTCTACAAACTTATCTATCATCTCAAAAAATGCCGGGGTACTACTAGGAAATGTAGTACTTAAAAAATCTTTTGTACCTTTGATGAGTTGTGATGCTAAAACTGATGGAATCAAAATATTAACCTTTTATTTTTTCTTAAATCTTTCTGCATTCTTTCTGCAAATCAACTATTTTCTTTCTGCATTCTTTCTGCAATTATCCACTCTGGTGCTGTACGGGAACCATTGTTGAAAATTATCTCTGAGCGACGCATTTTAGTTAAAAGATTTCCAATTTTTTTACTTTTTTGTTCTTCATCAAGGGCATCACTAAGCTTTCCGCTTAAAAGTTTATCGATATCTTCACGAGATGCTTTTCCAAATTTTCTTAAAAAATCAGTAACAAGTTTTATGTAGTAATCATCATCTTGTGCCCTCATTTTAATATACTCAGCTTTACTTGCTGTAGCTTTAGCAACTTTTGCAGAAACATGAATATTTGGCTTTCTACCTTCTATTAGTCCCTTTCTTTTTAGATGTTTGATTGCATCATTTGATAAAGATAATTTTTTCTGTACCCTATCTAGTAACAATATATCTTCCCATGGCAAATCAGTTTTCTGTATTAGCATACGACTATATGCTGGATCTACAACACTTCCATAAATAGTCATCTTTACAGAAGTACTGTTACTAAGATCATAGTCTGGTAATGGGAAATATCGTCTGGCTTGTCCTAAATGCATCTCATAGATTCCGTATCCCATAGTATCAATCATGTTAAGTTCCGTCATTGCTTGCACTAAAAATGGATTGCGATAACGACGAGGTGTTTTATTGCCATTGATATAATCATCTGGCTCTCCTTCATAAAAAGAACCTTCGTTTTCAAAAATCAATCTATCACTCATCTCCGTAACAACAATACGACCATTTTTAGTATAATCTTGATGCGCAAGACAATTGTGTAAACCTTCTAAAACTACTTTTTGATCGTACTTTGATACTTCAATAGCAAGGAGTGCATCATCTGGCAAAATTCGAAGTTGAATGTTTCGTATTTTTTGGTAAAGACTAGATGTCGTAAGTAAAAATGGTGGACTAAAATGTTCATAAGCACGCTCTGCACCTTCAAGTTTCCAAGTCATTTGAACAGGGTGTGGAGAGAGTAGATGTGTAGATTCTGCTTTGCCTAAAAGTAAGATTGTAGTATTAGTTATTTTACCATCTATCGTAAGTTTTGCTCTATCTAAAAAAACATTTAAAGACCAACTCTCTACCTCCCCCTCATCAAAACGATTTGCATATTTACGAGCAAAAGATTCTCGTGCTTTTGCTACTGCTAATTCATCTAAATGTTCAAATGTTGCATTTTGAATAATTTGTGCCGTCCAGTCAGTAGCACTCGTTTGTTGACGTATCTCATCTAGTTTATCCAAGCCTAAGCTTGTTAAACTCTCTCCTGCACGAGCATAATAGTGTCCTTTCCATGCGATTGGCATCCCTTTAGGAGCTGATGGAATTTCAAATAAAACAACTCGTTGACCAGGAACATTATCATTGAGTACATGAATCTCACGGAATGTGATGCTTGGTTCTGTGTTTTCTGCTATTTGCATTTTTAAGGCTTGTAATCGCTCATTTTCTTCTCTGTAATCTGTTCCTACAATATTTCTAGTTTTATTATTTATTCCAAAAACTAGCCATCCTTTAGGTACTTCTCGCAAATTTGCTTCATTTGCTAATGCGGAAAAATATTTTCCAATATCTGAAGTAGAATAATCATTTTTAGCCTGTTTAAACTCGGTAACTTCATCTTCCCAGTTTCCTATTAAGTCTTGTAAAATAATATTAAGCTTTTCTTGATTCATTTTCTTTCTCCATTCAAATATTCTAGAATTATATATTTATCAGCATTTCTAAATTGAAATGAATTGACTTTACGTTGGTTGATTTTACTCTTTTCTTTATAAGTCATTTGCTATTACCTTCCAAAATCAATAATATTTTTTCTATATTGAAATCTAATAAATTATGAGTTGGAAGCTTTACTTTTACATATTTTCTACTAAATTTATTGTTGTAGTACTGCTTTATACTTTCAAGCCAACCATAGCTATTTGATATTTTAACTAACTCAATCTCTTGTGGATGAAGCTTTAAAACATCATCACTATTCATATACGCTAATAAATTTTGTAAATAATTAGTATCTATAACTTCACTATAGCTCTTCTTGAATAAATCTATTTTTAAGTCTCTTAATTCTTCATAGTTCATAATTTCTTCTACTAGAATAAGTGAGTTTGAAATAAATGTCTTATTAAATTTCATTACATCAAATAACATATTGAAAATTGAATCTTCAGTTATAATTTGAAAATTATGATTAATACAATATGCAAATGCTTGATACTCTTGTTTGCCCATATGGTTTGAAAGCATTTCATATGAATTTTTTATGGGAAGTATTTCCAAATGATCATCTATGATTTTATTTTCACATTTTTCTATTAATATACTTAGAAGGTTTAAAACTACTTGTTTAAAACTATCTATATCCTCTTGTGTATTTACATATAATATTGGTTTTTGATTTAACTCATCAAGATAACTAAATTCTGTTGGCATTTGCCCGAATGTAATACTTAAGCTATAGTCTTTTAACCAATTAATCATGGTTCTTTGAATATAAATATCATCTCTTTCCAAGATTTGTTCTAATAAATTCAAATTATTTAAAAAAATTATAGATGATAAAGTTAATATTTTTTTTATTTCAGCAGGCTTATAATTAATTTTTCCTGCATTAAAATTAAATTCATCGTGTTCAAGCAAATAAGGAAGTAGTGTAAAATAATTTCTGTAATTGCTCCGTGATAATGGATAAAGACCAATCTCTTTACCATTACTATATCTTTCAAATAGATCTCTTGTATTAAAACTTTGATCTTTCATAAAATTCATCATATCTTCTAAAGGATATTCTTTTGTTTCATCCATTTGAAATGTAACTAAATTTGGATTATTAACTCTAAAAGCAAATGGTCCTACTATCCTATGAAATAAAGATGTTTTATTATACGTTGCATCTTGTGAGGTGACAAAAGCTTTGTCATTTGTTATAGACCTAAATCCATAATTTTTTTGATTTTCTTCTGCAATAGTATATTGATCATCAACATAAGCTATCCCATCTTTTTCATAGCATAAATTTTTGTCAGTCAAAAATATTTTTTCATAACCAGGGAATAAAAACTGTGTTTGTAAATAAAAGTTTGACAATCCTATTTTTATTTCTTGACTAAGTGCATTAATATCAGTTTTTAAAAGTCTATAATTTATTAAGTGTAAAATATCTTTTGAATCTTTTCTTACATAAATTTCATAGCTCAACAGGAATAACAAATTTTGAAGTTCTAAGATATCAACTTTGGTTAAAATGTGGCTAAAAACATTATCTTGTTTTTTTGATTCATATTTTTCACCAGACTGCGTATACAACACTAAACTAATATGTAATATAGCAAAAAGACTATTTAAATCTTTGTTTTTTTCATAAGCGAGAAAAAAGAAATCAAAAGCTTTATCAAGCTTATTAAAGTTTTGATAAATATAAGCAATTTGCCAATAAACTTTTTCTTTTTGGTTTATATTTTCTACAAAAGTATTAAATTGATTATTATTTAAATCTCTATCTATTTTACATAAATTTAAAGCTTCATAAATAAGTTCTTCAAAAATATCTTGCTTATCAAGTGCTATTTTTAGATATGATCTATTTCCTATACTATGTAAAAATATCATAGCATCTAGAATTCTTGGTGGAAAGTTGACTTCAAGATTAATAAATTCAAATAACTTTTCTAAATCTGTACTTTCTAATTTACCTTTATAATATTTTTGTACATCAAAAAAAGCCAGTAAAAGGTCAATATTCAAATATTTATTTTCTTCTAAATAACATACTATTTCGTCATCAATATCTTTATTTAGTTTTATAGCTCCTTTAGCATAGCAATACATTACAAAATGATTTTCATATACTAAGTCTCTATTATTGTCTAAAAATAAAACAATTTTTTTTGCATCGTCTACATTCTGATTATTTACAAAAGAAGAATATATTAGCAAATCATTAATATTAAAATCTTTTTTTATATAAGCTTGTACTTGTTCATGTTCAAAAGCTATATTAGTCACTTCACAATATTGTAAATAAAATCTTACAGGTAATAAGTCTCTATTTTCATCATATACTTTTTTATATTCTTCTATTAATCCTAATGCCAAAAGTACATGAAGATAATTTTCTAATAAGCTATTTATATAAGCTATTGCAAAATACTTTTTATTCTCAAAAACAACATCTAATAAAGATTTATACTCTTCTAAATATTTCAGATCAATATTTTGTTTCTTATGTCTTAGTCCATTATTAATATAAACTGTTCCATAAAATCCATATATATGCAGCTTGTCTGTAAAACTTAAATCTGGCTCATTTTCTAAAGCTTCTCTATAATACTTATCTGCCAACTCAAAGTAACTACCATCTTCTCCGGCATACTGATATAGATTAGAATATATATGTCCTCCAAGTATTAGAAGATGTTTCCTGAACTCATCCTTTTTAATTTCTACTTCAAAAATTTCTTTTGCTTTTTCATAGTTTTTAGTATTTAAATAATACACAAGATCAAAATGACCTTGTGGTTTACTCTTTGGTGTTTTGAGTCTTAATTGTTTTGATTCTTCAAAAAAGTCTTCATTCTTTTCTAAAGCCAATAAAGTGATTTTTAATTCTTTGAACTTTGTATCAATTTTATTTTCATACTCTTTTTCAATAAACTCAATAAGTTCTTTAAATTCATCAAATTTTTGTAAGTCTAAGGAAAATTTTGTTTTCGATACTAAAATCTGATATGTAACTTCTTTATTTTTTTCATACTCTAATAAAAAACTATCTAAATCTTCTAGGGCTTGAGTAAAATTACCATCAAAAAAATCTTTTTCCATTCTTTTAATGGATGTGTTAATTTTGTTTTGAAGTATCTTGTTATCGATGAATTTAAAAATCAATTCATAAATCAAACCAATAAGAACTAAAATAGTTCCCCATAAAGGATTATTAGTATATTCAAAAGGCAACCCAAAATATTCTGCTACTAAGTTCGCAACACTTTCCCAAAATGACACACCAACTAAGCCTAAGCCAAAAACAGCTACTACTTTACCAATAGATGGAAAAACAACCTTTAACAATAGTGTTTTCAATTCTTGAGCAGAAAATAGACCTAATAGCTTATTCATTTACAATTACTCCAAGACTAACTCCACCAACTTCTTTCAAATAGCTTTCTGTAACACCTAGTAAAGTTTGTATTGCTGCGTTTGTATCTTGTTTTGACAGTCCTGGTTGAACAATAAATATTTCAAACTTCATAGGCTTCTGATTTTTGGCAATTTTCAATAATTTTTCTAAATCATCTTTAGAACCTTTTTCAATTCTACTTCGATTATGACCACTCTTAGTCTTTGTTTCTCGCTTTAAAAGTCGTTCAAAAAAGTCAGAACCACTTTTGTGTTTCCAAATAATTGATTTTTGAGCTTGTCCACAAACTTCGTAAAAATCAGATACTCTTTTACCAACACTATCTCCATGCGCAAATTTTAAGTGATAGAACTGAACAAGTATATCATCGTCATTTTCTTTAATAGTAACTATATCTGCAATTTCCCCTGAACCATCATCATCATAGACAACATCAAAATCAAAAGTTTTTAATCTTTTAATCGTTTCATATTGAATTGAATCTATAACCAGTGGTTGAACTCCCTGTGCTTCTTTTTTTATGTCTACACCTGACCAATTCCAATCAATCAATTTATCTTGGGGAAATGGAGCTATCACTTGCTTCAGTTCTACATATTCCACACCTTGAAGAGATGAACCATCTGCAAACCAAATTCTTGGAGTATTTTCCGTAAAGTAATCAATAATGTCAACTGTTTTTGTACCAATAATAAGTTTAATCGTTTCAGTTGATAGCTGTTCTATTTTAAAATTACCAGTAACTTCTCCTGAACTTGGTTCAGTGACTTGAAATACAGTCTGTCTAAATGAAATATTATGAAATGGGGTGACTAAAGAAAATAATATTTCCCCTTCATTTGACGAATCAATATCTAGTGTTATATCTATTGCATTAATTTTAGTTCCATTAACTTCAACAAACTTTTTTATATCTGAATAGTCATAATAATTTTCATCCCAGTCTATAAATACAGGATATTTTTGAGGGATAGAATCGATTACTTTTGGAACAAGTGTATCTTTTAATATTTGATTCGGATCTATACTTGGATCAAGTATCTTGTTTCCAATTGTAGTACACCATTTTATATAGTCTTTTAAATTACCTCTTGCGTAACTCCAAATTCTTCCTTTATAAGAACAACCTAAAGATATTTTTACTCCATTATCATAGCCACTTCCAAAAACAAATGCTCTTTGTGCTTTGGATTGAGTTGAAACAGATAAAGCCTCTGCAATATCAGTCCCTGTTCGCATTGTAAATCTAACATGCTTACTCAAAAATTCTTTCAAACCAACATTTTGCAAGGAGATTCTTGAGATATTATGGAATACTTTAAAAACATTTAATTCATTTAACAAAATAGCATCAGCACCTAAAATACTTTTTGCTACATCTTTATATAAACTTGATTTATCTGAACTATGAATATATAATAGTTTTTTTCTATCATCATAATACAGAACCATCAAGCTCCATTGAAGCTCATACATATCATTATAATTAACCCAATCAATATCATTTGTATTAGCATGTATAAACACTAAAGTATTTTCAGATGGATTTAGGTACTCAAACTTATATTCAAATTTTTTATAACCAGTAAAGCCATATTTATACTTTTTCAAATCAAATGTAGCTGAACTATTTTTGTAAACTACTGTGCTCATTGCCATACGAATATTTTGAAAAGGTATTTTTGCTTTATCTATACCACTAAACCCTCTTATAAAATCATCTAATTCTATTTTTTCTTCTGTTTGCTCTGTGCTTAAATCTGACAACAAAGAATTCCAATCAGCGTCCATGGCATATAATGCATCCAGCTCTTCTTTTACTTTCACATCTGCTAAATTTGCGATAAAAGTTGCATCTCCAAGGTTATCATCTATTGATGTTCGAGTAAAACGACCTGCAAACTGCAAGGTTACTGGTAAACTTTTTCGTATATCGTGAAAAGCTGCTATCTTTAATTGTGGCAGGTCAAAGCCTTCACCAAGCATATCTACAGCTACTATTATTTTATGCTCACCATTAACTATAGAAGTCATAATCTCTTGTTTGCCTGTGATTGATGAATGTATCAATACAGGATTTAAATCCGTATATCCCTCATAGAGTTTAAAAATCTCTTCTGCTCGACCCTTATTTTCGCATCTTGCCATTAAAATATGATCAAATCCTTCATTAATGTCTTTAGAGAGTTGTTCAATAGCCTTTTGAGCAATTAGTGCATCTCCTTTTACAAGGTCATATTCTCGTATTGGAGTAAAAGTAATTGGTTTAAAATAACCTTGTTCTTGTGCTTTTTTTAATGGAAAGTTAAAAATCACATCTCCCTCTAATCTTTTACCATCATTTCTAAAAGGAGTAGCAGTAAATTGTAGAACTGTTTTTTCTTGAAAGGTATCTCTTACTCGAGACCATGAACTAGCCTGACTATGATGAGCTTCATCGATAAATATATATTCATATTTTTGTGCAATCGATTCCAATTCACTTTTTTTATAATTTGCTAGCAAATTCATTGTTGTAACAGTCACATTACAGTTATCAGCAAATTCATTAAACTCTTCTTCAGTAGAAAATCCTTCTTTCAAAATACCAACTTTTGGATTTAAACAAGAACTATCTATAATACCAAACTGTTTTAATAGTCCAAGTGAGTAAAACTTGTTATATATCTGAGTTCGTAAAGCATCCGAAGGTACAGTAATTAAAACATTTTTACATTTGTTAGCAATAAGAGTAGAAAGCATTGTCTCTGTCTTTCCTGTTCCCGTAGGCATAACAACTATTCCCATTTTCTTAGAAACTTTAAAATGACTCAAAATAGAATATAGAGCAGCTATTTGAGGTTCTCTTAAACCGTTAATATTTTGTTCTACACTTTCTTCTATAAAATTAAATTTTCTATCCCATGAACTGACAACTTCTTCTAATGAATATGAGGATTCCAAAGGATGTTTAATCCATCTTAAAAATTTAATATCTTCACTGTAAATATTTTCACTGGTGACCTTTTTATTTACCTTTATTACATATTCATATTCAGTAGGAGCATATCTATCTTCCTTTACTAAACAATATTGATGCTCACCTGATACAAGAATAGAATAACCTTTATGACTTGTTACAGAATCTATATTAATCTCAAGACTAGGAGCTAATAATTGTTTTACATAATTCTTACATCCAGCTTTCTGATAATAATATTTTTCTAACAAAGGTAGCTTAATCATCTACTCTACCTCTCCTCTCAAACTCAGTCCATGCGACTTCATAGTCTTTTTCTCTATCGCATTTAGCGAATGGGGCTTTGTAGATTATGGTTCGCTCACACGGGCCGTTTGGCATGGTGTCGTCTTGGATGGTTCTGTGGATTTCTCCTGATTGCATGTTTATTATGTCTTCCCAGCCTAGTGGTTTTTCATCTACTACTTCACCATCTATAACTATTTTATATGGGGTTGCTTTTTTGTCTGCTTTTCTTGGTAAGCCTACTCCTGTTAAGCCTTTGCTTACTGTGAAGACTATGCGTCCGTTCATATCGTAAAATGTTTCATTTTCATTTTGTTTTAGAACTGGGAACTGGATGCGGTAGATAGTTTTTAGCTCTTCTAGTGTTAGTTTTAACTCTTTAGCTACAAGTACATCTATCTCTACTAATGCTTGTCTTCTTTCATAGTCTGTTCTTAGGGCTACGGCTCTTTGCCAATTTGGTGTGAGGTTTGTAAAAAAGTTATGGTTTAATCTTGGATCATTTTCTTTTGTCCACATATCTGAAATAAATTCTTTTTTATATTGCTCTTCATAAAGTTCTTGATAATAAGTTGTCAAACAAGTTAATGATAATATTCTAACTATCATTTCATTATTAATATATATTAATGGAAAAGATTCCCAAGAATAATGAAGGTTAGTTCTTCCAGTTGATTTTATAAAAAAATCTGTTACTACACAGTTTGACAATAATGAGAGATTTAAAAGATCTTTGTTGTTTTTAAATACAACTGATCTTATAGCATTTATATGTGTAAACTCTTTTGCTACTATTGAACCAATTAAAGTTCTTTCACTTGCACTACCTATCATAGCTCTAAAAGCTAATCTATAGAATTTTGTAATCTTTTTACTTCCATTCCCAAAATCAATGCTTGGAATTTTGTCCTTATAACTATTTGAACTTATAATATAATTTGTTCTTGGTAAATAGTTATCAGATATGTTTGTCAAATCTATAATATCATAATGCCCTTTTTCAGTACATATTGCTCGTGGTGTTTTATAGAGTGGATTTCCAACTATAAAATGTGGGCCAGAGAGTACAAGTTTATCAGCTTCTTCTACGAATATAGTATTTCTTTTTATTATTCCATCATTTTGTGCATAAGTCTCATCAAACATGACACTAGAGTAATAATTCTCTTTAATACTACTTAGTCTTTTTTCATATCTAGCAAATTTTTCAAGTACACTTATAAGTTCTGTTGAATGTATTACAGGAAGTCTTGCTTCAAAATAAGATGTACCTTCTTCATCATATAATTTTGCAAATAATTTAAGTTCTTCTTTTGTTATGTTTAAAACTCTATTTTTATGTCCTTCAAAATTCCATTTATTATCATCAGTTTTTATACCTCCAACTTTTTTATCTTCATGATTTTCAAAGGAAGCATCAATTGTTTTAGGTAAATACAAATTTGATATATTATAAAAATCTATAGTTTTATTTCCATTATTAAAAACATTACCACTATACTTAATTTTATCCCCAATAGGAAACAATAATATACCGTTAGAAAATTGAAAATGATATTTTAAACGTTTGTATATTTCTTTTCTAAGAATCCCACCTTTTGGGTCATCATAAACACCATCAGGATGTATATATCCAGACACTCCACTATTATTTGATATTTGCCATCCTAAAGGTAAAAAACATTTATAAAGATTTGTCTGCTGTCTCTTTAGTAAAGGATAGTTACTAAAAGCGTTTAAAAAGTTTTGTGTACCTTCACTTGTTTCAAGTTCTGATATATAATCTTCAAATAAATTAGGATATTTTTCAAATGTTTCTTCTCTTAGAACGTTTAATTTATTGGAAGTATATTTTCGTATTCCAAAAAGTGGATTAGCTTCACCCATTATCCCAGCCTCATTCCAAGCTACCTTTAACCAAGGTGGATTTCCAAGAATCAAATCAAACCCACCTTTCTTAGCAAACACATCAGCAAACTCCAACTCCCAATGCAAAAACTTCTGCTTCTTACTTACCTCTTGAACTACTTGAAGCCGTTGGTTTTTCTCTATCTGCTCTGCTACATCTATAAAGCCTAGTTCTG
>Ga0265295_1003329_pt1 | contig 23576 bp, 15 predicted proteins | sample Munlansysbiofilm_FD_192503 | JGI IMG/M metagenome (GOLD analysis project Ga0265295, IMG submission 192503) | Leachate microbial communities from a municipal landfill in Southern Ontario, Canada - Methane capture system biofilm | ecosystem: Engineered > Solid waste > Landfill > Unclassified ...
TTAATTGTCCTGCATATTGTGGGGTCGGGTTAGACCCCGATAACTGGACACCAATGCTTCCTGCCTGAAATGTATTAACAGTTGCCATAACCGCTCCAAATAATAACTGTGGTTTCATCGATGGAACAGTAATGTAAAATATTTCTTGGGTTCGATTCTTTATTCCATCAATGTATGCAGCCTCATAGAGGGTTTTATCGATATTTAAAACACCTGCTAACATCGCTAAAAATCCTACCCCCATACTACTCCATAATGAAATTATAATCATTATAGTCATCAAAAATTGCGGTGATTGTAAAAACTGAATCGGTTCTACTATCAATCCATAATTCATTAATAAGGCATTCAAATATCCTTTCGAGTCACCGGAAAAAATTATTTTCCACATTGACCCCATAGCAACTCCCATCGTCAATGATGGAGAATATAAAATAATTGCTAAAATAGTCCGGGGTGTTTTTGAAATTTGTGATAACATCCACGCAAGTAAAAACGATAGTATATATCCAATTGGCCCAACGATTATCGCAAACTTCAAGGTATTAGTGATTACATACTGCATAAATACTGTATCTGTTGTAATAAGTTCAATATAGTTAGTAATTCCCACAAATTTAGGTGTTTGAATTGCGTTAAAATACGTAAACGACAGTAAGACGGCAAATAAAACAGGTAACACGATAAAGATGGCAAATAACGTCCAATAAGGGACGATAAACCATGCTGGTTTATTAATTTTTCTCATCATGCGTTATCTACCTCCGTCAACCATTTATCAATTGTATAGATACTTGGTACTGGATATGACTTTACAATTTCACCATTTTTTACATATCCAAACTCAGCCATTTTATATAATATTTCACGGTTTGAAATTCGAACTGCTTCATCCAAGGAAAGCCTTGGATTAGCTCCGTCAAAGACCATTTTTGTCCATGCATTACTTATTTCTCTTTCTACCATATATGATCCCGGAATTCTTGAAGCTTCTAGAGCATATTCCCATTGAGCTAGAATTACATCCTTATGTTTCTTAGGTATCGATAACTGTCTAAATGCATTTAGATTTGCTGTATTCCATAAATATGCTTTACCATATGTGTTTTGAAGAACAAAGGCAAACTCTGATTGTACACTAGTACTCATCCACCATGATAAGAACTTCCATGATTCATCAGCATATTTCGTAGTACTCATAATCATTGATGATTGAGCACCTGATGCGGCATAACGAACAATTTCACCACTTGCTTCATCAAAGTTTCCGGGATGTAAATCTAATTCCCATAATCCATCAAGTTCTAGTGCTGCCGTTTGTAACAAGATATATGTCGATAAGTCACTAACTCCAATTGGAATCATTCCATATCTAAACTGATTATAAAAACTTGCTACATATTCGGGCATATTATACAAAGTAAATAATTCTGACATCAAACGCATTCCCACTAGTGTTTCACTACTATTAATTGCTGTTTGCATGCCATCTTCAGTATATAAATCACCACCAAATTGGTAAATAAATGGTAATGTTGCAACAAACGGTTTTAATCCCGTATATTGCGCAAGAGGAATAAAATAGTTTAGATCATAGCTTTGAAGAACTGGTAATAATTCTTTTACTTCATCCCACGTTTGTGGAACATGATCGACACCAATACTATTTAAGATATCTTTACGATAAAATGTTACCCAAAAGTTTTGGGTTTCAGGTAACCCGAAAACACCATCTTCAAAGACATAAGGAATCATTGCCCCTTTAGAAAAGTTCTTTACAAGTTCTTCATATCCTGCAAATTGTCTTAAATCTAATGATGCATCACGAATCGCGAAGTCATACGGAATCCAGTGATCAACACCAATTGCCATATCTGGTGAATCACCACTCGCATTTGCTAGGATTAGTTTGTTTTGATCTGGCATTTGTGATAACGTTACTCGCATATTACCATCATATTTTTCATCAATCATTGCTTGCATTATTTCAATATATTGACGAGGATGGTTAACCCATACTCTTAGTTCATTATCGTTACTATTATCTATTGAGTACGGACTATTAGTATATGACAAAATAAGGCGTTTAATTTCTTCAAAAACGGTAACGAAGATATTAGAATATGGTTTAGTTACACTACTATTATTATATACCGTAATTCTTTCTATTTCTAATCCTGAAATCATTAACCGTTGCATCGTTGCCCCAAGTAATTGATTTACTGATGAATCACCATCCGAAAACTGTACCATTTTACTTGGTAATTTATTAATATCTTTGGCGATACTTCTTAACCTTGTTGCTGATTGTTGCAAATTTGCAATCTCAGAAGGCTTACTATAATTTGATAACTTACTTAAACTACCATATAATTCATCTAATTCATCAGCCCATACTAGCATATCGCTTTTTGCATTTGGAAAATATGTTTCAATATCCCAATCGCGATAAGGATCGTTTCCTCCAGATGTATAACGTTTAACTTTAAGAGCTAAATCTTGAATTTCTGCCATTATTTCTTTTATTTTCTCAATCGCTGTTCGATAAGGATAATTTACAGCTTCAAGTGTAATTGTGTGTGTACCTTTTTCTAAGTAAATACCAACTTCATCACCGTTTTGATCTGTGAAAATACGATTTAAAAAACCTGTCGTATATGGAAATGCATAACTTTCAAATAGATCAAAAGGTACTTTCCCATCTATTAAAACTTTTCTATATACCGGCATTTCATTAACTAAATTTTGACGATATTTAACACTTAAATTATATATTGCTGTTTCACTTACTTCGATTTTATAAGTTACACTTTGCCCGCCATTTTGCCATGATTCACTAAAGATGGTATTCAATTTTAATTTTTGTGTATCATAATACATGTTTTTGGGATTTTGTTCATTTCTAAGACGGATAGATGGTTCATTACGTAATTCCATATCACGTGCAGAAATCTCAATCTTCTCTGTTGCTTTTGAAACAGATTGATATTGTTTTTTATAATCTTCGTATGAGGCAATTTCCTCAACAGATACTATTTTGACCTCACCAATTAATAGCTCGTTATTTATAAATGAAATCTCAATCTTGTCGCCATTTTTTAAATGAAATCCATAATAATTCGGATGAATTCCTTTATAATCATAAAGGACTTGACTACGCCAAGCATATTCTTTAACTGAACTTGATTGAATTTCATTTCCATAGCGATCAGTTCCAAATTCATCATTTTCAAAAACCCATATTGAAGGTAAAACGATTGTTTGGCTTTCATGAAATGGGGTTTTTCCATTAATCTTAATTTCAATTTGATTATTATCAATAATCTCAGTCAATTCATAATAATCAATCGCTAAATAATGGATTCCATTTTGAATTCCATTAATTTCAATCTCAAGTTTATTATCTTCTGATAAGTAATATACTTCGTTATTATCTACATTAATCTTTTGATACTCGTTTACTATTGTTCCATATTCTTCATTAGAATTGTCAATTAAACTACCACGATAATATTGATTATCAAGCTCAAAATCAGTGTTTATAAACTCAAGTTTTTGATCCTTATAACCTAAAAAAACATTAGTGTAAGTTTGATTCCCACTAACTGTATTACTTGTTTTATAATATTCATCATTATAATTGATTGTATCTATATATTCTTTGCTTAATGATTTTCGAAAAAATGATAGGACAATAAATAACGACAAGAAAAACAAAACACAAAAAAGTATTAATCGTTTTGTTGATATGCTTCTTAACTTTTCTCCTATAATTCTAAAATAATTCTTTATCGTTTTCATACATAACTCCTAACATAATATAAAGATGGAGGGGAGAGAATTCTCCCCAACATCTAAATGTTTTTTTATTGACTTAACTTTTCGTATGCATCTTTAAATAATTCGTTTATTTTTGTATTCCATTCTTTTGCATAACTTGCTACTGCCGTTGTTCCGGCTGTAACCAATTTATCCCAACTGTAGTTGTTATCTTCTGCAGCAACCCATGACCAAAAATCACGATAACCAGGGATCCATTTATCTAGGTCTGGTTTACCATTTGCAATATTGTCAAATGTATAAGCTAAACCTTCAATTTCTTTACCTTCTGCATCACTGATTAAAGTTCTTACATCAGTCCAAATGTCAGCATAGTCAGCAACTGGATAACGATCTAAATATGTAACTGCTTCACCAGCTGCAATTTCTTCTGTACGTTGTTCTTTTAAGATATCAATTCTTGCTTTCCATCCATCGTAACCGAAAGTCATCCATTTAGCTAATAAGAATGCTTCTTCTGGGTGTTCTGTTTGTGATGACACAATTTGATAATCTAAAACTACTGGTGGGAAGAATTTATCAGAAACAGCACTTTGTGGATAAGGCCAGAAGCCTAAGTTCATTCCTTCATCATGTGCTTGTTGAATAACCCAAAATTGCCAAGAACCTTCAATATCCATTGCAGCATGTCCAGTTTGGATTAAATAACCATTTAAGTTTTCATTTTGTGCTAATTGTTCTTCTGTAAATCTCGTTGTTGTTCCATCTGTAAGTTGATGTAACTCAACTTTAGCTTTCATCGCATCAATCCAATATTGATTTTCATAATTAAATTTTTCACCGTTCCAAGTATCATACATTAAATCTGGATCATCCATCATTGGCCAAACTTGTTGAAAATCCGGAGTTCCGTACCATGTATCAAGACCAGCTATCGCATTTGGATTAGTCAAATCATCGCTCTTAATAGCCTTAGCAATTTCAATCATCTCTTGGAAAGTCCAATCTTTAACTGGATATCCATTGTCATCCATACGATATTTTCCTTCAACAGTTGTTAAGTTTGCTGAATCAAAAATATCAAGATTAATCATAATTCCTTTTAAGAATTGGAATGATGGAATCGCATAACGTTTTGTCCCGTATACCGCAGTTTGTGCCATAAAGTCATAAACTTTAGCCGCATCTTCATCTTCATCCCAATATTCGCTAACATCTAATGTTAATCCTTTATCGACAACAACAGGAACGTTATCAGTAGCAAATACGTCTGGTAATATACCTTGTTCTGAAGCAGTAATCAAATTACCTGTAAACTCTTCACCACTTCCGGAAATATCCCCTCTTAATTCTACACTAATGTTAGGATATTTTTCCATAAAAGCATCAATCATTTTTTGATTAACGACTTGATCGCCCCAATCAGCATAAGACAATGAAATCTTATTCTTATCTTTATCTTTACCACATGATGCTAAGAACAATGTTCCAAATATCAATAAGGTTGTTACTAATAGTTTTTTCATAGTATCCCTCCTATTATTTCTTCAATAATGAAATATCACTTAAAACAAATGTTCCAGTTAGTGTTTCAGTTTCATACAATAATTTACCATCATCTTTAAGAGGTCCAAAGTCTAATTCAATTTTAACATTTTCTAATTCGCTTGTAGCTGTAAATTCAAATTCTAATTCGTATGCTTCATTGACAACTAATTCAAAATCCGAATAACCACCATCTAGAATTGAAATAAAACCTTGATCTGGTAAAACAATATTAAAGCGTAAGTGTCTTGCTACTGAACCTGTAACTTTTAATTTGAATACGTAAGTACCAGCTTTTAAAGTTTCAACGATATAGAAATAATGAGGCATATATGATTCGCCACCAACTTCATTAACTGTAACTGTAAAACTATCAGCATCACTCGTCTTAGTTGCATCAATTGCAGCTCCTGAAAGTTCCAATTTATGGCCTTCACTAGTGAAATCAGGATTAATTAAAATTGTTTCCTCTTTCTCATTAATTGCGATATCATCAAATGTAACTGTTCCAATTGCACCACTTGCTGTATTTCCTACTTCAAATCCTAAAGTAACATTATTTGCAGTTTCTTCAGTAACAGTAAAGAAGTAACTAAAACTTCCTTCTGTTGCAGTTAAGGCTACTGTATATACTTGAGCATATGTTATATACCATGGATCTGCAACTAAACTAACCCCAACAGCAACGTTAATGTCTCTTTCAACGCTACTTGAAGCCTTAAAAGATACACGATATGTCTTACCTTTTTCAAGAGTTAATCCTTCTTGAGTTACTTGTCCACTGTAAGAGTTTGCTCCTAAAGCAGTAACATCAACAACTAATTTCCCGTCAACGATTGATTTTGTTAAAGCTGAACCATCGTTAGCAACTGTCTTCCATTCTTCCCCTAATGCCGCTTCAAAGTCACCATTTACAACTAGATTTTCATCTTTAAATTCCATTTCCTTTACAGTTAATGTCATTTCATCAGTACCAATATTACCTGCTTTATCAGTAACTGTATAAACAATTGTAAATGTTGTAACAGCAGATGAATCAATTCCATCAACTACGTTATCTTCAGAATCTTTGATAGTTACAACGATATCTTTTGTTACATCACCGTCAGTTAGGTCATATGCAGTTACTCCCGCTTTTGGATCAAAGGTTTCACCAACTAGAATTTCACGATCTTTAATACCTTCAAATTCAGGTGCTTTATTATCTGCATCTGGTGTTGATTCAGTAATCGTAATATTCTTAATAGATACGATAGCATCGATTTGTTGACCGTCAACTTTACCAAATTCAAATAATACTCCCCCACGTGGGTTGTCTAAATTATGAGTGAATTTATATGAATATTCTGCATATTCAGTTGTTAAAGATGCCATTTCAATTTGTTTAGGTTTAAAATCAGTAAACCAAGGAGCATCAGCTAATAATTCACCAACTTGTAAATTGATTGTCTTTGCAACACTTGCCTTAGCTTCAAACTTGATTTCATAAGTCTTACCTTGTTCAAATGGAATATTCATTTGATGCATACGCGGTTGATATGCATCACCACCAGCCGTTACATCAATAACCATTGCCCCATCTTTAACTTCATGAGTTTCAGTTCCTTGATCGATTGTCCAATGAGCTGTTCCCTCTGAAAAGTCACCGTTTTGTAACAATTTACTATCATCTTTTTCAGGAGCTTTGATTGTAACTGTCCGCCATTGTTGGAATGTAAAATCATCGTTTTTGATTTCGTATCTAACTTTATGAGTACCTACGACTGTTGTGTCTAGGACTCCTGTTTCAAGATTAACAGCAGTTGATATTGATGATAACTTAAGTTCACTTGTATAATCTTTCTTATCACTACCTTTTGCTGTTACACCATCAAAGAAATTAAATTCAGCTTTAAATTCAACTTCTTGATCACTTGCGCCTGCTAAAGTGATTACAACTTCTCCTTTACCACAGGCAACCAATGTTAAAGCAACTAAAAAGATGCTTAACACTGTAAATAATTTTTTGTGTAATTTCATTTTCTTTCCTCCCTTATGATATACACCTTTATTTTTAAAACTTTCTTCTCTCTTATTTTTATAGCCCAATCACCTTGGACTTTGCTACCAATAACAATTTTTGTTTCCTTACCATCAAACATTTCAATTTGATGAATTACTGCGTTTTTATCATATGTGTCAATATTATCTTTATTAATTATCTCGTAATCAATTGTTGAGAATAGTTTTGTGCTAACTAAACTATTTTTAAAAAACTCTTTTGCAAGTTTGGGATTTGGAGTAAACATTAACCCTTGTTCATCAATCTTGAATAACTGTTCCCCAAAGAACATTAGATTCCACATCGATAACATTTCTGCCGTTGATCCACTTAATCTTGCGACAAATCCTTGACCATGTTTTCTAAAATCCGGATTGTTTGAGGGAGCGATAAATGAAGAGTTTTCTAGTGGTGATCTTCCATAGACGTTTTCATCCATAAAACATGTATAATTCGTCTTAATCTCCTCAAAGAATTCTTCATATAATCCTACCTTCAATAATCCTAATAAATATTTATAAGTCATGTGAAGAAAATTCGATTCACGCTCAAGCCAACCTTTAGTAAATGCATGAATTCTTCCAATTTCTGGACTTTCATTTGTTAAATCGATACTTGTCTTATAGAATTTTAACTTTTCATCATAAAGTTCGCTTTTTTTAACTTTATCATATAATTCTTTAGCTGTTTTTGATGACTTTAATGTTTTTATATATCTAGCAGGTCCTTCTAAAAATGAGGGAACTTTGTACAAATTAAACGTTTTCGGATCAACGTTTTTATCGTTTAATTTCTTATAATCTTCTACTTCATAAACTAAGTAAGTTGGAATTATCTCATCAATTTTATTAGCTTTAGCAATCGAGAAATCTAGCACTTTATCAACATTATCCAGGAATTGTTTAAACTCTTTAAATAAGACTTTAACTTCTGTTTGTTTTTCTTCAAAACGAAGATTTTTTCGATACTCTTCTAAAACTGTCATTCGTTTTTCCCAATAGCTTAGATACTCGCTATAAGGAATCTTTGTTAATTTTTGGATAAAATCAAATGTTGAATCTAAAAGATATACATTGTTGTCGTCCTGATTCTTTGTAAGTTTGATTATGTACTTAACTAACTTACTTAGTTCAATTGTTTCTGAAACACCTGATGCAAACAATCCCGGAAGTCCATTCATGGCATCATTCCATCCTGGTTTATTAGCCTCATATGATAGACCAATTGATTGTGGATCCAAATGAGCAAATTTATTGCTTATTAGAGTTAGTAATTTCCCAATTAAATTAACTTTGATCAAATTATTATGCTTATCTTCTAACCAATCTTTATCTTTGGTTATGTGTTCAACAGCATCATATTGACGAACTTTACCTTCTTTTGTTAACACATATTTCTCATTACGGGGTTTAACATAAGCTTCAGAAACATAATACAAATACTCTTTATTAAAAAATAATATTTCTTCAACTTGATCTGGATAAATATTTATAACAGATTCAAGCACATCATATAGGTAAGTAAAATGATCTTCCCAATAACCTTCGCCAAAACTAGCTTTAATTATTGGTGTTGATTCTTTCAAGATTTCTTTCATCGTTACTTCGACATCCTTCTTTAGTCTGTAAAGTAACATTGATAAATCACCAGGAGTAAATTCGTTTATTAATAACTCGTTAATCTCTTTTTCATATTTTTTCTTGCCTATATATAAGAATTTTAAGCCTTCAATACTCAAGGGGTTGTAACCATCTGCTTGAATCAATGATGCAAATTGAATTAAATTACTATCCTTAATTTCGGGAACAAACATCAAATCGTTACGGCGATTTTGCAAAACATCTCGAAAGTTTCCATTTCCCTGTGAATAAAATTTTTGTTCAATCGAAAAGAAATTATAATCACGTTCTAAATCACCATGTTTTCGTGAATAAATATGGTATCCACAAACACGATTTTTTGTTTCAAAGACTAATGGTATTCCACCTCTTAATACATTATCTAACATGTTTTGTTTCATATATTCATCAAATAACGGGAGATTAGTATTCGTTGTAATTCGATTAGTAATCTCATCATGAACTTTCTCATTATCTATTTCTTTATTGACAAGTAACTCATAATTAAAACGCTCTTTTTCTTTAACTAGTTGTTCAAAGTTTTCAGAGTAACCAATCAAACTAAAAAAGTTTAAATTTTTATCAATCTTTGTGTTTACTGCTGTAAACGCCGAAGGCACTTGGTTGACACCAACTTGATTAAGTGAAACTAAATCACTTAAATCCGTGTTCATTAGGTTATATGGTTTACTAAGCGTTGAGTCTTCACCAAAAATAATCTTATAGTCATATATGTATTTATACTGAACATTATCCTTCATTACACTGAAGTAATAATTCCCATCTGTTACAGTTCCAATTTCACTTGAGTCTCCTGTTGTCGCTCTAAGTTTATAAAACAAAGTGTTTTGATTGTTAATTACTTGCATCCAACTTTGAAGAAGGTTCGAAATCGACTTATATCCACCGTAATCAATTCCTGCTGGCAGAATTTGTGTGAGTCCATCAACTATTTGGATATCACGTTTTGACCCGTGATTTACTATTTCAACTTTTCTAACCAACGCACCATTTTTTTCATTAGGCAATGTAAAGTATGTAACACGGTATTCAATCTTTAATTCCTTATTCATTTCAATGATCTGAACTTGATCTCTTTTAATTATCAAGGTTTGATTTTCGTTTGGACTTTCAAAAAATTCGTAGACCTTATTTTCAATCTTAACAAAACTACGAAAACCAATCTTGCTTGCAAATAAATAAGCACCGTTGGCTGGAAAAAATTCCATGATCGCACCATTTTTATCGCGGACTCCAAAAGACGATATTAATTGTCCACGATTAATATAGAATGCCCAGATTGGCACTCCCATCTTTCCTGCTATTCCACTAAGAAAACTAGAAAACGTTTTCTTATTTTGATAATTCTTTATTCTATATTCTTGCACATTATCTCCTCCAAGGAAATCGATTTCCTTAATAAAATATAAGGAAGGAATTTTTAAGAAACCGGTTTCCTTCTTACTATATATATAATAATATCACATTATGTAATCGTTTTCAATAAAAATATGTATTTTTATTCCTTTGTTGTGTTTCTTAAAACTAATTCAACCGGAATTTTTACTATTTCTTCATCAAATTTCGTTTCATTTTCAATCATTGTAATTAAATCTTGGGCCGCTTTCTCACCTAAAAGGACCCTATTTTGTCTAATTGTTGTAAGTGGTGGTGTAAAGTGCTTAGCATAGACAATATCATCAAACCCAATAACCTGAATATCCTTTGGAACATTTATCTTTGCATCTGCTAGAGCCTTTAAAACTCCTAAGGCAATATCATCACTTGAAACAATAATAACTTCTGGGAGTTTGTTTTTCAAAAGTTCGGCAACACCATTATAACCGCTTGTAAATCCAAATCCTTCAACATGAACTACTTGGGCTTTATTTATTCCATACGATTCATGTAGTGACAAAAACATTTCTGTCCGTTCTTTAAAAGCTTTAGATGATTTTGGACCAGTAATCATCGCCACACAAGTCTTTTTTAATGAATTTTTTATGTAATCAAGTATTAAATTCATTCCTTGCTCATTATCACTAATAACTGTATGTAGACCTGGTATAACCATATCGGTTGAAACGCAAGGAATCTCACTGTTAACTAAATCAATCAGTTCGCTATCGTTATAGTCACCAACCACAATATATACACCATCAACACGTTTATTTAAACACCATTCGTAATACGATAAGGTGTTTTTTCCTAATTTCCTGACGATAAAACTAAGTTCATAACCTTGATCTTCTGCATAATTTTTAAAATTTTGTAAAATACTTGAGAAAAAAGATTGTTCTAAACCGATTTTTAAATCTTCACTGAAGACAATGCCAATTGTATAAGTACGTTTTGATTTTAGCATTCTAGCACTAGCTGTAGGAACATAGCCAATTTTTTCAATATAATCTAAAACACGTTTTCGTGTTTTATCACTAACATTTCCCTTGTGATTAATAACTTTGGAAATTGTTCCTGGTGCTAATCCTAATTCATCAGCAATCGTATAAATCGTTTTCTTTTTACTCATCTATTTTCATTCCTTTTCATATACCTCAACTTTTGATATTTGAAAATTAACAGGGAAGATTGAATCATCAATCTCTCCACCCCACCATCCACCAATAGCCAAATTAATAATTAAATAAAATGGCTGATCAAATGGCCACGCTTCAACATCACCAGTATTGTTTTCAAATTTTGCTTGTAGTTGATCATTGAAATAAAAAGCAATGCTTTTTTCATCCCATCTTAATTCATATTTACAAAACTCATCAAGAACAGAATCATCTTTATGGACAAAAGTTGGTTGATTATTTAAGATATGATTATATTTTTTTGAGTGTAAACTATAATGAATTGTAAATGGATTTTTTCCAACATGTTCCATTAAGTCAATTTCACCACATAATGGCCAAGGTTTTCCTTCTTGAATACTACTTGGAAGAAACCAAATTGCTGGCCAAGTACCTTTTCCTTTAGGAAGCTTTGCACATACTATTATTTTACCATATTTAATGCTTTTTTTCTTATAAGTAGTTAGCTTTGCAGAGGTATAATTATTTTCTTTATACTTTTCTTTATGAGCAACTATATTTAAGACTCCGTCTTTAACATAAGCGTTTTTATCGCTATCTGTATAATACTGCGCTTCGTTATTTCCAAATCCATGTCCACCAACTTCAAATCGCCAAATTTTTTCATCTGGTCTTCCATCTTTTTTAAAATCATCTTTCCATACTAATTTATACATTATTTAGCACTTCTCCATTTTCTTAGTAATTCATTTTGATCGTTACTATCAAAATATACTCTAACTGAATTATCATCACTCGTATCTTCTTGTTCAATAATTAATACTTTTGCATCAAGTGATAATACATGATTATGAAAAGTCCCCTTTGGAATATTATAGATCTTATTCTTTTCCATTTCAATAAGAATAAACTTATTTGATGAATCAGGATAATTATATTCCATTAAAATAATAGTGCATTCCCCTTCTAATAAAACGAACACTTCGTCTGTCGCTTCATGCGCTTCACAATAGTTAATCTTTTCGACCTCTAAATGATTGATATAATTAAGCATTGCGATACGCCATTCTTGGTATGAAAACAATTTTGCATAACCTGGAAGATTATAATCATAGACCTCAACTTTTTTCACCTAATATGACCTCCATATCTCCATTTAAGTTAGTAAATTCACGTTCTTCAATCGTCTTTCCGTTTATTCGTATTTCATAAATTTTATATTCGCCATATTCTAAATCATTAGAATTTATGTACGTTATTTTACGCATATGTCCAAATAAGTAAGTTTGAATGCTGGCTTTTTTAGCAATGAAGTCACACTTAGCTAGTTTTGGCTCTAAAGTTAAAACACCGAAATTCATTTTTATCCCAAAAACCTGTGTTCTAAATAAATGAACCATCCAACTTCCAGTTCCCGTCAGGTATAAGTATTTTCCTTGACCTCGATTATTAAAGTACTCAGGAACGCCAGCTAAAACGTTACTATCACTACTAAGTGTTTGATCAATGAGTGATCTTAACGATTCATTCCCATAATTTACAAGATTATACTGATACAAACCAAAAGTATACATCGTTGCCATATGAGCGAATACAGCTCCGTTTTCCTTATGGCCATATGCAAACCCATATGCCCGTCCTAAATTCATCATAACTTTATTGTAATCACTATTTAATCGATACCCACCGATTGAACGATCAAAAAGTATTTCGCGCGTAAATTTAGCAATCCGTTCAACTTCTTTTTGGCTCGGAATGTTATTTATTAATCCCATCGTTTGGGCGGTTAATGATGCAGTATTTTTATTATCAACTGGAACACCATCATTATTGTAATAACTTTGGTAATGTGTATCACTAATCCAAGCGTTTTTGTTTATATGTTTTAACTTCTCATCAACAATATGATTTAAACGTTTTATTAATTCATTTTTATTTATCCAAGTTTTTTTAATAGGTTTATTCAATAAATAATCAAAATAATCATTCAAAGTAATATTTCCAAAAATAAGTAATTCCAAATGATTAAATAATTCAATTTCGACATCATTTAATTTTTCTAGTAACTCATTGATGATTCGAAGATTGTTAGTATAGAAAAAAGTAAAAGGTATTGTTTCGCCGTTTTTATTTCCCATATCTAAACCATCATTCCAATCGGCATCCTCCAATCTAACGAAACCATGTTTTCCAACATTTAATATTCCAACAATGTTTTGTAAGATGATATGTTCCAAAATAGTCCCATAAAACAACTGGCCGTCTTGAAAAGTTAGTTTATTACCTTCACCATATTGACTCTTGGTTTTTTTTGTATAGTGAGTAAACTGATCATCAAAATATGTTTGATTGACACGTAAAAGATCTATATCATTAGTCTCATCAATATACATTTTGACAGTTAATAACGGCCAAGAACCATGATCAGACCATACTCTAATAATTTGATTACGATCAGCTTTAAACTCTCCAGATTTATTACCGATAATAGTTGCATTGGAACCGTCAATTCTAACACCAGCAAAATTATTAATAATGCTTTTAAACACTGACTCATCGTGCGAAAAGATCAGTGATAATAGGTCTTGCCACAAATCACGCCACCCACGACCGCCATGACCGTAATCATGATGCGGAAGAAACGAGTTACCTAAATGTCTTCTTAAAATTGGCTGTAATGTAATCCATGATAGTTGTTTACAATACTCTTCATTTCCAAATGTGAATTTTATATATTTGTTAATAGTATTAAATCTATCCAAAACCATTTGATGTTCTTTTTTGACAACATCTTTTTCGAAGTACTTAGTACTTTGAGCAATCATTTTCTTTTCATCGTCATGGATCCCAACTGTAACGGTTAGGTGTTTTTCCTCATTGACTTCTAATACGAATTCATCAAAGCCAATTCCGCCATTTGCTTCATAACCATCAATTTCATCGTTTATTTTATATCGATTTTTATAAATTCCTTTGGGATATAAAAAACTTCCTCCATCGATATAATCATCAAGATTCGGGTAATAATAAACTGGTTTTACCCCTTCGATATTGGCAAAAACACTATATATAACTTCATTAATCTTGTGTCCTCGCTCATCGAATGATAGCGAAGGTTTATTAAATATACCGTTTTCCAAAACTTTTACTCGGTTTAAAAGCGATGTTACGTGGCGATGGTCAAAGATGTTTTCAGGACTTCTTGAATAGAGTGGAATTGAAACTGTCGTTTTAACTCTAATTTTTTCATTACTGTTGTTAGTTATTTTAATTAAGTGAACTTCCAAGTTATCACTTACAGGAACAAATGATAACGTATCTAACGTAACTAAGTTATTTTTTCTAATGACCTGTTGTGAAAGTTGTTCATAAACAATTTCTACTTCGTCATCTTGTTGCCAAGGCATTTGTCCATTTAAATCATAACGTTTATTATTAATATCGAAAATAACATTTCTTCGATCTGTAAGATTAAATAAATCTAATTCACTAGCCGGTTTGATTGCATAGTTATAATAACCACGCTTTAAATCGCCAGAAAAGAAAGGTGTTATTGCACTAACGATTCCTTTATCGTTATACATTGGCAAATAATACCCATTATTATGTGAAATCTTAATCTTTTTTTTGCTCTCCATTTGTAACAACCCCACTGTATAGGAAATCGGTTTCCTAACTATATTATATACAAAAAAAATAAAAAGTAAAGCCTTTACATTATTTTTGTAAACTTATCTTTACTTTAATTAATTATTTATTTAATTGTTGTTTTTTTCTTTTTTATTTAAAATGATTGTTTTTATTAATTTATAAAGAAATGGTAGCGCAATAACAATTATTAGATAAATCATAATCCTTACCGAAATCTCTTTTTTTAACTTATTTGTTAAATCAAGTCGATCTTGTATCTCTTCTCTAGTATACCCCTTACTAAATGTTGAAAAATCATCCTTAGTAACAACAAAGTCAATTTCAAAATTGTTTATTTCACTTCCATGATAATCTCGGTATTCAACATTAACTTTTGTAGTATTCAAAATTTCATAATCAAAGAAGATATATCCAAAATTTTCGTTGCTATATCCGTAACTAATTGCCACATTTGGATAATTCTTTTTAGTATCAAAAACAATTTCTTGATTAATTATAAAAGTAACTTGTGTATTATCGTTAACATCACTATTATTATCAGCAAACTCTATATTCTCATAATTATCAGGAATGATAATAACTAGGAAATGATTACTTTGGTTATCCTCAACAGCATTATATACAGTAACGCTATATCCATTGGCATCGTGTTTTTCTAAGTAGTCATAATAAGCGGCTTGATAGGCTACAAAGTCATCAAAATCTTTTGTATTCTTTGCATTACTAAAAATTTCGTTAGTTAAATTGTTTTGTTCACGAATGGTTATTTCAAAGAGGGAAATAAAGAATATAACGATTAAAAATAGTACTGCAATAGATCCGTAAATAATCTTGTTCTTCATATTAATCACCTAAAGTTTTACCGTTGTTATAATATAGACTTGCTGCGTTAAGAGTTGTAACAACTTTATTATTAACAATCAACATTCCGTCATCTGGAATAACATAGATGGGCATTTTGTATTTTCGATTAATTTTTCGCATCGAAGATTTTTGTTTTCTTCTTCTTCGAAAATGCACTTCAATAAACAAATCATCGACATATTCTAATCCTTCATTTTCACTATACTTAAAGTACTCATTATCTGGCGATATATGATAATTCTTTAATTGAATCATTGCTCCTGCTGATGAACCGATTATTATTTTATCAAAACTTTTTAGTTCATTAAAGATATTTTTTTCAACAATTCTCTTCATCATTAAATCAGGTGCTCCGCCGGGATAATATAAAATATCAGCACTTCTGATAAGTTTGATCATATCACTATGGCTCATCTTATAATAATAAATCCAATCGATATTACTAATCTTATATAAAGAAAAAATAGCTTTAATTTTTTCTTGATATTCGCTATTTTCACCATACTCTTCAAAATAACGTTTTTCTGTCAAGTCACCAAAAAAAGAGAAGCCTAAAACTACTACTTTCATATCTGATTTTAGAATATTCTTTAAATGGTCAAATGCCCACTCTTTCGTTAATGCACTTGATCTACTCATTAATATATTAATCATTTTTTACTATCCTCTTAGCTTTTTCTTCTTTTGATATTTGATCGATTGTTTCTAATAAGGATAACATACACCCACAATATCTCTGTTGATAAAAGCCGTGTTCTTTTGCCTTTTTTTGACCTTCACGATATCCTACGCGAAAGTCTTCATAGTAGAATGGTATATTATATTTATTACTATATTTTTCGCCTAGTTCCTTAATTTGATCATGATCTTGATAAGGACTTACCAGCAATGAAGTTGTTACGGCATCAAACTTTTGAAGCTTGGCAAATTGAAATAACCGCGCAATACGCTTTTGATAGCACATATTACAACGGTTTTTATCACTGTTTTTCATTTCTTCCCAAAGTTCTTGTTCAAAATCTGGTAAGAAATGAATCTTTAAATCATATATTTTAGCTAATTTTTTTACTTGATCTTCACGTTTCTTAAACTCTTCATATGGATGAATATTAGGGTTATAATATAACCCTTCTATTTCTATCCCTTTGCTCTTTAATTCTGAAACGGGAAAAGTTGCACACGGTGCACAACACATATGCATTAATATCCGCATTTGTTATCTTTTCTTTTCAAGTGGGATAATTATATTTTGATCAAGTGCTTCAGGATAAGGGTATGCTTCTTCGCGCATTCTTTTAAATAGAACGTAGATTAATCCACGGTTCTTATCAATTCTTGTTACTACTCCTTCATCCTTTTCGTTTTCAATTTTAACTTTTTCTCCAATTAAATATGTATCATTACTCCAAGACATTTAATTCACCTTCCTAATTTCCACATTATATTATAACATAATACTTATTTTTTTCGATATTTTTTTAATACTGATCCAATCATATAAACTTTATCGTTATCATTTTCTTCTTTTATTAACTCTAAAACCTTTAAAAACGAATTTTCTTTAACATTATTTAGCAAATAATCTAAATCTATTGCATGATAAGGGTTGTTATTATCATGTAAATTAGCTAGATACTCAATCAAGTCTGGGTTTCTGTCTAAATAATGATAAGTCTTTTTAATCAAATAAGGCAACTTAACATATGGCGTTTTAATGTATCTTTTTTCCATTTCTGCTTCAATCTCTATCATTTTGATTATTTGAACCTTTGTTAAATAAAAGACTAATTCTGCATTTTCTTTATCTAATTCTTGCCACTCAATCCCTTTTTTGACAAGTTTAAGTCTCCACATAAATCGATGTTCATCTAAATTACCATAGTGATTTATAAATCTTGTTTTGACTAACTCAAGATTATTACTATTAGTTTCATAGAATAATCTTAGGAGTTCATCTATTAATGAAAAGTCTGTTTGACTTTTATTATTAACGAAATCAGTTAACCTTTTAATAATTATATTTTTCTCTTTTTGGTACTCTTCTTTAAGTATACTCAAATCAACAACAGTCTCATCCTCTTTTATGTTTTTGTTCGAGAAAAAATATGTGCGATATTTGAATAGATTATATTCAAAATCTTCCATTAAAATCTTTGAATATGCTACTCCATAACTGCCATATCGGCGATTAGTCGGATGTCCAACAATATCATTTCTAATATGCTTCAATTCATTTAGAGTCTTGTTTTGGTTAACATTGATGTAAAACTTATTGTTTGTTACGGAAATTGTTAAACTATACAAGGCATCAATTCCGACAAATAAACTCTGTAATAATCCATAAATATCAATGATAATTCCGGGATGGGAACTTTCATTATTTTCGTTATGGTATTTAATAACACCATCAACTTGATCTAGAGTTTGAATAGTTGTAACTAACTGTATTTTTTTAAAATTATCAGAAATCTTATCAATATAATTGTTTAAATTATTCATAGACTTTTACCTTAATTTTTTCCACTAATTCTGAAGGGCTAACCGTTTGATATACTTCACCTTCAAGATAACTAATTCCCAGACTTTTAACAATATCGCGATTTTCTTTACTATTAACATCTTTAACAACAAATGCAATTCCCATATTATTTAGAATCGTATTAATGCCTTTGTAGTAATTTTTCCATTTAGGATAATTACCATTAAATTTTAAATGAACTGCATTGAAGTCATAAGATAATGCCATCTCGATATTATTTGTATCAACTGATATTCCCATCTTAACGATTTCTTGAACCTTTAAGGCACTACTTTGATCTTTAAAATCTAAATCGCATAAGATTCGAATAAATTCAGCAGGGATTTGGTATTTTTTTAATGTTGTTACTAAAAAACTTTGGAATTCATTATTCGTAAATGTTTCCTTAGAGATCGGGATTGTTAATTTTATTAAATGCCCAGTTTCTTTTTCTAGCTTACTTAAAAAACTACATATCAATTCAATGTGAAACTGTTCAAGTGAAATTATTTTTTTACGCTTTTTAGCGATCATAAATAAATACTTATTATCTATATTAACTGTTGGCAAGTATATTTCACTTTCATAATTCCAAACTACATTGTTATCCAAATCAATTATTTGTTTAAATTGGATTCCTAATTGTTTCGTCTCTATTGCAGTATTTAAATAGTCAATTACTTCTTGTTCAAAAATCTCTTTTTCATAATCAGAAAAAACAAAATGAACGAAATCCTGTTCTTTTGAATGACGAGCACGATCAAGTGCAACGTCTAAATATCTAAATATCTTATCAGAGTTTTTCTCAACTGTCACGACAGGATATCTTAAAACTCCCGCTTTGATATTAAAACTTTCATAGTTCAAAATTTTTGACTTTAAATGATAGATAACTTGAAAATATTCAATTAATTCTTTGTTGACACTTCTAATATCGTTGAAATCTAAAACTACCATTAATTGATTAAAATCATAACGGTATACTCCGTATTTCATAAAGTGTTTCTTTGTCGCTTTACCAAATTCAATAAAAAACTTATTAAGACGCTCATTACCATAAACCGATCTTAAATCTTGATTTAATTCAATTAATACAAACGTATTTTTAGATTCTAAATACTGTTCTAAATCAAGCACTAGTGAGTATTTATTCTTTAATTCTGTTTCATTATCGATTGTTGCTGTAATGTTTAGCTCTTCTTGTTTATTAGCTACGTTGGTTTGATCTACAAAAAAACTTATAATTTGAACTTTACCATCATTTTTTATTGCGAACATATACTCTAAGATACTTAAATTTTGATAATTGTAGTTAATCACATAACTTTCGTTAGGATAATTAAGGAGACGATTAACCTTTGTTTCGTAGATATCAGCCTCATGAATTGGTATTTCACGTAAAAAAAGTTCAAAGTGTTGATGCTTATCAACTCTAAATAGCTCAATCGCTTTTTCATTGTAATCAGAACGGAATTCAGTTAAAATCCGCATTGGCATTATCGGATTTTCAACTATTCCATCTAAATTTTTTGCTTCACTTTTTAAGACTTTATTCATTTTTTCATCAATTAAACGCGATAAAATTATGACAGATATTCCACTTAATAATTCATAGTAAATAGATGGATCAGCAATTTCTTGATCCAAATAAAATGCCATTGCAACATCCCGATCTAAATAAAATGCGTAGATATATTTTACATCATCACTAAAAGGCTTTTGCGTTAAAACATCTTTTTTACTTATTAAACTCTTTGTATCACCAAATATTGCTTGTTTTTTTTCTAATACTTCGCCTATTATTGTTTCATCTAAGTATTGTTTTATAATCTTTTTATCATATAAACGTTCCAATTTATAGTTAAAAAAGTTTGATTCAAAGACGCCATTTACATAGAGAATTATCTCCTTAAATGCAACTTTGTTATTTATTTCAATAAACAAAGATCGCAAATATTCACGAAACGCTGTTTTTAAATCTAATTGATGCGAAGTTATTAGCCAATCTCTAATCCATTCGAAGTGTTCCAAATATTTCGCATTACTAACAACTTTCGTAGTTGTAACTTCTTTTACTTCAATTTTTTCTTTTGTAATAACTTTTTCTTCTTTTTCAAGAGGCTTTTTTCTTTTTAACTTTCGTAACTTTTTTTCGTATATAATCTTAGATAGATTATTATTCATAATTCCGTATAATGAAATCAATTCCTCATATATAAATTCTTTTAAATCGTCATTTGCAAATTCATCGATTATAAGTTCGTATTCCGCTTCCATCGTCGATGCTTTTAAAAACTTTCCCTGCTTGATTAATGCTGCTATGTAATAACAAGCCACTAACGGGTTTTCCTTGTTCCCATTGAGAATACTTGTTGAGAGTGCAACAACATCATCATAATTTTTCTTTTTATAATTAATTTGAACTAAAAAATCATCATATTTATTATCAATCGTTTGTTCTTTTAAGTCATTTAAAACCGCTAATGCGGCATTTAATTCATTCTTATTTAAATGAATTTTTAACAACTCTTCTAAAATGGTAACTCTTAGTTCACTGGGTAAAACTTCAACCGAAAGTCTTTTTAATATTTCGAAACAGTCTTTACCACGTGCTTTTGATAACTCCCATTCATCAACAAGAGACAAATATTGATTAATTATTGGTAATAGTGATTTTCTTTTTTCAATATAAATTTTTGCATCATCGAACTTTTCTAGTTGAATAGATGAATCAATCAAATATTTATAGATTGATTCAACTCGCTTACTTGGTTCGATATTAACCACTTTATCTAAATATTTTAACCCTTCACTAATCACTAATTCATTAAGATTATTCCTAAAAGCAATTTTTAAGTATAAGATTATTGCTGTTTCATAATCATTTTGGGAAATTGGTTGGCTTAAAAAAGTTTGAATAATATTTAGACTTTCAACCTCATCATTTAGTTTTAATACATCATTAATCTTCAATCTCATCACCTCGCAACTGATTAAATAACATCCGAGCTTTTGTTATAAAATAATCAGCTAAGTCTTTAAAGTCATAATTAGTATTTTCGGAAAAACCAATATCCATTTTATATAGAGCTACTTGATGCCATTGAATTGCTTGATATATCTGATAGAACTTGATACTAAAAATGTCTTTTTTATTTGCTTTACGATTTAAATAGTTCTCTAAAACATAAAATGCATCATCCTCAAAACAGGCAATATCATAATAAATATCGTTTAATCCTGCATATTCAAAATCAATAAAGCGAACTTTGTCAGTCCCTTTAATAATATTAATTACTTGTAAATCATTATGACAAAAATAGCGAGGATTATTCTTAAACACCTTATTATATTCATTGATCCACCAATTTTTTATTTCTAAATATTCAGCACTAATTAATTCAACACGATTATAACTTTCATATAAATTAATACGATCAACCAATCCGTAATCTTTGACATCTTTTGTTTTTATCTCATGAAGTTCCTTTAAACTTGTTATCAATTTGGTAATATCAAATCCTTTTTCATAGAAAGTCCATTTATCACCATCCAAATACTTTGAAACTTTTAAACCAGAATCAACATCAAAAAAAACTACTTCGCCAGTTAAATCTTTCGTGTTAGCAGCAATCATCGCGTTCAATTCATTTTTGTAGTCAACATACTTCTCAGCACCATCGCCTATTTTACGAATAACGTATGCCTGATTATCAATTTTAAAAAAATAGGTGTAATTACTCATCCCCATTGGAAAACGTCTCAAATCACAAATTTCTTCTTCTTTGACATTAAATATTTTTACAATTTCTTTCTTTATTATTCTATCCACAAAATCACCTTCATATATTTCTAATAATAACACATATTCACTTTTTTTTATTAGTTAAATGGAAAAAAACCGTAATATAATATATAATATTATCACATGTAATGAAAGGACTGATTAATATGACAGACAATAACTCACAGATTATCGATTATGAAGAAATATTCCAAGAAGATAATAATAAAAAACTTCCCGAGAGAAAAGAGAATGAAAGTCGTAGTTTTACTACTATCTTAATTTACTTATTTTTATTTATTTTGGGATTTGGTTCATTATTTGTGCAAACGATAATTAAAAATTCTTCCCCAAAAAAATCTGATACTTATCTTTTGATATCTAAAGTTGATGATTATTATAGTGATAACCTAATTGTTTTTGTTCCAAAAGACGAATACGATAATGAGATTTTGCACTTTGATAACGAAAAAATTCAAGAAATTGCCGTTTCTTATCAAAGCTTAAATGATTATGTGCTGGTTACTAAAACAACGAATACTGTAACCTTAAATTGGTTAAATGATCCCCTTAATATCGAACGTATTTTAAGTGGCGAAACCAACAAATGGCTTTCAAAAATTAATAATGATAAGGAAGAATATGCTAGCATTTATGTAAACTATTTACGTGATACTTCGTTTAGTAAATATTTAGACGAAGCAGCAATCACATCCTTTAGTCTAGTTGAACGTTTCACGAATACTGAACTTAATTATTTGATGTTCTTTGTTTACTTAATTGTTTTTATTCCTTTATTATTAATGCATTTAAGACCAATCAAGATTGACTTTTTATATTTAGAACAAGAGTATCACCCAGTTTTAGGTAAAATATTATCAAGTTTTGCTTATATGCTAATTGCCAATTATGTTTTGAATATTGTTACAGGTTTATTACAATCGTTATTAAACACTTCAACAGTTTCTGCCAACCAAGAATCAATTCTTACACAGTTGTATTCAAACGGCGGATTTCTAGTGGCAATCTCAGTCGTTATATTTGCTCCATTAGTTGAAGAGTTAGTATTTAGAAAATCGATCTTCGGTTTAATAAAAAACGATAAAACAGCCATCATTGCTTCTGCTTTACTCTTCGGACTGATTCATTTAACAACGGAGATTATGGCACTGTTTACTGGTGCTGATTTATTTAATAACTTTGCTAATCTTATTGTTACAGGTATACCATACATTGG
>Ga0265295_1003330_pt1 | contig 23571 bp, 16 predicted proteins | sample Munlansysbiofilm_FD_192503 | JGI IMG/M metagenome (GOLD analysis project Ga0265295, IMG submission 192503) | Leachate microbial communities from a municipal landfill in Southern Ontario, Canada - Methane capture system biofilm | ecosystem: Engineered > Solid waste > Landfill > Unclassified ...
GGTATTTACGAAATCCGCCACACCGGCCTCGCGGCGCTTTGTCAAGCAAAAAACGAGGTAAGTTGCTAAAAATATACGTTTTCTCTACATCCCGGCTGGATGCAATTTCCTAACCGGACACTGCTGGCAAAATAGCGAAATAAAAATATTTTTTGCAATTTTACACAACGTAGAGTTGTGCTGTGATTCCGCCTTCACACGGCAGGGTCGTAGGTTCAATCCCTACTGCGCCCACCAAAAAAATCAGAGGGTTAGCGACATTCTCGCTAACCCTTTTTTGGTTGCGCCGATTTCTTGCCAGTATCTTATGTCACAGTTCAGTTCGTGCCCCTGCCATCTATTTATCCTTTATTCTGTACCACGTCCTGTGTGTACACAGTAAATCAAGCGGAACATACCGGCACAGCCCACTGCTCTCAGCATCGACATGGCCAAAACGCTGCAGGACCGAAAAAAACCATTATTAACTGTATGCAAAGATCTGCATCCCGATATCCGCAAGGGAATTTTTTCATAAAAAAAGCAGACTCATTCTTTTGACAGGAGCTCGCATGCCTTTCATTGCCCCAGGACAGCTACTACCCCAGCTGATGCAGACCAGCGTGACCAAGGCCCTTCTACGACCGCTGCCCCTTTTATTGTTGGGCTTTCTGGCCGGGGCCTACATCGGTTTTGCGGCTCATCTCGCCACGGTTATCAGCACTGGCGATATCGGCTGGTTCGGGCTGAAAAAATTTCTGGCGGGGGCGGTATTCAGTCTTGGTCTGATGCTGGTGATCATTCCGGGGTCGGAGCTCTGGACTGGCAATACGTTAATGACAGCCGCTTGGCTGGAAGGAAAAATCAGGCTGCGGGCGCTACTATGGAACTGGTTGTGGGTATATCTGGGCAATCTGGCAGGAGCGGTCTTTCTGGCGGGAATGATCGCCGCTGGCAGCGGCTTACTCGATGGCCCGGTGGGTAGCACAGCACTACAGATCGCCAGCAGCAAGATCGCCGCCGAAGCCTGGTCGTTTCAGCACAATCTGGCGTATTTCTGCCGAGCCATCTGCTGCAACTGGCTAGTCTGCCTGGCCGTGGTAATGGCTCTGGCGGCACAAGATATCGGCGGCAAAATTCTGGCGATTTTTTTTCCAATCATGGCGTTTGTCGCTTCGGGATTTGAGCACGCCATCGCCAACATGTATTTCATTCCGGCAGGGATTTTCAGCAAGCAGCTGCCACAGGCGCTTTCCGGTGCCGGGCTGAGTGCCACTGAACTCGAACGCCTCAACCCACTGGCCATGTGGACGGATAATCTGCTGGCGGTTTCCCTGGGCAATCTGGTAGGTGGTGCTTTTTTCGTTGCCGGGCTGTATTGGTGGGCCCAGAAGTTGCATACTGATCGCTGAATATTCAACAGCCGCAGGTCCTCGTCAGCATTAAGCTGACGGAGGAGCCTGCGGCGGTAATCCCGATTGAACAGCCTATCCAAGCAGGGTGCGAACGGCCGCGAGAGCAGCGGCATAATCCGGTTCGGCCGTGACCTCCGAAACAACTTCGCGGTAAGCAATCTTGCCATCAACATCAATCACGAAGACGCTGCGCGCCAGCAACTTCAGTTCGTCGATCAACACACCGTAATTCAGGCCAAAACTACGCTCCTGATAATCCGACAGGGTTTTAACCCGCTCAATACCAGCATTACCGCACCAGCGCTTCTGAGCAAAAGGCAGATCGACACTGATGGTATAGACTTCCACGTTCTCCGGCAAGGCAGCGGCATCCTGATTAAACTTTCGCGTCATGGTGTCGCAAACGCCCGTATCCAGAGACGGCACCACCGCTATCAGTTGAATCTTGCCTTTGGCGCTATCGCGTGTCACCGGCTGAAGGCCATTATCGACTACCTTGAAATCAGGAGCAGGGCTGCCTACCGTGACATCGGGGCCAACGAGGGTTACCGGATTGCCTTTAAAGCGGACGATTCCTGTGCGTTTTTCCGTCATAAGTTTTTCCTTTTTGGTCTGGGGGAAGGTTTTGCGGACATCGCGACTTCAGCCACGGCCCACATTGATAACAATTTTTGTCTTAATTTAGCAGAACAAAACATTCTGTCAAGAAGCCTGATCAACTGGCTGGCATTGTGGCTGCCTGAGCCAACAAGCGGCGTCCCATACGCTCAAACACCAAAGCATGAAACGGCATCACCAAATACCAATACAGCCGGCCCCACAGCCCTTTCGGAAAAAAATGGGCTGTCTGGATCAACCGGTCGTCATCAATGACAAACTCAAGCCAGCCTTTGCCGGGCAATTTCATCTGCGCCAACAATAACAGTCGTTTATTCGGTCGCAGATCAACCACTTTCCAGAAATCTACGGCATCACCTACCCGCAATTGTGCGGGTACGCGCCGGCCACGATTGAGACCGACACCTCCCATCAGTTTATCGATCATGCCCCGCAGTGTCCACAGGGGGTCATAGCCACCCCAGCCGGCAGCGCCTCCCAACTGACAGAGTTGTGAGAACACCCTGGCCGGGGGCAGCCCAGCCAGAGCAAACTGACGGCAATCCCGATACACCAGGGCCTTAGGATCGGCAGGTGGGCTCAGATCGCAGACCTCGCCGGCACTGCTGTCGCACCAACGGCTGAGAACCGCGTCACTTTCCAGCTCCTGTAGCGCCAGCTGAAAAGCCTGTGACAGTGTGCAGGGCACAATGGTCGGAAACAGCTGCTTGGCATGATCGTTTTCCACCAGGGTTTCGGATTTGAGCCCCTCCACCAGTGCGGCAGCAATACCGTAGGGGACTGGCGTAAACAACATAAGCCAATAGGATGACAATTTCGGACTGAGCAGGGGCACCGAAATCAGCCAGCGTTTCAGCCCCAGACTGGCCGCCGCAGCCTGCATCAGACGACGGAAATCGGTCGGTTCGCTGCCGATATCGATCTGCCAGTTGCCCGCTGCCGGCAGATCGATGGCCGCCTCAAGATAGGTCAGCACATCTTCGACGGCGATCGCCTGGGTGCGGGTAGTAACCCAGCGCGGCGTCAGCATGACCGGCAGTTTCTGCGTCAGATGATGAATAATTTCGAAACTGGCACTGCCAGCGCCCAGAATGACCCCGGCTCGAAACCAGAGGGTCTGCAAAATCTCGGGACGAGCGCTGAGAATGGCCCCCGTTTCGAGCCGGCTGCGCAGATGTTCGCTGGCATTCTCCATCCGTCCCAGCCCCCCCAGATAGATCAGCCGCGCTACCCCGGCAGCGATGCAGGCATCGCGAAACTGTTCAGCACTGCGGCGATCACGAGCGGCATAATCGGGGCCACTCCCCATGGAATGAATCAGGTAAAAAGCCACATCCACCCGCTGGAGTGCCCTCTGTAGCGCAGTGGCATCGAAGCTGTCGCCCTGGATCACCTCGACGCGCTGGCGCACCTCAGGACGCAAGCGATTGGGGTCACGCACCAGCAGACGCAATTGTAGATCAGTACGCTGCAGCAACCGGTCTTTCAGGCGACGACCAATATAGCCGGTGGCTCCGGTGATCAGGATACGACGGGTTGCAGTTGTTGGCATCAAAGCTCCAAAAGTGAGAAAATGTTACCAGTGAACAAACATCCTGCGACTAACAGGACATTCAGCAACCAGGAGCTCTGCCCCTGTCACCAGCTGGTGCAGCTGCGGCTGAAGATTTTTTTGAAGTCTAACCGCTGACCAGATTCTGGCAAGGCGAAATTGATGCTGGGGCCAAGGCCTAGACGGCTCCAGCAGGCCACCAAAAATGAAAAACCCGCTTGAAAAATTCGCCTCCTGCGTCTAGCCTATGCAGCAGTCTACCGGGTGCATGTGTTCTTCTGTAAAATGCTTGGAAGTGTTGCCTGGTTGTTGGTATGCCGCGTTGCAACATAGATTGTCCATCCCTGTAAAAACGACCAGAATGGTTCCGATCAGATGACGAATTCGAGCGCAACAGGCACAGCCAAAGGCATTTGCCGTTTTATGTCCCAACAGACAACGCTTGCCGTTGTCGGGGCCTTGGTCGTCCTGCTCGGTGTTGGCCTGTGGCCCCAAAACAGCTGGGCGGCATCGACAGGCCAGGACGGTCGCAAGCCGTTTATCGTTGTTCAGGTACAAAACCGCACCGGTCAGCCAGGCTGGGAAAATCATCTGATTGCCTACGGTATTCGCAATATCGTTAATGATGAATTTTACCGTAGCGGTCGCTATGTCCCCATAGAAGACGATCCCGAGATGCTGCGTCAGATTGATCGTTTTATAGCGGCTACCTGGCAGAACGACAATGTCCCGGAGGATATCCAGGAACCTGCCGTGGCCAGTGATACCCAGGTGCGTGTGTTTATCGACCGCTTTAAAACCTCACGAACACGCAGCATTGGTCTGCTGGCCGCCGCTAAAACCACCTTACAGGTTGGTGTCCGCATTGAATTGAGTGAAGTCGGCCAACCGTTGCGTGTTTTTGAGGGATCCGGTAAAGGGGTAACCAAATCACTGGGTGTTCTGTTCGAAATTCGCCAGGACAGGGTTCATTTCAACGAAACCACCGTGGGTCAAGCCACCCAGAAAGCCATTGAGGATGCTCTTGCCAATCTTTGATTCGCTGCGCCTGCTGGTTGCGCTGAATGTGTTTCTGGGCCTGATGCTGGCCGGTTGTGCCACCACCTACGTTGAACCGGACCGGCCATCACCGGCTGCCGCCATCACGCCAGTGGCCACGCCGCTCCATAAAGGCCCCAAAACGGTCGTTGCCGTCTTGCCGCTGGGGCTGTCTGATCGGGCGGCACAACGCTATCCGCACCTGCTGGACAAGAATGTGGGTCTTGGAATTCATAACCGGCTGACTGAAGCCCTCTATGACACTGGCCGCTTCACCTTCGTCGAGGAAAAAGCCGACATCATCAAGGATGTTATGGACCGGCAATGGATGAGTGCCAACGGCATGGTCAGCCAGGCCCAGGCCATCGAAATGGGCCGCATGCTTGGTGCCGCCAAGGTCATCTATGGCGAGGTCTATGACTATGGTGAAGGTGGCGATCAGGTACGCGGGCTGAGCGCCAGAAAGAATTTGCAAACCCGCATGGGCATCCAGATCCGCTGTGTTGACGTGGAAACCCTGGAATACATTCCTGGTAGCGGCACGGGCATCGGCCATGATGTCTCGGGAGCTGCCGATCAAGCGCTGCAGCAGGCCACTGCCAGCCTGCTGCGACGTCTACCCTAGTATCATTTCATCACATTCAAAGGAGGAGGTAACATGAACAAAAAACGGGGATTACTGATTACCGGGGTCTTGGCCCTGCTGTGCCTGGCCGGAAGTGCCTGGGCATCGCCCAGTCACGATGATTACTATGCTGAGGAGTTTCTTTATCATCATGGTGACAGCATTGGCGGTGTCGGTGGTGGCAACGAAGGGGCCGCCTATGTTTCGGCAGCCGGCAACATCTCTCGACTGGTGTTCCAACAGCTGGTGCTGCCCTCCGCTGAAACAGCATCAGAAAAAAGCAACAAAGCCAATCTGAATCTGCCCCGTACCTTTGGCGCTTCGGCCTACTGGGAAGACGTCGACTTCGAGAATGCCAATCTCAACGGCGACATCTACGGCGTCAACCTGGGTGTTGCCTTCGACAATGATCAGTTGACCTACGGTCTGATGTTGCCTTACGATTACATTGATTTTGACAGCTTTGATGGTCATCGCGTAGGCCTGATCGGCTTCACCCAGTACAGCCTGCCGCTGAATCAGACACTGTCGGCTTCCTTCACGGGGCATATCAACTACTGCTATACCGACTTGGATTTCGACTTCGTCGACGCTGACGAAGTCAACCTGTTCGGTGGTGGTCTGGGCGCTGCCATCACCTACGATAATGACATCTTCATCTTCAGTGCTGGAGCCTCCTATCTCTACAACACGGACGACAGTGACGCCGATGATGACGAACAGCATCTGATCAAGACCGGCATCAATGCTGGTGTGCGTAACGGCAACAATGGCGTGATTAATCTTTTCGCCGTCTGGAACACCGATGTGACAGATTATGACAACGATCCGGCAGATGATGATTATTATGAGGTTGGCTGTGAAGGCTCCTTGACGCTGACGGACACTTTTGGTCTCTCCCTGGGCTACAAAAAGGTTCTGGAGCTGGAAGACTTCGATGCTGACGAAATTTATCTGGGCAGCACCTGGAAATTCTAATCTTTCTATTTGAAGATTATTAAACAACGGGTGCGACGACTGCTAGGCGTTACACCCGTTGTTTTATTTTTCGGAGATCCGCCATGGGCTTTCGCCACCGATTATTTCACCTATTGGGGCTGCTGGTATGGTCGCTGCTGACCACCGTCCCAGCGCAGGCCAGCCAGATTCAACTCGAAGCTGAGGGTTCGGCTGCCATCACCCATTCCCGTCAGCAAGCTCGCCAGGACGCCGTGGAAGATGCCCAGCGCAATGCCGTGGCGGAAGCGCTTGGTGTGCTGCTGACCAGCGAAACCGTTGTGGAAAACTTTGTTTTGCTACAGGACAAGATCCTCACCCGCGTTGAGGGTTATGTCCGCGATTATCAGATTCTCAACGAATCCTTCACCTCAAACGCCTGCACCGTGCGAATTCGCGCCACGGTGGAGGAAATGGCCCTGGCCGATGATGTCGCCGCCCTGGCGCGGATTCTGCCGCGCCTCAACTATCCAACCGTTGCCATCTCCCTGCAGGAACAATCCCTCAGCGCCACAGCCAATCCCATGCCGCTGAATCTTCTGGCAGCTCGTCAGACGATCGAAGCCGACCTGCGCGGCAAGGGCTTTGACCTGGTCAATCCGACCGGGCCCTCGACGACTCAGGCCCAGCTATTGATTCGTGGTCAGGCTTACGTCCAGGACAATGGCGCCAACCCCTACAACGAGCGCTTTCACGCCTATGCCGCCACCATCGTGGCAGACATCTGTGAAACCACTACGGGCAAGGTGCTGGCCTCCGCCAGCAGCGATGCCATCGTGCCACACCACAGCTTTGCCATCGGCTCCCAGAACGCACTGCAGAAAGCCGCCCAGCAACTATCTGGCAAACTCAGCGACCAGATCGCCGCAAGCTGGCTCGAAGCCTGTTACAACGAGCATCAGATCCGCCTGATTGTCGCCGGCTGCAGCTTTGCCGATCTGCCAAGCATCGAACGGGAAATCAGCCGTATTCCGGGCGTAATCCGTGCCCAGCAGAAACAATTTTCCGCCCAAGGCGGCGAATTTATCGTCGGCTGGCAGAGCTGCAACACCCTGCGTCTGGCGGAACAGATTAATCTTCTGACCATTGGCGGGAAAAAACTGACCATCACCTCGGCCGGCACCTATGCCCTGCAGGCCCGACTCGGTGGCTCCTGATTTCCGCTCCGGCCAGCCCAGAACGCTCAACCCTTTTACTGGAACACGCCGCGGCCCTGCTCCCGATCAGGGCCGCGGTATTTTTTTGCAGTTCCGCTCTTTTGTTAGTATAAAGTCCTTTTTCTTTTCCCTGTCGCCTGCTGTGGCAACACGGCTGTCTTCGGCTGCGCCCTGTTTCGCCCGACCGTTGCACCGGCCACGCCGCAGGCGCTGTTTCGACAGGCTTAGACCTCATGATTTCTGCGCATTCTGTCGCCATCGTCGGTATTGGTGGCCTGTTTCCTGAATCTCCGACCCTTGAGCACTTCTGGCAGCTGATTCATAACGGCGAGAGTGTCGCCAGCGAACCTCCTGCCGGACGTTGGCCACTGTCACTGGAAGACTATTACCATCCAGACAAAGGCCGGCCCGACGCTCTTTATTCCCGCCGCGCCTGTTTCATCCGCGATGAATTGCTGCAACTGCCGCTGGATTCCTTGCAGATTGATCCTGCGCTGCCAGCACACCTTGACCCCCTGTTCCAGCTGGTGCTGATTGCCGGTAGCCAGGCCTTTTTCGATGCCCGCATCAGCACCCAGCAACGCCAGCGTGCCGGCGTAATCCTCGGCAATCTGGCCCTGCCCAGCGTGACCACCAGCCAGCTGGCCTGGGACTACCTGGGACGCAGCCTGGCGGAGCAGCTGCTCGGCCAGGTTCCTCCGGCCCACAAACCGGACGCCCGCAACCGCTTCATGACCGGCCTGCCCGCCGCGTTACTGGCCAAGGCGCTGGGGCTGGGCGGTCGCTGCTTCACCCTGGATGCCGCCTGTGCCTCCTCCCTCTACGCCATCAAGCTGGCCGTCGAAGAACTGCGCAGCGGTCGGGCTGATCTGATGCTGGCCGGCGGTGTCGCCCGGCCGGACTCGCTCTACACTCAAATGGGTTTTTCCCAGCTGCGTGCTCTATCGCCGCGCGGCATCTGTGCGCCCTTTGACCGTCAGGGCGATGGCCTGGTCGTCGGCGAAGGCGCCGGCCTGCTGGTTCTCAAGCGCACCGTCGACGCCCTGCGCGATGGCGATCGGATCTATGCCACCATCGCGGCTATCGGGCTGTCCAACGACATCGGTGGCAGTCTGCTGGCCCCCTCCAGCGCCGGTCAACTGCGCGCCATGCGGGCCGCCTACGCCAGCGCTGGCTGGCAGCCCCAGGATGTCGATCACATCGAGTGCCATGCCACCGGCACACCCGTGGGTGACGCCGTGGAATGCGCCAGCCTCCAGGCCCTGTGGGGCAACCACAGCCAGCGCCGTTGCGTCCTGGGCGCTGTCAAGGCCAACATCGGCCATCTGCTGACCGCCGCCGGCGCCGCCGCCGTCATCAAGACCCTGCTGGCGCTGAAGCACCAGACCCTGCCGCCAACAGCCAACTTCTGCGAGCCCATTGCCCCCTTGGCCGAATCCGGCACGCCCTTCGAGGTACTGCGCCAACCCCGCCCCTGGCCACAACCATCAGACCATCCACGGCGGGCGGCAGTCAGTGCCTTCGGCTTTGGCGGCATCAATGCCCATCTGCTGCTTGAAGAAGGGCTTGCGCTGCAAAAGCGATCGGGTCGTGGCGCAACAGCCGTCCCGCAGCCAGCCGCACAGCCCCCCGAGCCCATCGCCATCATCGGACTTAATGTCGAACTTGGACCTTGGCAGACCGTGGCAGCACTGCGGCAGCAGCTGTTCGCTGAAACAGAGCAGACCACTGCGTTACCCACCTCCCCTCAACACTGGGGCGGTGCGCCGCAGCGCCGCTGGTGGCAACAGGAAGGCTTCAGCCCCTGCCAGGGCCACTATCTGGCCGATCTGCAACTCAACGCTGGCCAGTTCCGTATTCCTCCGACCGAGATGGCTGAGATGTTGCCGCGCCAGGCGTTGATGTTACGCTGCGCGGCCGCAGTCTTGGCCGCGACAGGCTGTGACCAAAACAATCACGAGCGCACAGGGGTTTTCATCGGCACCGGCCTGGATCTGGCCGCAACCTCCTTCAGTCTGCGCTGGTCACTGCCTTTGCTGCTGCAACAGGCCCGTCAGCAGGGCCACCTGAGCGACACGCAGGCGGACGATCCAGCGCTGCTGGCACAGCTGCGCGATGCCCTCTGCCCGCCCCTGACCGCCAACCGAACCATGGGAGCGCTGGGCAGTGTGGTCGCCAGCCGCATTGCCCGCGCCTTCGGTGTCGGCGGTCCCAGCTTCACCCTCGCCAGCGAGGAAAACTCCGGCCTGCAGGCTCTGCAGAGTGCCACAGGTGCCCTGCAGCGAGGTGAAATCGATCTGGCATTGGTCGGCGCCGTCGATCTGCCGGGGGACATTCGCGCCCAGCTCAGCAACCAGCAGTTGGGTCGCACCGCGCCGATCAGCGAAGGCGCCTGCGCTCTGGTATTGCAGCGCCTCAGTGATGCCCAGGCCAGTGGTGCCACCATCTTCGCCCTGATTGAGGCCGAAACCGCTGCCACGGCGGCAACGGACGATTTGCTCGGCATCACCGATACGCTGCCGCAGAAGTGCCTTGCCGCCTTGCAAACGCAGCTGCGCTTGCCGACCCTGACTGCCGACAGTTTCGGTCTGCGCCTTGCCAGCGGGCCTGACAGCCCGACCGACCCCGCCACGGAATCGCTGACGGCTATCCCGCTGACCGCGCGCTACGGTCAGGCCGGCGAAGTCAGTGGTCTGCTGGCGGTATTGTGCGGCGCCCTGGCCCTGCACCATCGCCTGCTACCGCCACAGGGTAACTGCCAGCCACGTTACTGGCTGCACAACGCTGTCGAGGGACCGCGCCGCGCCCTGATCAGCGGCACAGCCACCGGCGGCCAATGCCAACTGCTGGTGCTGCGGGAAGCCCCGGCACCTTCCGATCCGGCACACAGGCTGCCTCCAGCCCAGCCGCTGGCCTTGCCCGGCCCGGCCCTGTTTATCTGTCGTGCCAGCAATGCGGCTGCCCTGGCCGAAAACCTGCAGCAGCTGGCGCAGCGGTTGCAGGATCCTCCGGAACAACCGTTGAACAAACTGGCAGCACACTGGTGGCACAGTCAGCCCGCCGCTGCGGATGCGCCCTGCTGCCTGAGTTTGCTGGCAGATAGTCCGGCGGAACTGGCCGAACAACTGGATTTCGCGCAGCAACATCTGCGGCAGCAGCCGACCCAGCGCCTCGACGGCCGGACCACTGCCGGTCGGCCGGCCTGCAGTCGCGGCAAGATATTTTACGCTCCCCAGCCCCTGGCAGGCGAAGGGGCCAAACTGGCCTTCGTATTCCCCGGCAGCGGCAACCATTTCAACGACATGGGCCGCCAGCTGGGTTTGTGCTGGCCGGGCGTGTTTGAAGCCCAGCATCGCCAGAACCAGCGTCTGCGCGATCAGTATCAGCCCGACAGCTTCTGGTGCGCTTGCGATCCGGCCGTTATCGAGCAGGATCATAACTGCCTGATCATTGCCCATGTGGCCCTCTGCACCGCTCTGAGCGACACGCTGCGCCAGTTTGGTGTGCAACCACAGCTGGCCATCGGCTACAGCCTGGGTGAATCCTCCAGCCTGTTCAGCCTCGGCTTCTGGCAGGAGCGTGATGCCATGCTTGAACGCATCGAGGCCTCGCCCCTGTTCAGCCGTCAACTGGCCGGTCCCTGCGAGGCGGCCCGCCAGCTGTGGCAGCTCCCCGCCACTGAAGCCGTCGACTGGTGTCTCGGTGTCGTTCCCCGCCCAGCACAACGGGTGCGCGGCGCCTTGGCCGGACTGGAACGGGCCTATCTGCTGATCATCAATACGCCGGACGAATGCGTGATCGGCGGGCAGCGTCAGGCCGTACAGCAACTGGTCGCACGCCTGGCCGACAAACGGCCCTGCCCGTTCATCGAACTGCGAGGGGTCACCACCGTGCATTGCCCGGTTGCTGGTGTGGTGGCTGACGCTTACCGCGCCCTGCACCTGTTCGATACCCGGCCACAACCGGACCTGAGCCTGTACAGCTGCGCCAGCGGCCAGCCCTACGAGGCCACAACGGAGCAATGCGCCGGGGCTATTCTGGCTCAGGCGACCGACACCATCGATTTCACCCAGGTCATCGAACGGGCCTACGCTGATGGCGCCCGCCTGTTCATCGAAACCGGCAGTGGCAATTCCTGCTCGCGCATGATCGGCCGCATTCTCGGTCAGCGACCCCACCTGGCCCTGCCAACCTGCGTGCGCGGCCAGACACCGCAACAGAGCTTTGGCCGGCTGCTGGCGCAACTGCTGGCGGAAGGCTATCCGTGCGACCCCAGCCTGTTTTTCCCTGCCCCAGCTCAACCCTCGGCACCGCCGGTTCCGGCCGGGCCGCCGGTGATCCTGCGTCATGGGCTGGGAGATATCCGCCTGCCGGCTCTGGCGCAAAGGACTGTCAGCGCGCAGAACGCGACAAAGGGCCCTGGCACCAGCCTGCCGGCCACGACGGCCGCCCCGCCGCAAGGATTAACTGAGACAGCTCTCAGCCCTGCGTTACGCCAGAGTCTGCTGCGCACCCAGCAACACCAGAGTGCCGCTCACAGCCGGTTCCTGCAGCTCAGCCAGCAACTGCTGCAACTCAGCAGCCAGCAACTGGCCCGCCCGCCGGTGACGGTCGCGCCTTCCCAGCCTTCGGTTCCCGGTCGGAATCTGCCGCCAACGCCGCCACCCGTGCCGGTTTCGGCTCCCGAGGCGCCAAGGTTCGACCGGCGCCAGTGCCTCGAATTCGCTATCGGCTCCATCGGCACCATGCTGGGAGAGCGTTTCGCCGCTATCGACCGTCATCCGACCCGGGTACGGCTGCCCGATGAGCCGCTGATGCTGGTCGACCGCATTCTGATCCTGGAAGGTGAGCCCTGTTCCCTCAGCCACGGCCGCGTGGTGACCGAGCATGACGTCACCGCCGACCGCTGGTATCTGGACAGTGGCCGGATTCCCACCTGCGTCGCCGTCGAGGCCGGTCAGGCCGATCTCTTTCTGTCCGCCTGGCTCGGAATCGATTTCCAGACCCGCGGCCTGGCAGTCTACCGCCTGCTTGATGCCGTGGTCCGGTTCCACGGCCCGTTGCCGGGGCCGGGCGCAGTGATCCGCTACGATATCCGCATCGAGCGTTTTTTCCGGCAGGGCGACACCTGGCTGTTCCGTTTCGCTTTCGACAGCACGGTTGACGGTCGACCGCTGCTGACCATGCGCAACGGCTGCGCCGGCTTCTTCAGTCAGACCGAACTCAACGCCGGCCGTGGCATTATCCAGACGGCCCTCGACCTGCGCCCACAGACAGGCAAACGACCGGCCGACTGGCGCGAACTGGTGGCCCTGGCGCTGGAACAATACGACAGCCAGCAGCTGCAAGCCCTGCGTCAGGGTGACCTGGCCGGATGTTTCGGTTCGACCTTCGCCCACCTGCCCTTGCAGCGGCCCCTGGGTCTACCCGGCGGCAAGCTGGAACTGGTCGACCGTGTTACCCGTCTTGATCCGACCGGCGGCCGATTCGGCCTTGGCCAGATCCGCGCCGAAATGGACGTGCAGCCCGATGACTGGTTTCTGACCTGTCACTTCTGTGATGATCAGGTCATGCCCGGCACCCTGATGTACGAATGCTGCCTGCACTGCCTGCGCCTTTATCTGATGCGGCTGGGCTGGGTGTGCGAACAGGATGAAGCCGTGTGGGAACCGGTGGCCGGAGTGGACAGCCAGCTCAAATGCCGCGGTCAGGTTACGGCCAGCACCCGCACCGTTACCTACGAGGTCAGCCTGAAGGAATTGGGCTACAATCCGGCGCCCTACGCCATCGTTGACGCCCTGATGTATGCCGACGGCAAGGCGATTGTCGAAATCGGCAACATGTCCGTCCAGCTCAGTGGCATGACCCGTGAGGTTCTGGAACAGCGTTGGCAGCAGGCCCGCGTCACCTCGCCTGCCCCGCGCCCGGTGACCACAACCGCTGGCGGCCGCAAACCAGCCCTGTATGATTACGACCGTATTCTGGCCTTTTCAGCGGGCAAACCGTCCGAGGCCTTTGGCGAACCCTACCGTATCTTCGATGCCGAGCGCCGCATCGCCCGTCTGCCACGACCGCCGTTCCAGTTTCTTGATCGCATCACCGCCATCGCCGCCGAGCCCTGGCGGATGGTGGCCGGCGGTCACATCGAAGCCCAGTACGACGTACCGGCCGATGCCTGGTATTTCGCCGCCAATCGCAGCCGGCAGATGCCGTTCTGTGTTCTGCTGGAAATCGCCTTGCAACCCTGTGGCTGGCTGGCCGCCTATGTCGGCAGCGCCCTGACCAGCCCGGTGGATTTGTGTTTCCGCAACCTTGATGGCACGGCGCGTCAGTTGCGACCGGTCGATCGAAACAGCGGCACCCTGAACACCCAGGTGACCCTGACCCGGGTCTCCAGCAGCGGTGGCATGATCATCCAGGGCTATGATTTTTGTGTGCACGATCAACAGGGGCCGGTCTACCAGGGCGAGACCCTGTTCGGCTTTTTCACTGCGGCGGCGCTGGCCAATCAGGTCGGCCTGCGCACAGCCCAGCCCTATCTGGTCAGTGCCAAAGAGCAGGCTGGCGGCGCGCCTTTCGACTATCCGTCACAGCCGCCCTTCCCCGACCAGCAGTTGCGCATGCTCGACCGGATCGAGCTGTTCTGCCCCGCTGGCGGACCGGCCGGGGGGGGATGGATTCGTGGCAACAAGCAGGTCGATCCGCAGGAATGGTTTTTTGCGGCCCACTTCTATCAGGATCCGGTTTGTCCCGGCTCCCTGGGGCTGGAGTCTTTTCTGCAACTGCTGCGGGTAATCGCCGCCCATCACTGGGGCGAAGAAGCTGCCGGCAATCTGCAGCTGACCTCGGCGCCGCATCAGTGGAGTTACCGCGGTCAGATCACCCCAACCAATCGACAAGTCCGTGTCGAAGCCTGCATTGAAGCGCTGGATCATCAGCGCCAGGAGCTGTGCGCCAGCGGTCTGCTCAGTGTCGATGGCAAAATCATCTACCAGATGCAACAGTTCCATTGCCGTTGCCAGCCCCCAGTTTCTGTCGGCATACGGAACAGCCGCGCTGGCGAAGCGGATGCATCCTGACGGCAAACGTGCTAGCATCACCGGTCAGAATAACCCTTGTCAGCAATAAAAACCCCTTACAGCCATCGGAAACGGACAACCCCACAGCCCTGGAGGAAAATCCCATGAAACCATCACTCCTGTTATGTCTCTGTGCCTTTCTGGCCACCACCCTGCTGACTGGCTGCGGTGACAATCCCTCACAGCCAGCCCACTCATCATCTGCGACACTGGGATCGGCTCTGGAGCAAACGCAACAGATCCTGGCCCAGCAACGCGAAGAACAACGCCAGATCGAGACTGCCCAGCAGGCAGCCACGCCGGAAACAGCAAACGCGGAAGTTGAATTGACGGCTGCGACCACCCCCGCTGCCGAAGAGGATTCCGCTGCCATGGAAAGCGATTCTCTGTGCGGCGGCACACCGACCCCGGAAGCAACCAGCATCGAACGGATTGCCCTGTCCAATGCTTTCGGCATCGTGCGTTTTGATCATCTGCAGCATGCCAGCATGATGGGCTGTGCCACTTGTCATGGTGAAGGAGCGCCTGGCAAGATTGAAAAGAGCAAGAAGGAATACCACGCGCTGTGCCGCACCTGCCATGTGAGGGTCGAAGCCGGTCCCACCAAATGCCGCGCCTGTCACGAGCGCTGAGTGCGGCGACGTCAGGCCGTCATGAAGACAAAAACAGCCGCGGCCCGATCGGAACCATGCCGATCGGGCCGCGGCTGAACCTCTGTAACCGAAAAAAGCGGCGGGCAGCGGTTACATGCGCCGGCCGCTGCCTTGGCGGGGCGCAGGGTTGCGGCGCCGGCCACGGCCATTACCGCGACCAGGCCAATTGAGCCGGCTCTGGCGAAAGACTCCCCCCCGACCAAACGACGACTTCCATGGCAACGACGCGGTCAACGGCTTCCAAAACAACACCAGCAGAAACAGCACGACGAAAGGCAGATACAGATACCAGGCCAAAGGTGCCAGAGCTGACACCACATACAACAGCAGTACCAGCAAAATACAGCCAGCAACAACAAGAGCAGTCATCCGAATTCCTTCGCAACGGTAGGTTAACAAAACCGAATCCTGGCACCCAGGCGGGCACCACCCCTTCTTGTTAAACCCTTTACCCTCAACTGTCAATGGCGGGAACCCATGGCCAGTCTTCATGAAACTGAACGCGACTACCTTGAACGCGCCCGTCACATCCCGCTGGCGGAACTGGACTACAATCTGGTACTCAAACAAAAATCGCGCGGAACCTTTGTTCTGGTCGGCCTGGGCAGCAGTTTTCTGCTGCTGGGCCTGCTGCTGTTCATTGTTGAATTGCTGCCGGGGCTGCGTGGCCTGGGCAATGCAGCGGTAATCGTCAGCCTGTTGGCCGGGCTGGCGCTGTTTTTTCAGGCCGTGCGTCATCAGCGCCAGATGGAAACACTGGCCGCTTACGAGGTTTTTCAGCGCATCAAAGCCATCGAAGGCCGTGAGGGTTTTCTCTGGCGCATCGGCAACAGTCTCAACGCGTACTGCCAGGAAACCTATGGCGGCATTCCCGACGAGGTACTGCAACTGGAAACCTCGTCTCAGGCGGGCGGTATTGATGTCAACGAAATCCGCCTGTACAAAGACCTGCTCGAACGGGTTGTTGCCTGGCATCAGGGTCGCAATGAACGCTGACCAGGCCCGGCATCGGCCGAAGCCAGACAGGCAACCGAAACCACCGGATTCTTGATGGAGCCGGGCCGGTGGCACTTTCCATCCGCCTGCCCCTGTCATCTTCCGGAATGCTTTTACCTTGCCGGCAGACAAGCCGGCCCTGTATCATACGCCATTAGAAATGGTTTTTTATACCCTCTGACCGTGCTGTCATTTGTTGGGATGCTTATGGCTCTGTTTATCACCTTTGAAGGAATCGAGGGTTGCGGCAAAAGCACGCAACTGTGTCTTGTGGCCGAACAGCTGCGCCAGCAGGGCTACAGCGTGCTGACCACCCGCGAGCCAGGTGGCTGCGCCATTGCCGAACAGATTCGCGCGCTGCTGCTGCACCCGGACCACGACATCCTGGTACCCAAGGCCGAGTTGCTGCTCTATGCCGCGGCGCGCGCTCAGCATGTCGAGCAGATCATCCGGCCTGCCCTGCAGCAGGGGCAGCTGGTGCTGTGCGACCGCTTCTGCGACGCCACCCTGGCCTATCAGGGCTATGCCCGCCAACTGGAAATTGCCGCCATCGAACACCTGAACCACTACGCCTGCAGTGGTCTACAACCGGATCTGACCTTCTGGCTTGATCTGCCTGTCCATATTGGCCTGCAACGAGCCCGGCAGCGCAATGAGGATGACGCCTTGCAGCATGAGCAACGCTTCGAACAGCAGGATCGTCAATTTCACGAACAGGTGCGTCAGGGCTACCTGCAGTTGCACCAGCAGCAGCCCGAGCGCATCCTGCGCATCGACGCCACGGGCACGGTTGCCGAGGTGACAGAGCGCATCGCTACCCTGTTGTCCTCCAGGTTGCACGCCGCATCATGAGCAGCTTCAGCCAGATTATCGGTCATGAGCGTCAGAAACACCTGCTGCGACAGGCCTGGCAGCATCAGCGTCTGGCGCACGCCTATCTGTTTAGTGGACCGGCCGGCATCGGCAAACGCCTGATGGCCCTGGCGTTGGCACGTCTGCTCTTCTGCCCCAGCGGCACCGGCTGCGGTCAGTGCCCGGCCTGTCGGCGGATCGACCACAACAACCACCCGGATCTGCATCTGGTCGAACCCGTCGACGGCCAGATCCTGATCGAAGCAATCCGCACCCTGCAGCAACAACTGGCGCTGCGACCCTACGAGGCCGATCGTCACATTGTTTTGATTGACGATGCCCACCTGCTCAACAGCAGTGCCGCCAATGCCCTGCTCAAGACCCTGGAGGAGCCGCCGGGCAGCTGTCTGCTACTACTGATCAGCAGTCAGCCCCAGCAGTTGCTCGACACCATCCGCTCCCGCTGCCAGAACCTGCCCTTCAACCGCCTCAGCATCGATCAGATCAGCCAGATCCTGCAGCAGCAAATCGCCGATCCGGAGCAGCGCGAACTGCTGATACGCTTGACCGAAGGCAGTCTGACACGAGCCCTGGGTAGCGACCACGAGCTCTATCTGCAACGCCGCCGCAGCCTGTTCGCACAGCTCAGCCGGTTGAGCCCACAAACCATCGTGCCCCTGCTGGAACTGGCCGAGGAACTGGCCGGCGACAAAGAGCAGTTGCCCGAACTGCTCGGCCTGCTGCTAAGCTGCTATCGTGATGTCTTCATTCTGGCCCATCAGGGTGCCGCAGCCTTGGTCATTAACCGCGATCTGCTCGATCCCCTGACCCGCTTGGCGCATCAGTGCGGGCCACAACGGGCCGGTCATCGCCTTGCGGCCCTGCTGCAAGCCCACAGCCAGCTGCTCACCACGGCCAACCGTCAGCTGATTATGGAGAATCTGCTGATCCGGCTGGTCAACTAGCAGGCTGTTGACAAACAGCCTGTAGAGCCCTTGGCCGGGCGCCTAAAATCAACCATTGCTCCGCAATGAATTGATTTTGCGCGTAAGACGGAAATCGCATTTTCGGCTTGCGCCGTTGAAAAAGCTCTGGATGGGACTTTTTCAACCTTCTGCCAGGGCAAGGCCCACCGGCGGCAACTAAGACGTTGCCTGTGCCTGGCGGATGCGGTAGATTGCCGCATCATCCTGGCAGGTGGTCGCAAAACAGTTCGTAGCGTTTTGGCAGAGGCGGCCGGAAACAAGAAGTTTCTTTGTGTTCTGTGATTCTTGCCCACAGGGCGAGAGCTGCTTTCACAGCGGGCCTCAGCCTAACAGCACCGGACAAGACGTAATCTCGACATCATCAATCCTGCTGAAATCCCGCTATCTTCGGCAATCCGGCCCGCTCCCGGCACCTCGCCAGGCAGAGGCGCCGACTGCCTCATTGTGAAGACTCATGCAACCAACCGATATTGAAGATCCTGAACAGTTACAGCCGCCGTTCGAGTCACCAGCCACGACGGATCGGTGTGAAATCGTTACGATCCGCTTCCGCCATGCCGGCAAGCAGTACGATTTTGCCACGGGTGGTCTGCCGCTGCAGCGTGGCGATCTGGTGGTGGTGGAAACCAACCGTGGCCGCGCCCTCGGCAGCGTAACGCAATCGCCACGCAGCCTTGAGCACAAGGACTGCCCCGCCGACCTCAAGAAGGTGCTGCGTCTGGCTACCGAGGCCGATCAGAACATGGCCCGCATCAGCGCCTCGAAGGAAAAAGAGGCTTTTCACTACTGCTTCGAGCGGATTCGACAACGGGCCATGGAAATGAAACTGGTACGCGCCGAATACCTGTTTGATGGCTCGAAGATCATCTTCTATTTCACTGCCGACGGCCGTATCGATTTTCGGGATCTGGTGAAGGATCTGGCCCACCATTTTCATACCCGCATCGAGATGCGCCAGATCGGTGTGCGTGACGAGGCCAAACTGGTCGGCGGTATCGGCATCTGCGGTCGTGAACTCTGCTGCGGCACCTTTCTGACCGACTTCTACCCGGTTTCAGTCAAGATGGCCAAACAGCAGGGCCTGGCCCTTAACCCGACCAAAATCTCCGGCCAGTGCGGCCGGTTGTTGTGCTGTTTGAGCTACGAGTATCCGACCTACTGTCAGATGGCCAAAAAACTGCCCAAAGCGGGCAGCACCCTGCTGCTCGACGGCAAGCCGGTCAAGGTCATCAGCTGCCAGATTCTGGCTCAGTCGGTCACGGTCAGCCAGGAGGGGGTCAATCGCCAGATTCCTCTGGCACAGCTCCAGAGCGCGCCGGCCGTCGAGACCGCAACAGCTGACGCTGCCCCGCAGGAACGGTCCGCTGACGCACCAGCGGCAGACAGCAGCGACAAGGCTTCCCGTAAACCACGCACCAAAGCCAGTCGCAAGCCCCAGGACCGCCCGGTTGAAGCCAGCGGTGACAGGCCAGCCCAGCCCAGCAGCGACCATGACGCCCCTGCCACCGCAGAAGCCACGCCAGCCAGTTCCAGCAGCAGACGACGCCGGGGTGGCCGACGCGGCAAGGAACGACGGGAGGGACAAGAAAACCGTGAAGCAAGACCCGCCGCTCCAGCCAATAAAAAAAAGGGGCCTCCCGACCGACCTCGACCAAGCGCGGAGCGCTCGGAGCGGCCTCAAAACGGCCCTGCGGTACCGGCAGATCGGCCGCCAGCAGCTGATGCCAGTACCCGGCCGCCCCGCCGCCCCAACCGGAGCCGCCGCCGACCGCAGAATCCGCCCAAACCGTCCTAGCAGGAGTTTTTATGCGCAAGCCGTTCTATATCACGACCCCGATCTATTACGTTAACGACGTGCCCCATATCGGCCATGCCTACACCACCCTGGCCTGCGATGTGCTGGCACGCTACAAAAAATCCTGTGGTCACGATGTCTTTTTCCTCACCGGCACCGACGAACACGGCCAGAAGGTCGAAAAGGCCGCCGGGGCCGCTGGCGAAACACCGCTGGAGCTGGCCGATCGCGTAATGCAACGCTTCGAGGCGCTGTGGCACAAACTCAATATCGATTACAGCGATTTCATTCGTACCTCGCAGCAACGCCATAAGACCGGTGTCCAGCAGATGTTCCGCACCATCCGCGACAAGGGCGATATCTATCTGGGTACCTACGAAGACTGGTACTGTACCCCCTGTGAAACCTTCTGGACTCAAACCCAGCTGCTCGACGGCTGCTGCCCTGACTGCGGCCGGCCGACAGAAAAGCTGCAGGAACAGTCCTACTTCTTTCGCATGAGCAAGTATCAACAACAACTCATTGACCATATTGAAAACCATCCGGATTTCATCCAGCCGCGCTCGCGCCGCAACGAAGTCCTCAGTTTCGTGCGTGAGGGACTGCGCGATCTGTCCATTTCACGCACCAGCTTTTCCTGGGGCATTCCGGTACCGGACGATGCCGGCCACGTCATCTACGTCTGGTTCGACGCGCTGAATAACTACATCACCGCCCTGGGTTATCCTGAAGACGCCGAAGGCCTGTTCGCCCGCTTCTGGCCTGCCGATGTCCATGTGATCGGCAAGGACATCCTGCGCTTTCACACGGTGTACTGGCCGACCTTCCTGATGGCCGCCGGATTACCACTGCCGCAGAAGGTTTTTGCCCACGGCTGGTGGACAGTGGAAGGCAAGAAAATGAGCAAGAGTCTGCAAAACGTGGTCGAACCCAACATGCTGGTGGAAAAATACGGTGTCGACGCCATCCGCTATTTCCTGCTGCGCGAGGTGCCCTTCGGCCTTGACGGTGACTTCTCCCGCACCTCACTGGTTCACCGCATCAATTCTGACCTGGCCAACGATCTAGGCAATCTGGTCAGCCGCACCACCGCTATGGTCAATAAATACTTTGACGGCGTACTGCCGGCCGCCAGCAGTGAAGCCCCCTGCGATGCCGCACTGCGCCAGCGCTGCCAGGATAAAATGGCCGAAGTTGACACCCTGATGAACGAGCTGGCCTTCAACAAGGCCCTCCTGGCAATCTGGGAGATCATTGGCAGCGCCAACAAGTATATCGATGAAACCACCCCCTGGACCTTGGCCAAGGATGCCGCTCTGCAACCGCGTCTGGGCACCGTCATGTATCACCTGCTTGAAAGCCTCCGGCTGGTGGCGCTGCTGATCGGTCCCTTCATGCCGGAAACCGGCAGCCGTATTCTGGCCATTCTCGGCCAGCAGCCCGATCAGAATCTGCTGGAGCACAGCGACTGGGGCGGGCTGGCGGCAGGCTGCCGCATTGAAAAAGCTCCCCCCCTGTTCCCCCGCATCGAATTGGAATAACAGCGATCTTATGCACCGCCAGTCTGACCGGTTTTCAGGGGGGCGCCACGGCGCCCCCTGCCTATTGGTCGCAAGGTGTATTGCTCAAGGATGTGACCATGCCATCAGCAAACCCCGCCATCTGTGCCGACAGCAGGCCCGTACTGTTTGACAGCCACGCGCATCTGGATGGTCCGCGTTTTGCCGCCGACCTGGAAGCCGTCATCGCCCGAGCAGCGGCCGCCGGTGTCCAGACCATGATCAGTGTTGGCTGCGATCTGGCCAGCTCCCGCACCTGTATCGAACTGGCCAGGCGCCATGCCGCGATCCACGCCGCCATCGGTATCCATCCGCATGACGCCGCCAGCCTCGATGCCGCCTGCCTGGCGGAACTCGAAACGCTGGCGCAGACACCCGAGGTGGTCGCTATCGGCGAAACCGGCCTCGACTATTACCGCAACCGTTGCCCCCACGAGCAGCAGCATCAGGCCTTTCGCCAGCAGATTGCCCTGGCGCGCCGCTGTGGCAAGCCGTTGATCATCCATGATCGTGACGCCCATGAAGATGTGGTGCGCATTCTGCGCGAGGAAGAGGCCCAGGCCATTGGCGGCGTGCTGCACTGCTTCAGTGGCGACCAGGCCATGGCCGAAGACTGTCTGGCCCTGGGGTTTTATCTCTCGTTCACCGGCACCCTCACCTACCCCGCCAACCAGGCCCAGCGCAACCTGCTGCGCCAGTTGCCGCTCGACCGGCTACTGCTCGAAACCGACTGCCCCTATCTGGCACCCCAGCCCTGGCGCGGTCAGCGCAACGAACCCGCTTATGTCGCCGAAACGGCGCGACTGATCGCGGAATTGCGTGGGCTGAGCCTGCAAGATATCGGCCGCATCACCAGCCTCAACGGTTATCGTCTGTTCGGCGTCGGTCAGATCGACCAAGCGGCAAAAATCGCCTACCCCATCCGCAACGCGCTCTATCTCAACATCACCAACCGCTGCAGCAACCGCTGTGTGTTCTGCGCCAAGTTTCGTGACTTCGCTGTCAAGGGACATCAGCTCAAACTCGACCATGAACCCGATGTGGCCGAGATTCTTGCCGCCATCGGCGATCCGACCCGCTATGAAGAAGTAGTTTTCTGTGGCTATGGCGAACCCCTGCTGCGACTTGACACTCTGGTTGCCGTCGCCCGGCAGCTCAAATCCCAGGGCGTGCGCATCCGTGTCAACACCGATGGGCTGGCCAATCTTGTCCATGGCCGCAACATTCTGCCGGAGCTTGAAGGATTGGTCGACAGTCTCTCGGTGTCCCTCAATGCATCGAATGCCCGGCAGTACCAGCAATTGTGTCAATCTCCCTTCGGCGAGAACGCCTTTAGTGCCGTTACCGATTTTATCCGGCTGGCGCCACAGCATGTTGCCGAGGTGGTCGCCTCGGCCGTCACGGTTCCGGGGGTTGACTGTGACGCCTGCGCGGCATTGGCGGCCCAGTTGGGCGTCCGCTTCCGCAAACGCCTCTACAACGAAATTGGTTGAAACCGGTGGCAGAATCTGCTCAGCCCCACTTGAGAAGGGCATAAGAGCCGGCTATACTAACGCTGTTCAAATAAAAAAGATGCCGTTTCATCTGTGCCGATGGACCTTTTTTAAGCGGGGAGATCAAAGCGTGAATTCAAGTCACCAGCATCCGGGAAGCTCTGTCCGCATCAAAATGCTGTTGCCAGCTCTGTTGCTGACACTGCTGCCACTGCTGCCCGTTCAGGCAGCGCCTCACCTGCTTTCGCCAGCACGCTACGAGGTCATCGATCTGACGGCCCAAGCCCATGAACAGGGCAATGTACTGGAGGTCAGTGGTCGCATCCGCAATCACAGCCAGCGCACCCTGCGCGGCTACGCCATTATCTATCTGCTCGACGGTCACCAGCGTGTGGTTCATGCGGTCGAAGCCCAGGTCAACGACAATCTGCCCTTCAAGCATGGCCAGGCGGGGCATTTCGGTGTCACGGTTTCCGTCGGCACCAACAACCAGTTGCGTACTGTGTCGGTTGAGTTTGTTCCCCAGGAGGTTTCGGCGCTCTAGCCGCTATCTTCAAGCCCCCTGCCCCCAAACGCCAGCAGCCCGGAAATCCTGATGATTTCCGGGCTGCTGTTCTTCTGTTGCAGCGTTGCGCTGTTATGCGGCGCCAACGTAAGCGTCAACCCAGCCCATCTTGAAGGAGCAGTCTCCAGCGTTTAATCTCCCTTGCGTGACATTTCAACCGGGAGGAAGAACGATGACGCAGCTTCAGCAGGAATGGGCAGACAAGCTGAGCGC
>Ga0265295_1003331_pt1 | contig 23559 bp, 18 predicted proteins | sample Munlansysbiofilm_FD_192503 | JGI IMG/M metagenome (GOLD analysis project Ga0265295, IMG submission 192503) | Leachate microbial communities from a municipal landfill in Southern Ontario, Canada - Methane capture system biofilm | ecosystem: Engineered > Solid waste > Landfill > Unclassified ...
GCAATTCTCAGCCCCGTAATGGATGTGGATTCTCCGTCAACAAGCAAAGTTCTTTCCATTTTCTGTGAAGGGAATTCTTCGTATTCCGGGTGTGTAAATTTCTGGATGCATATCAGTCCGCAAACAAAACTATAGAGGACTATAAGAGGTTCAAAAGCGAGAGCTCCATGAATAAGGGCGACCCCTATTACAAGGTGAGAAAAGAGGTGCATGCCAGTAAGGAGATTGCGGGTTTTCCTTACTCCCAGGCTTACTGGAAGGGTATTGATACCTGCAAGAGTATCTCCTGCAATATCCTTAAAATCGTAGATCGTAGAATTAATAAAGAGTTTGACGCCGAAGAAGATGAAAATCAGAACAACGGGTATAAGGTTTCTGCACCCGCTCCCTGCAAGCCCTGCAATGAAAATACCCCATGTAAGCCCCACAACAATATTTTTTACCCCAAGCCCTCCTTTAAGCTTCAAAGCGAACTTGCCTATTTTAATGCCTTTACTGTAAAGATATCCGGTTACGAAAGGTATGAACGCAAGTGGAAGCATTTCCTCTCCTGCCAGGATATAAGTTCCCACCATGAAAGCCAGCAGTGAGACTGTGAGTCCGACTTTTTTATTCGACCCATTAAGTTCCTTCCGGTTTACCGAGTCTTCTTCAGATCCCAGAGCTCTGTCAAGAGTGTAAACTGTATAAATAATTAGACCACCTGCAATACAGACCAGTATATTCGATTGAATATACATTAATAGAAAGGCAAGGTGTATTCTTAGTGCACCGGAGAATGCAACTAGAATAGAACTTTTTATCAGTTCAAAAGTAGCATTTTCATTTTTGTATTCATGAGAATTCTTTCTACTACGCTTGAAAATCTGTCCAAAACTTCCAGAAAATACATTGAAGCTCATGAAACTAATAAAGTTTGACTTTTAAATATTATTAATTCGATATAATATAGACAGATACGTATAACAGATAAGACACTATTAAAATTGTATACGATTAAACTAACGAGTAAAAAGAGAAACTAACAATTATATTTATACAGAAATTTTTTCTGATATAACGGATAAAAAAGCTGCGGGGCACCGGTCATAATGGCCCGAACGAGCAGAAAAACATATGTTATGGATTAACCTGGTGCTGAGGGGGGGTAGCGAGCATTTTAAAAAACTGTTTAAACTTTGCGAAAAAAGGACTGGTACTCAAACCAGGCTTATTACCGGGCTGAAACCTTCGCAACGATGAGATATATTTTCTATATTGTAATAAAAGCAGGGAGCAGAAAATAAGAAGATATCAGCGTAATCATGGTTCTTCTTTCCATGATACACATATTAAAAGATTATACATTTTAAAAGATTATACATTTTAAAAGATTATACATTTTAAAAGATTATACATTTTAAAGGATTATACATTTGAAAAGCCCTTAAAGTCCGGATAAATCACAGTCAAGACAGATAAAGAGTGTCTCCTCTTAAACTTAAATCCGATTTTATTCAGGGCACATCAGAAAAATAGATATAAATTGATTTCGCAAAATATATTTAGTAGTTATAGTTCCGGATTATAATTATATCCGAAAGGGCATCCAGGAAGTTGAGCGATAAAAATAAAACAAAAATAAATAAAAAGTAAAAATAAAAGCTGCAAACAAGCAAAATTAGATTTATAATAAGCAACATATGTGATGAAAGGGAGAGAAACAGGCAAATCGGTTTTACAGAGAATATCGGGTCATTTAAGCTGTAAAAATCGATATTTGATCTTCATTGATGAAGTCCCTGGTCTTAACTGATTCAGTTGATTTAAGGACACAGAAAAATTGCATCTGAAGAAACTTTTACTGTATCTATCGTTCCTGAGTAAAAATAACAAACTATCGTTCCTGAGTAAGAATAACAAAATCTGTGATTGACTTAAAAACAGGAAGCTGGCGTAAATTCGCAAGGAAGCGAAATTTGTGGGAAAAATTTTGAGAGGTGACAAGCGTGTTTTTATCAGATCCAGATGTATCTGAAGGGAAAGAGAACAAACAGGGCCCGGAGGAAAAAGGGAAGAATAACCCATCTCAGGAAAAGCACTCTGAGACAGAGATTTTAGAAAGCCATTCAAAAACTACTTCGTGGTATTCTCTGGAAAACGAAGTGATATTCAAAAAGCTTGCAACGTCTTCCAGGGGGCTTGATCCCGAAGAAGTAGCAATCAGGCTTAAAGAATATGGAAGAAATACACTTCCTTCAAAGAAACCTCCGGGAATTGCCGAAATAGTTATCCATCAGTTTAAAAGCCCTTTAATTTACATTCTTCTTATAGCAGGAGTAATATCTCTTCTCCTTGATGACATCAAAGATGCTGCATTTATTTTTCTTGTGGTAATAATCAATGCGGTAATCGGCACCATCCAGGAATGGAAAGCAGAACAGAGCGCATCACAGCTACAGACCATCCTGAAAATAATGTCCAGGGTAAGGAGAGGGGGAACCGAGAGCCAGATTTCTGCTGAAGAACTGGTTCCGGGAGATATAGTCCTTCTTGAATCAGGAAACCGTGTTCCTGCTGATATCCGCATTTTTCGTGCTACTAATCTTACTATTGATGAGTCACTCCTTACCGGTGAATCAGAGGCTGTGCAGAAGACTGCGGACATAATGAGGGAAGATATTCCAGTAAGCGACCGGCGCAATATGGCATATGCAGGAAGTACCGTAATTACCGGACGAGGCTGTGGAGTGGTGACCGCAACCGGCAGCCGAACAGAAGTAGGTATGATTGCACGCGCAGTCACGGAAACGGTATCTGCAAAACCTCCTCTTCTTATACGGATGGAGGAGTTTGCTCAGAAAATAGGAATTATTGTTATTGCTGCAAGTGCTGTTATGAGCGCGGTTGCCCTTTCACAGGGGACTGCACCCATAGAAGTTTTTTTCCTTGCAGTAGCCCTTGTCGTATCAGCTATCCCTGAAGGTCTTCCCGTTGGAGTAACAGTTGCGCTTTCCATTGCTTCCACCCGGATGGCAAAGAGGAATGTAATTGTCCGCAGGCTCTCTGCAGTAGAAAGCCTGGGAAGCTGTACCACAATAGCAACCGATAAAACCGGAACCCTCACAGTCAACCAGCAGACTGCCAAGAAAGTCCTGCTGCCCCCGGAAAACTATTTTGAAGTTTCTGGAGAGGGATATGTCCCTTCAGGGGAGATAAAAGAGGAAAAGGGAAGCACTCCAGAGACAAAAGACATGGAAAGGCTTCAAAAATTTGCGCGGGCTGCTGTGATCTGTAATGAAGGCACACTTTATCAGGAAGAGGGGAAATGGGTCCACCACGGGGATGCTATAGATGTGGCTTTCCTCTCCCTTGCGTCCAAGATAAGCATAAATCCAAAGGAAGCAAAAAAAGAAGTGAAAATAGTTGCCGAAGTGCCTTTCGAATCAGAAAGAATGTACGCTGCTGTATATTACAAGGAAGACAAAAGCGACCACATCAGGGTAGCTGTTAAAGGAGCAATGGAAGCTGTTCTTCCTTACTGCAGGAAAATGTACACGGCAGGAGGGGAAGTCCCTATTGACCCTGATTCCCTGAACAGGGAGCTGAACTCCCTTATGGAGAAAGGGTACCGTGCACTGGTTGTGGCTGAGGGTCCGGTCCAGGGAGAAATAGGTAAAGAGGCTGAGCTCGAATATGTAAAGCCAGAACTCACATTCCTGGGCATTGCAGCTTTTATAGACCCATTAAGGCCCGATGTCAATGAAGCGGTCCGGACCTGTAAAAAGGCTGGAATTGATGTAATAATGATTACAGGGGACCACCCGAAAACCGCACTTGCAATAGCCGGAGAGCTTGGAATCACCGATTCCAGGGAAGAAATGCTCACAGGCAGAGAGATAGAAGACCTTGGTGACCCTGAACTTCCCACTTTCATGACTACCCTGGAAAAAATCCGGGTGTTTGCGAGGGTAACACCGGTTCAGAAGATGCAGATTGTGGATGCACTGGTAAGAAGAGGGCATTTTGTTGCAGTTACAGGGGACGGTGTCAATGATGCCCCTGCTCTGAGGCGGGCAAATATCGGAGTGGCCATGGGGTCAGGAACCGATGTGGCGAAAGATACCTCATCCATGATTGTAACCGATGATACGTTCTCGTCTATTGTTGCAGGAGTCGAGGAAGGAAGGGTCGCTTATGATAATATAAGGAAGGTTACACTTCTTCTCATCTCAACCGGGCTTTCGGAGGTTATCCTGTTCATACTTGCCCTTTTAGTAGGTTTACCAATACCTCTGCTCGCAGTCCAGCTCCTCTGGTTGAATCTTGTTACGAATGGGATTCAGGGGGTGGCTCTGGCTTTTGAAGCAGGTGAACCCGGTGTGATGTACAGAAAACCGAGAGAACCCGAAGAAGGGATCTTTAATAACCTGATGATAAAAGAGACCCTGGTCTCAGGAGCAACTATAGGGTTGATAGCGTTTGCAGTCTGGATGTGGTTACTTGGAGAAGGCTACGAAGAAAACTGGGCAAGAAACCTCCTGCTTCTCCTGATGGTTCTCTTCGAAAATTTCCATGTATTCAACTGCCGTTCTGAGTACCGTTCCGCATTCCGGGTGCCTATAAGGAATAATTACTTCCTGGTCATAGGCGTGGTTATGATGCAGGCACTTCATATTTTAGCCATGCAAGTACCTTTCATGCAGGGACTTCTCAGTATAAGCCCGGTCACATTTCAGAGCTGGTTCAGCTTTTTCGTAATTGCCGCCACAATTATTGTTGTGATGGAAATATTCAAAAAGATAAGAGCTGCTCGTGATAAAGATATTGTGACATGAGGGCAAGCCTGAACGGCTAAAAAACACCCTCGTTTTTTTTCAAAAAGAAGAAACCTTCCACCACATCTTCACCCTTGTGCTTTTGCCTTTCTGCACGAGGGCTCCATTTTCTTCTTCTAGCACATCCAGAAGGTAAGACCTGAGTATTTCTTCCTGCTCAGGCGAGGATAAGGCATATTGAGGCTTAAAGTGCTCAAGAGCTTCTTCAATGTTTTCAAACCGGTTATTATGTTCAAAAGAAAAGACTTTCATATTCGGATAGATGCCCATATCGTAGAGTACGTTGTAAAGGACATCTGCCTTCGGGCCCTGCCTGTACTCACAGCCATGAAGGATAGGCCAGAGCTTTCGGGAATGAATGTCCCAAGATGTGTCGCCTGCAAACCAGTAAAGGTAAACATATCCTGAAGAGACGTCAATCATTTTCTGGATTGAAGCCCGGATATCTTTCATGCCCAGTGAATATGACGCGAATACAACATCATAAGGAGGGCAGAGGTCAGACCCTGCGTCAACAGTTTCCCAGTCTTTATAAACACAGTCGATATTCCTGGTCCCATAGGTCTCCATGTTCTGTTTCAGTATCTCCATCATTCCTTCTGCAGGCTCGACTGCTGTCACATGTGCAACCATCTCAGCAAGAGGAATTGCCAGGCTCCCCGGGCCGGCACCTATATCCAGGACTCTGGACTCAGGAGTAAGAGCCATTCCTGATAGAGTTTTTTCAACCCTGCCTTTATTTTCCTGAGTCATATCCCAGAAACGTTTTGCACTTTTTTGGCTTTTCCACATATTCGTGCAATCGGTATTCGTTTTTGTTTTACTTTGCAATTCCATTTTCTCTTTCCAGAGTTCATTCCAGTCGATTTTGAGATCCATTCTTCATCCTCGTTGGTTTTTTCCTGGTTTGACCACAGGTAATATAGAAAGTTAAATGAGTGTTAAAAAATAAGTAATTTATTAAAAAATCCTGCACATGTATGAAGAGAATCTTCTTTGAGAATTATTGTCGGACTGAACGACTGCAGAAAAATAGAGAATAAAAAATAACAAAAAGGACGATGAAGAATAGATGAAAAGTAGACGATAAAGAATGGATGAGAAGTAGACAATGAAGAATAGATGAGAAGTAGATGATGAGAGTAAATGAAAAGATGATGGAGAGAAAAAAAATTAAAGAAAAAATTAGGGCTAAAAAGCCCGGAATAAACATGTAGAAACCTGCAAATGTTTTTAGAGGGGAACTATCTTTTTCCCGTAAGCCTCGTTCAACACCTGGCCAAGAGCTGCATATATTGCGGAAAGTCCTGTGAGGATTCCTTCATAACCTGCGATCACGAGTATTGATTCACTTCCAAGGTAGTTGCCTGCAGCCAGCAAGAAGAACAGGATTGTAAGGGTAAAAAAAACAACAGAGAGAGCTTTTGATCCTTTTAGCGTGCCTATGAACATGAAAAGAGTGAAAACTCCCCACATGAAAAGATATGCAGCAAATGGGAATGACTCCGTGGCCAGCCCTGCATAGCTTTCAGACTTGGGAAGCAGGACAATTCCTACCAGTGTGAGCCAGAAAAGCCCGTATGAGGTAAAAGCCGTTGCTCCGAACGTATTACCTTTCTTCCATTCCTGAATCCCTGCAATGACCTGAGCCAATCCACCATAGAAAAAGCCCATTGAAAGAATCATTGCATTCATCGGATAGAAACCTGCATTGTGTATATTTAAAAGCACAGTTGTCATTCCGAACCCCATCAAACCCAGTGGAGCGGGGTTTGCGGTTAAATCCTTGATTTTTATGTCACGAATGTCCATAACATCTTTAATGTTTTGACTCATAAAATCCAATCCTCCTTCCCGTTAACCGGAGATTTCGCCTGAACTTCCAATAAATAATACGAGGAGACACCCTCCCTTTCAGGATGTCTCTTTTTCACCTTTTGGAGAAGTATGTAATTATTAATACTTATATTTAAGGACAGTAGATAAATTTTCAATACATTATAAATATATAACATTTAATTTTATAAGAAGTCTCCAGATCACGGGAATCTATTTATTAACATGTGCGGATTTCCCTTCATATGACTCAGGCAAGAAGACCTCTTATGCTTATGATCCTTGATGGCTGGGGCTACAGGGAGGAAAAAGAAGGAAACGCTATCCTAGCAGCCAGCACTCCTCATCTTGACCGGCTGCAAAAAGAACGTCCCTCGTGCTTTTTAGAAACATCCGGAGAAGCCGTAGGACTGCCGCAGGGCCAGATGGGAAACTCTGAAGTTGGTCATCTGAACATAGGGGCAGGAAGAGTTGTTTACCAGGACCTTACAAAAATAAACGTCTCTATAAGAAACGGAGACTTTTTCGAAAACCCTGTTTTGCTGGATGCAATTTCAAATGTGAAGCTCAATAATTCGAGCCTTCACCTTATGGGACTTGTCTCTTACGGAGGCGTCCACAGTCATATGACCCACCTTTATGCCCTTATCAAACTTGCACAGGAAAAAGGGCTAAAAAAAGTATATATACATGTGTTTCTGGATGGGAGAGACGTCCCCCCGAAAGCTGCATTAGGAGACGTCAAGGAGCTTGATGCGTTTTGTAAAGAAAACCAGAGTGTAAAAATAGCGACAGTACAGGGGCGCTACTACGCAATGGACAGAGACAAACGCTGGGAAAGAACAAAACTTGCATATGATGCCCTTACTCTTGGAGTCGCGCCATACAAAACCTCTGATGCCGTAACTGCAGTTTCTGAAGCTTATGAAAGGGGAGAAACTGATGAATTTATAAAGCCCACAATAGTTACAGACTCAGAAGGAAACCCCGAGGCAGTAATACAGGATACGGATTCGATAGTTTTCCTTAACTTCAGACCCGATAGGGCGAGACAGCTTACCTGGGCTTTTGTAAAAGACGACTTTGAAGGCTTTACAAGGGAGAAACGCCCGAAAGTCCATTATGTCTGCATGGCACAGTATGATGAAACCCTGGATTTGCCCATAGCATTCCCACCTGAAGAGTTAACAGATGTTCTTGGCAAAGTGCTGAGCGACAGGGGGCTTATCCAGCTCCGCATTGCTGAAACCGAAAAATATGCCCATGTAACTTTCTTCCTCAACGGCGGGCAGGAAAAATGCTATTCGGGAGAAGACCGCTGCCTTATCCCCTCACCTAAAATATCCACCTATGACCTCAAACCTGAAATGAGTGCATATGAAGTCACGGACGAAGTAGTAAAAAGAATCCTATCAGGAAAGTACGATGTGATCATACTTAATTTTGCAAATATGGACATGGTGGGGCACACAGGAGACTTTGAAGCCGCAGTAAAGGCTGTGGAGACGGTAGATAACTGCGTGGGAAGGATTGTAGAAGCACTGAGAACGGCAGGCGGGGCAGCACTTATAACTGCAGATCACGGGAACGCCGAACAGATGGAAAACTCGCATACAGGCGAGCCGCATACGGCTCATACTTCAAACCCTGTAAAGTGCATATATACAGGAAACGGTGAAGTAAAAGCCCTTGAGAATGGGAAACTGTCCGATCTCGCTCCTACCCTTCTTGATCTTCTTGAAATCCCAAAACCTGAAAAGATGACAGGCAGATCATTGATAGTGAGAAAATAAAAGTGGAAGAATAAAATAAACAATGAATCTCATAACGAAAAAAAGAATAGTAAAAAAACAAAGCCCGGAAGAGAATCAGTGATTTTAAATTTTTATTACTCCCTTTTAGTTTTGTAAACTTACCAATCTAACCGGGGTTCTCTTTTCACAGAACACTTAGCTTTTTACGGAATCTTCTGCACCCAGTTTTAGAACCAGAAAGACTCCCCGAGCAGGATTTTTTTTAAAAGATTAAATATGAGCAATTACAATAGAAAGTAAAGATAATGAGGATATTATAAAATTTTAAAATGTCCGGGATTGACAAACACATGATCAGAATAACCACCCCTTGCAGAATTCATATGACTCTTATTGATATGAATGGAGAAATCGGAAGAGTCGATGGAGGAGCAGGACTTACCCTTTCATCTCCGAATATAGAGATTACGGCAGAAGAAGCCGAGGAAGTCAGTATTGAAGGTCTTCAGGATTTTGCCGATCGAATGGAAAAAGCTGCAAAAACCCTGCTCCCTGAAGGGAAAGGAATCAGGGTCAATGTTGAGGAAGTGTACCCGGCTCATGTGGGTTTTGGATCAGGAACTCAATCTTCCCTGGCAGTAGCGGCAGCAGTGAATGAACTCTACGGGCTTGGGAAGAGTGTCAGAGAACTCGCACTCACAGTAAAAAGAGGAGGAACTTCAGGTATAGGAGTAACTGCTTTTGAGAAAGGAGGGTTTATAGTTGACGGAGGACACAAATTTAAAGATAAGGGAGGATTTATGCCATCGGCTGCAAGCCGCGTACCTCCCGGTCCAGTTCTCTTCCGGGAGGATTTCCCTGAATGGGATATCCTGTTAGCAATTCCAAATGAGAAAGGAATGCATGACCAGGAGGAAATTGATACATTCAAAAAATTCTGCCCCCTGCCCATAGAGGAAGTAAGGGAAATTTCCCATGTAGTGCTCATGCAGATGATGCCTGCCGTAATAGAGGGAGATATTGAGAGTTTCGGAGCTGCAATAAATCATGTCCAGACTGTCGGCTTTAACAAGAGGGAGAGCCTTATCTGGCCGGATTTTGTAAAGAATATTGCTTCTTTCCTGCGCAGCCAGTGTTATGGAGCCGGAGTAAGTTCATTCGGGCCTGTGGTCTATGCTCTTGTGGACAATAAAGAAGAAGGCAGAAGGCTTCAAACAGAAGTCCAGAAAATGCTTGACGAAACCGTAGGCGGAGTCACGATGATGACCAGGGCTAAAAACAGCGGAGCAGAGATAACCAGAACCTGAATATGAAAAATCTGAAGCCCTGGTAAAAGAGTTAGGATGGATTAATTACCGGGAGAAATTACCGGGAGATACGGATTCAGGAGAATTAACATGGGCAACGTCGGGGTCGTTTTCCGGAAGCCGGTGAAAAATCTCTCCCGATTCTCCCGGTCTACGTGCACAAACGCGTTTGAAAGTTAATTAAGGCTTTGAAGCATAGTGTTACTTCACACTTACCGAGATCTCATGTCCTTCCTTAACAGAAAGCCTTGAATCTACTGCAATATTCACCCAGGCATAAAGCCTGTGCCCTAACCAGCGCACTTTTACCTCTCCTTGTCCTTTACGTCTTTTTTACCTGACTGACTACCTGGCGGATCTGATCAACAAGTAAGTATCAGTCCTGTAAAAGCCATTTTACAGCAAAGAGACCACTGTTCATGGAAAGAAGCTCAGGTCCACGGCTCCTTGTAAGTGAGAATGAGTGTATTTTTCCCTCGAATGCCCCGGTTCAGATTCTGCCAGCCTTAAACCTTCTTCGCCGCAATCCTGAAAGCCTTTCAGAACCACTGGTCAAGAGTTTGCTGTCTTGCCCCTGAAGCCGCTTTAAGGCGATCTGCGGCTTTTACCACCCTGTCTTCAGAGAAATCGTTCTCGTCACAGAGGAAATTAATGAGTTTTTCAGAGTCGGGTTTTCCCCATTTGATTTCATAGTCATCCGTAACATCAGGATGGGTAAAAAGTTCCTTTATGCTGTCCAGAGCTTCAATCTCCATACCTTTTTCCCGGATCACGGCATGAATGTTTCCGTGCTTTTTAATTAGCTTGAGGGCTGTTTTGGAACCCACTTTTTCCAATCCTTTATTATAATCCGTGCCCACACAGATTGCTATATCAATAAGCTGGTCTCTGTTGATTCCCAGGGAATCCAGGGTTTCCTCAAGCTCAATCATTTCAAGTTCAACATCAACATACACATTTTTCCCGGGGAGCTTGCGTTTGCCGGTGGCAGCCAGATTACGGACTACAGTCGGGGCTCCGAAGAGGAAAGAATCGTAGTCCTGGGAAGCAACACAGTCAGCATCTTTTTTAAGAACCATATGCGCAGCCTGCGCCTCGCCTTCACATGGAGCCTGTATCCAGGGGATGCCCATAATATCGAGGAGATATTTGGAGTCCTCAATAATGTCCTGGTCAACTTTTGAAGAAGCCTGGGCGTACTTATATGCAGCTTCAAGGTTGCCCTCTGCTTTTGCATTCTCCCACTTTTCCTTTGAAGATTCCCTGATTTCTTTCCTTCGATTCAGAGTTCCTGTTTTCATTTCAGGAGGCTTGCCGTCAAAAACGAAAACAGGCTTGATACCTGCCTCTACCAGACTGGCTGTGCGATAGAGAAGCCCTGAGAGATGAGAAGTTACTTTCCCCTGTGAATTAACCAGAGGGCTTCCATCTCTCTGGCGGATAATGCTCAAAAACTGGTGCAGGGTGTTAAATGCGTCAACTGCAACCACCCGGTTTGAAAGGTCAGAAAGTTCTATTTTTCTTTTCTGGAGCAGATCTCCTATATCCGTACCCATGTTTTCCCTCAGAATAAAACTCTATATCAAACAATGATGCATTTTTTTTGTTTATTATCATTAACCCTTTTGCTGTCAGGTGAATAATCATCTCCAGCAGGTTTATTGCGAGAATGTATTACTGAAGGTATCTCCAGTTATTTGACAATAGGCTTTATGTATACTGAAGTTTTACGCTCTACCGGACAGAAGTTTTTACCGGAAAAAGAAGTAAAAAAGGCATAAAGATAATTTGTGTCAGATCGAGGAGAAAACAATTAAAGAGAAAATAGACTTTTTAAAGCCATCAAATTTCCTCCCCGGAACTCAGGGCAAAAATCAATATTAAATTTAACAGACTGTTTCATTTTATGTAAGCCTCGTGCCTGCTTGTCAGATCCTGCGCATTCCATTAGATGTACTCCCCAGCGTACACTTTCCATAAGATGTACTCTTCTCGTAAACAGAAAGCTGTGATATAGAAAGATGTGATATAAAATTGCAGCAACCCATTTTCAGGAGTTCCAAATAAGGGCTCGACCACTGGAATTCCAGTATAAGCTATTCAGGAGAAAAAAAATTTGAAGAAATCTGCGATTTTGTCGACATATGTCGAAATCGGAAGATTTCAGGCAGTCAGATCAAGCCGGACATCAATTACAGAGTCTTCGTTTGCCTCTATTTTGGATATTGTCAGCAGATTCCCTTTCCTTTCCAGAAGAGTAGCCTTCGTAACCTGGACCTGGTGACCATCGATCTGTTTTTTACTGTTGTTTTTGTGGATAACCAGAAGCTTCTGGCCCATTTCCGCTCCTTCTCCTATTTTGGAGACGATATTCCGTATGACCTGCTCAAAATCAGAATAAATCAAAATCTCCGACTTATTTGCAACCTTTTTGATAATACCAATCGGTTCAAGATTGAGGTGCATATTAGCTTTCCTTCTTTACCTGCTTACACAAGTAATTCAATATACTAACTCTGGGTAATAATACCTTACGATTCTCAATATCAATATGAATATATTTATAAATATCTGGGATACAGATATTCCCCTCTAATACAGAACATCCGATATATAAATATTGCTAAACCATGGGGCTTGCCCCCGAAAAGAACATGAGAGTATTAATGATTAGGAAGATTTCTGTAACATAAATTGTTAAATATAGAATTGAAAATAATAACAATTTCAATTCAGTAAAAGTGAGGATTAAAGTCTCTTCAATAAAACATGTATATGAACTTTTCCTTTTAATTTATTCCGTGAATGTAAAAATTTGTTCCCGGGAAAAAATAATTCAATATATTGTACTGATTGCATGATTTCAAAATAATTTTAGAGATTAAAACATTCAAAAGTCAGTCAAAAAAAATCGTTGATTAACGAAAAAGAAACTGAAAAGTGGTTATGATGAAAAAGAAAGATAGAAAAAACTACATCATGAGAAAATGAAATGGAAAAGAAGAAAAAAAGAATTAAGTACAGTGAAAAATAGAAGAAGAAAAATTAAATAAAGTGGAGAGATAGGAAAAAGGAAATCAAATAAAGTGAAAAGATAGGAAAAAGGAAATCAAATAAAGTGAAAAGATAGAAATAGAGGAAAATTAAAGTCAAAATATAGAAACAAGGATAAGGTGAAGTCAAAAGATAGAAACGGAAATCATACAAGGTTAAAAGATGTAAATTGAAGCCATATATGGTTAAAGGATATAAACGAGAGTCAGATAAGATTAAAAGATAGAAACTAAAGTCAGGAAAGGTTAAAAGAGAGAAACAAAAGTAAGATGAAGTTAAAGATAAAAAAGTCAGGCAAAGTCAAAAGAAAAAAAGGTTACGGATAAAAAGAAGACCGACAGTAATCAACTTTGCGGAGAAAAAATAAGATTTAGCAGAAATTAATGATATTTTCTGCGGTTAAATTCATACACTGCATTGTCAACTTTGCTTGAGAGTTCATTCATCCTTTCTTCAATTTTTGTGTCCGATGTTTCCATATTAACCCTGAGGGCGCGGTCTCTTGCTTCAATTTTATCTTCAAAATCCTGAAGTTTATTGTTAATGGAAATGAGCATGAGAGATAATGTTCCGGTCAGGACCATGATAGATATGATAATTAAAGGGTCAATAAAAGGGTTTTCGGGCTTGTACGTAAACCTTCTGAGCCACTCAAAGGATAGAAGGAAAGATGACAGAACCATCACAATAAGGAATACTGTGTCTCTTGTCTCCATTATATACCTCTGATGTACTTATGGAAATTTTCTTTATAAAATCACAATTTTAATAAGTCGTATTTTTATAAATCACAGTTTTTGCATCAAAAACAAATTTCCAGATGGCGGAATGGAAATTATTAGGTGAAGATAATCCCATAAAGTATTTACTGTTTTTCAATTTTTAATATACTTCTATATTAACTATTTTTTATTTCGGTTTATTTTTTATACAGTGATTCTATTTAACGATTTGCATAAATTATTTATTTATCCCCTGTCTCGAATTTGTTTTTTTCGTAATACGAAAAAACCAGGCAATATATAAAAAAGAGTTACCGGGAAGATAATGAAATAAACTAACACAATCCAGAAATTTTGATAAAACAAAAATTCAAGAGAATATACCAGATTGCAAATCGATTACACAAAAGGTACAGATAAGATAAGTAATTGGGGCAACAGACAGTATATCAGACAGTATATAATAGAGAGGATAAAAATTGAAGATAGAGGATAGAGTAAATATATAAAGGAATAGAAAAAGCATACTGTCAAGAAATAAGGAGTTTAATAATTGAGTTCCAGCGAAAATTCACTCAAAGATTATTTACCAATCCTCTCCATGGCAGGACTAATATTAATAGTACAGATTCTTTCCCTGCTCCTGTCCACGCCAATGGAAACGAATGAAATGCAGGCTTTTGAAGATCCCACGCAGGTTTCCAACTCAATATATTATATCGTAATGATCCTGACTTTTACGCTTTTTGTTCTGATAGCTATAAAGAAAAACATGAAATGGGTCATCAGCTTACTGATATATCTCGCTATATTAAGCACTCTATACTATGTATTTTTCGCACTTTTAACCCTGATTCCTTCACTCGCAGGCCTTGAAAATATAATTTCAATCCTGCTGTCTACCGGATTAACATTACTGCTCTACAAATACCCGGAATGGTATGTAATCGATATCCTGGGAGTCTGCATAGCAGCTGGAGTCAGTGCCCTGATAGGGATTTCCCTTTCCGTTATCCCGGTAGTAGTCCTTCTGATACTTCTTGCGGTCTATGATGCTATCTCGGTGTACAAAACAAAACACATGATAACTATGGCTGAGGGTGTGATGGACCTTAAACTCCCCATTCTATTCATAATTCCAAAACATCGGGACTATTCATTTATTAAAGAGAGTTTTAAAGAAGGAGAAACTCGTGAAGCTTTTTTCATGGGGCTTGGTGACGCGGTCATGCCCAGTTTGCTTGTAGTTTCCGCAAATGTATTCATTGAAAACGGAGGCATCTCATATCCGGTACTCGGGGCAATGCTGGGGACTCTTGCAGGGCATGTGATCCTGTCTATCCTGGTGATGAGAGGAAAACCCCAGGCAGGGCTCCCCTTCCTGAATTCCGGAGCAATTCTGGGCTTTTTTGCAGGGGTTTTGCTTTCGGGAGCATCAATTCTGTGAAGAAAGAAAAAGGAAGGTTTAACTTTACTACTTCATTTATTTTTATAAAATTCCTTTTTCCGCCTGTTTTTTTCTGTTTTCACAAAGATTTTTTTATTTTATAGAATAATCATTTGACATGGCCAGACGAATTGCAGTGGTCTTTGACAGTGCCGGAACTCTTCTACATATGTACAGAGTTGCAAAAGAATCCAGCACAGGCAACCTTCTCGAAAATATAGAGAGCACTGCCATTGTTGCGAAAAAAAACGGTTGCGGCCTGGTAGCTCTTAATACGGAGAAAGAGATAATCCTGCGTTCAAAAAGAGAGATGACTTTATTTGAATTTATAAGGGACTACAGGATTTCAATAGGCATAAGCTGTTCAAAAGGGCTGTTTACCTCGGATATTGCCTGTGAGATCATAAAAAGCTCTTCCCTCTTTATGGGAGATGTTCACGATGTGCTCGAAGCGGTTACAGCCCGCTGCCCTGACAGCATTTATCTTGCGGCAGGACTGATAGTGGACTCTGAGGCAAGAAAAATACCTTATGTACTCAGCACAGGAGGGCAAGTATTCAGCAAGACCTTGCAGACAGTCCAGATACTCAAGACCATGGAAGTGGATACATATATAGCATCAGGGGATAGAATGTCTGCACTGGCGCAACTTGCAGAGTTAATAAATATCCCTGTAGAAAGAGTCTTTGCCTTTGCAGACCCCTTTATAAAGGAGAAAGTTGTGCTTGAACTTAAAAGCAGGTATGAGAAAGTAGTTATGGTAGGCGATGGAATTAACGATATCCTGGCTCTCAGGGCAGCAGACGTGGGAATAATGACAGTCCAGCAGGGAGACAAAAGACCTGAAGAACTCAGAAAAGCAGCAGATGTGGTGCTCGACGACATCATAAAAGTTGTGGATGTGGTAAAAGGATTATAAGGAGCAAAAATCCGGCAATTTTGCCAGCTGATGCTGGTTATCAATGTTCACAGTGACAAAATAATGCGTTATGTTTATGTAATGTTTATTCTTATCTACTTGTTGCCCATATGTGTGAAATTTATTGGTCATGTTAGTGCAAAATTCCACTTTGAGATAATTACTTTTCACTCTTGAGCGATACGCCCAGGCAGGCGGGAGAAAGCCACCAGATTCATATGCAGCTCATTATTGCGGAGGAAAATTCATGCCAGTATTTATTGAAGTTAAAAACCTAACTGTAGACTTCGACGGTCTCAAAGCTCTGAAAAACGTAAATTTAAAGATCAACGAAGGGGAAGTCGTTGGAATTCTGGGAAAAAGCGGATCCGGAAAAACAATCCTGATGCATGTGTTGCGCGGGACAGAATCATTTGAAAACATCTCAGGCGAAGTAATATATCATCTGGCCCGCTGTGAAAAATGTGGATATATAGAACGTCCAAGCAGAGTAGGACAGAAATGCCCGGTCTGTGGCGAGACTCTTGAGTCATTTAAAGCCGATTTCATAAAACTTTCTCTTTATGATCCGGTGAGAAAGGATATCACCAAACGTATTGCAATCATGCTCCAGAGAACCTTTGCCCTTTATGGTGATGAAAGAGTTCTTGTAAATGTCATAAACTCCCTTAATGAAATCGGGTATAAGGGAGATGACGCCATGAAAAAGGCAGTTGAACTCCTTGAAGAAGTAAACTTAAGCCACCGCATGATGCATGTTGCAAGGGAGCTGTCGGGAGGAGAAAAACAGAGGGTTGTACTTGCAAGGCAGCTCGTAAGGAACCCCCTGCTGCTGTTAGCAGACGAACCCACAGGGACTCTTGACCCCATGACGGCAAAACTGGTTCATGAAGCTATTATAAAAGCTGTCAAGAACTACGATATGAGCATGGTGCTCACCTCACACTGGCCCGAGGTAATAGAGAAACTGGCAGATAAGGCAATCCTGCTTGAAAATGGGGAAGTCGTTCAGGAAGGAAACCCGCTTGAGGTTTCTGCAGTCTTTATGCAAAGTGCATCCATGGTCAGGCAGGACAGGAATGTCCTGGTAGGGGAGCCTATTATCCGCGTAAGGAACCTGTCAAAACGTTATATTTCAGTTGACAGGGGCGTTGTAAGGGCTGTTGACAATATATCTTTTGAAGTGAAGGAAGGAGAAATATTCGGACTTGTCGGAGTAAGCGGGGCAGGCAAGACCACGACCTCAAAAATCCTTATGGGGATTTTACCGCCAACCTCAGGAGAAGTCGAAGTCCGCATCGGAGACGAATGGGTGGACATGACAAAACTGGGAGTTGATAATAAAGGCAGGGCAACGAAATACATGGGATTCCTGCACCAGGAATATGGGCTTTACACCCACAGTTCCGTAATAGACAACCTTACAGAATCCATCAGCCTTGACCTCCCATTTGAACTGGGGGTAAGAAAAGCCGTAATAACTCTTAAAGCCGCAGGGTTTGAAGAAGACAAGGCAAAAAGTATTTTACCCAAAATGACCGATGAAATGAGTGAAGGGGAGCGGCATAGGATTGCACTTGCGCAGGTTCTGATCAAGGAGCCAAGAATCGTCATTATGGACGAGCCAACCGGGACAATGGACCCAATTACAAAAGTTGCGGTGACAAATTCGATTCTTAAAGCCAGAGAAGAAATCGGAGAAACGTTTGTTATTGTCTCGCACGATATGGACTTTGTAAATGAGATCTGCGACCGCGTCGCACTTATGCGCGATGGGAAGATAGTGGATATAGGTCAGCCAAAGAACGTACTTTCCCAGCTTACAGAAGAAGAAAAGATCAAAGCTGCAGAAGAAATATAAATATGCTGCCACCTCTTAGTATGGAAAAATACTAAAATGAGGTGCCGATTACGAGTAATGAGATCAGCGTAGAGGTGAACGGGCAGGTTTACACTTTGCCCGCAGGCTCTACCCTTGGAGACGCCCTTAAAGTTTCCAGAGCCCCCTACATAGCCGGTGCAGCGATTGGGATTCTCAAAAAAGCCGCTGAAAAGAGAACGGAGAAAATCACCGAATACGCTATCAATACGCCCAAAGGGGAGCTGAGGATAGAAATCAAAGACCCCGAGTCAACCTCAGGAAAATTATGGGCCGAACATTATAAAGAATACGAAGGAAAGGACATCCACTGGGAAAGCCCTGAAGCTCTGGCTTTCGGACCTTTTGAAGCCGATATAAAACCTTCGCGTGAAACAGGAAACTTTGAAGCTTTTGATGTCCTTTTCGGAGCTGGAGGGTTTGATCCGCACAATACTCATCTGATCCTGTCAAGGAAAAGACATTCAGCCGAGTATGGGTCTCCTGATGATGGTGTTTTTGCAAGCATTGTAACCGGGAGAAAAATAATTTCCAAGATTTCCAAAGAAGATTCTATCCTGAGCATAGAGCCTGTTATAGAATGGGAACGGATTACAGAGAAAACATGCACTACCGACCTCTCGACCCCTCTCGAAGACGAGGACAGTGTATATACTTATTTTGAGGTTGAGCTTTCCAGAAATGCTCCTGTGGGGGCAGAGCATTTCTATGCCCTGACCCGTGAAGGGACACTTAAAGTAGATGCGGTTACCAGCTCGTTTATTTCTGACGACAGTCTCAGGGAAGTGCCTGCTCCTTATGAAAATTTTGAGCAGAGAAGAGAAGGTGCCATTTCGGTAAGGACAGTTGGATACGGGACAGGTAGAATATATATTTCAAGAGAAGAACGCCCTTCAAGCCTTGTGCATTCTGTCGTGGGACAGGTAACAAAAGGGCTCGAACTCATAAAACTTGCAGAAAAGGGGCAAAAACTGTCAGTAGAAAGTCTTCCTCCCCAGATCGTCCTTCTAGGGCACAGCTTTGAAGAGGTGGAGCCTTTACTTTCCTCTATTGGAGTTGAACTGATAAAAGAAGGCTACGCCGGAGAAAATTCGGTGATTGTCAGGCAGGAACCCCCAACTACCCTGGAAATTCTCGGAGAGGCTAAAGTAAAGGCATATGCCGTAGCCAGGACAAAACTCATCGAGGTTGAACTTTATACGGAGATAGCTCCAAAATCTATTGACTTTTTCCGCCACGCTCTTGATCTTAAAACCAAAACCGTCGGAAAACTTCCCGTTCATATGATATACGAGACCACTTACCTTTTTAAAACGGAAAAGGAAATGGTGAAATATAAGGAAATCCTCCCTGAAAACACGCCTGAGAAGAAAGTACTGGCTGGGGAAATAGGAATCACAAACCAGGCAGCAAAGAGAATGGGTACAATAGGAGTCAGACTTATAGATGACGATCTTTTCGGCCCCACAGGAGAGAAATTCTCTTCCACAAACATTATCGGCAGAATTGTCGAGCCTGACAGACTCAAAGGCATCAAAGAAGGAGATGCCATATACATAACCGAAGTTGCACGCAAAGAAAATGGTGGCCAGAAAAATTGAGAACAGGGATAAGAATAATTAGTGAAGTATAAAAATAGCCGCATAAATTGATAAGTAATGCAACAATAAAATAATACATAAGCGAAATAAATACCCGATGCTTGAGTGGATTCACATATTTTGATTTTTTTTCAGGTGAAGTCTCCCGAAGCTAAGGAGAGACAGAAAATGACAGAGATAAAAAAGGAAGAGATTACGAAAGTTATTGTAATCAGTTCGGATAAAGTGCTGCCTTCAGACGCAGCCATGAAGATTTACGAATCAGAGTTTCCGGTTACTGTAAAGGAAACCTGCTTTGGATTGATTGTAACAGGTCCTAAAGAAGATGTTTTATCAGTGGCCGAAAAGATCCGGGAACTGGATAAAAACCATATTTTTATAAAAGATAGGGGATTTCCTGCTGGCGACGAGAGACGCTGCCGGGCAAGCCGGGGGGGAGGTCCGAGACCTGGATTCCATTTCCTGAGAGAAGAAGTTGAGATGCTCCCTGCCATAGGGGCTGCACTCGATGACCTGGAAGCAAAAGGATGTGTAAAAGAGAAGCCAGAGGAGAAACGCAGACTTAAAGTTTCGGAGCTTGAAAAAGTTATTGAAGCGGAACTTTCGAGGTGAATTTTTTGGTAAAGGTTTTCATTTACCCTATAAACAGTCTTATTCTTGCTGATCTTGTTGAACGTTTCGGGCACAGGCCCCTTAGCATGATGAACCAGATACGAGAAAAAGTTACAAACATCGGCCTGGACTCTCCCCCTATTAATATCACTTCCGAAGACCCTAAACTTGGTCTTAAATATGCTGCAATTGAAGTGCCTGCCGGAGTAAGAGGAAGGATGTCACTTATAGGTCCACTGATAGAAGAGACCGAAGCTGCAATTATAGTTGAAAATCCTCCTGCTAATTTTGGCTGTGTGGGCTGTAACCGTACAAATGAGTTAATGAAATATCTGGTCCGCTCAAAAAATGTCCCCATACTTGAAGTAAAGTATCCTGAATCCAGTGAAGAAGCCCGGGATTTTGTAAGCCAGATCGCAGAATTCCTGGAATCATTGCCTAAAGAAAATTCTGAAGAAAGTAATAAGGCAGACAAAGAAAAAACAGCTGAAGAGGAGGACAGTAAATGAGCACTGAAGAATCCGGACTTGTCAAGATTGCCCTGGTGTCCTGCGGCTCCGAATATGCGGGAGTCCAGCCTGAATTTGATGAAGCTGCAGCCAAAGTGAAAGCAAAATTTATTTTTCCTGAAGTTGACGTTGCATCCATAGACACCATAGGCAGGGATTTCGGGCTTGAAGTTGCAAGCGGAGACCTGAGGCTTATGATGGCTCGGGCAAAAGCTGTCGTTGAAGGGACAACCAATGCCGATGGAGTCTTTATCACTACCTGCTTTCGCTGTGCAGAAGGAGCTATCGTACGGAACGAGGTCAGAAGGTACATCCATAGACACTCGAATATTCCGGTTATTAGCTACTCTTTTACCGAGAGCACCACTGCAGGTACTCTGCTCACCCGACTGGAAGCCCTTACTACAATTGTCAGACGCAGGCACCTCCTTACAAGGGAAGTTCAGCACGGGCTTACTGCCGGGATAGACTCAGGGTCAACAACTACAAAAGCAGTGGTAATGAAGGACAATAAAATAATAGGCAAAGGGTGGGTGCCGACAACAAAAGTCATTGAGAGCGCTGAAGAAGCATACTCTATTGCCCTGAAAGAAGCCGGAGTTTCCAGGGAAGAAGTCCAGGCTATGGGAACGACAGGATACGGACGCTTCCTTATAGGAAACCATTTTAACGCTCAGCTTATCCAGGAAGAGATAACCGTCAATTCAAAGGGAGCGGTCTATCTCGCAGACAGGCAGAAGGGGCCTGCAACAGTTATTGACATAGGCGGGATGGACAACAAGGCGATCTCGGTTGAAGATGGAATTCCGGGAATGTTTACAATGGGCGGGATCTGCGCCGGAGCTTCAGGACGTTTCTTTGAAATGATTTCAAAAAGACTTGGTGTGGATATCACCGAACTTGGAGCTCTTGCAGTTAAAGGTATGCATGAAAATGTATCCATGAACAGCTACTGCATAGTTTTCGGGATTCAGTCCCTTGTAAATTCCCTTGCCAAAGGGTCCACCCCTGAAGATGTAGCCGCTGCTGCATGTTATAGTGTGGTAGAGCAGATTTATGAGCAGCAGCTTCAGGAAGTTGACGTAAAAGAACCCCTGATTCTCGTAGGCGGCTCTTCCCTGATCGAAGGGGTTCCAAAAGCCCTTGGAAAGCTTCTCAAGATCGATGTCCTTGTTCCTGAAAACTCCCACCTGATAGGGGCAGTAGGAGCAGCACTTCTTGCTTCCGGCTTCGTGGAGGAGTGAGATCAAAATGGATTCGCTTGAGACCTTTGTTGTCGAGTCCGCAATTGATTCGGAAACGGAGTTTTACAGAAAGATCATCGAGGACAACCTTGCGAGTCTCAAGCTTGCCCCTGCAATAGGAAGAATCAAGGTAGTACTGAGACCTGAAGATTCCCTTTTCCAGATGGCAATCATCCTGAGGGATGTAGGCACCAGGGTTACGACAATCGATATTGCCGACGTGGAAACAAAACCCGTCGCCGGCGAAGTAGTGATCTCTATTAAAAAAGAACAGTATATCCCGGAACTGCTTGTAAAACTCTGGGAACGCTACGGAAAAGCAAACATCAGTCAGCCGGACCGCTGGACAGTGACCATCAGTACGGATAAGCCTGCAGAAGAGGCTGAATTTATTAAAGAAATGCTGATTGCAGATCCCAGGCACAGGCTTCATGAAAACCTTGTGGACTTTGCAATCCGGGTAACACCAGAGGGTTTCAGGGTGCGCTACCACCTTTATAAAGGCAATCGCTTTGTATTTGTAGCATCAGAAGAAACATTAGAGCGTGAGTGGATCGAAGAAGCAGGAGCAATGCTAGACGAATTAATGGAAGGAGGGAAAAAGTAAGATGGCTGTACTCCTACCCTATCTTTATACCGGCGGAGTCCATAAGCACGGGCTTCTAATCGAGCTGATGGAAGACCTTGGAGGATACATAATTCAGAAAGTGGTTACAGGGACCGAAGTCAATCTCATAATGCTTGTGCCTGAAAAAGACGTTGATATTGTGAAAAAACTTTCTAAAGAACTGCTTGGAATACTGGTGGAAGCGCCTTTAACAGGTGTGGAAATCGCAGTTGTATCCCCAACACTTGCTTCTCATCACCTGCCCCACTCAGCCTGCGATGTAGCAGAATACCTGCGTCACCCCGGAGCCAATACGAACATGTTAGGGCTCGCACGAGGGATGGGGCGAAGGGTATCCCTTTCAATGGACTACGAAAGGAAGCTGATTAACGAGCACGATATTGCAGTTTTCACCTTTGGCTCTTTCAGTGACTGCATCACAAAAAAGAAGCCAAAACTTTTTGAAGGCATAGAGATACCCATTGTGGTGACAGGTGGGCCTTCAGATCTTAAAACGGAGGATATTCAGGGAGCAGACCTCTACGTAGGAAATATCGGAAGAGTTTCCCACAGGTTAAGAAGAACTGAGGAAGTTAATGCCCTTGAGAATCTTAACCAGGAGGTTTCAAAAATAGCGGACAGTATTCGCAAACAGCAGGCAAGAGATCCTCTGGCAGTACTTCCTGCAAGGGTGATGAAAGAGATAGAAAATCAGGTCCCGGAAATCCGTACTGTGCTCTCTCCCGCCCCGCTTACCCTTCAGCTCGATGGGGTCAGGGTAAAACTGCCGTATGACCAATTCCATGAAAAGATAGAAAAGCTGGAGTTTGATGAAGGGGTTACTCTTTCAGAGCTTGCAAATATTTCGCGATCAAAAATGAAAAATTATATATTGATAAAAATCAAATCTAAATCCGACATAGGTTTTGCAATTTGACCCGGATTCTGTTGAGCTAAAACTATCCATTTTACATTTTTACTGGGTTTGTGCCTTTTCACTTATCCTTAAAACTGTAAAACCCGACCCGGAAAATGGGTCTAGCCCGGTTTCCACGTTAATCTATGCTGGTGGTTTCATATGGAACTTGAGGATATTGTGGAAATTTTAAAAAATGATCCCCAAAAAGTCATTCCTAAGCTCCTTGATGACGTTCGGGAGCAGTATGGAGAAGTCCCCTATATTATGAATTTTATGAAAGATCTCCCTGAGATCTTCATTCCGAAAACCCTTTATGATAACTCCATCATGCG
>Ga0265295_1003333_pt1 | contig 23543 bp, 19 predicted proteins | sample Munlansysbiofilm_FD_192503 | JGI IMG/M metagenome (GOLD analysis project Ga0265295, IMG submission 192503) | Leachate microbial communities from a municipal landfill in Southern Ontario, Canada - Methane capture system biofilm | ecosystem: Engineered > Solid waste > Landfill > Unclassified ...
AGTTTTTTTTTACTAATTTCAATCTTGCAAATTTCACAACTTTAATTTCACATTAAAACAACTGTAAATGAATTTTTTCATAAGCAATTTCATAAGCATTGTTGCAGCCGGAACGGCAGCAGCCTTACTATTAAACCGCTTTTTTAAAAATTCGGTTTTTATTAAAGTTGGTATAATTTGGTTAATAAACCTACTGTTTTTAATGTTTACAATAGGCGTAAAATATAAGTTCTACGATGGGAACACTTCTATTAATGTGCTTATTACTATCATAAATATTGGTTTTAGCGTGGTTTGTTTTTATGCTGCGTCAATTAGGGTTGTTCGCCCGTTAGCCAAAATGGTTGAAAAACTAAATGAGCTAGCCAATGGCAATCTGGCCACTGATATTGATTGCCGAGGTGTAAATCAGAAAGTTGATTTAGGTCAGATGTTGTGCGCTACCCAAAAAATTAAGGAGAATTTATCGAGGGTTGTAGGCGAGATTGAAAATAATGTTGATAAACTTGTTGCTTCAGGACAAAACCTAAATGCAGTTTCACAAAAACTGTCAGAAGATGCGCTTTCTGAAGCCTCATCGGTAGAGGAGGTTTCATCTTCAATGGAAGAAATGGCAGCAAATATTCAGCAAAATACGGAGAATGCGCAACGAACTGAAAATATTTCAAGTAAGGTATCACAGGGAGTAAAAGAAGTGGGCAAGGCTTCAAAGGAGAGCTTAGTCTCGATTAAAAATATTGCAGGGAAAATTAATATCATCAACGATATAGCCTTCCAAACAAATATTTTGGCGTTAAATGCTGCCGTTGAGGCTGCCCGAGCGGGTGAGCATGGCAGAGGTTTTGCCGTAGTGGCCGCCGAGGTGCGTAAGCTGGCCGAACGTAGTAAAATTGCTGCAGATGAAATTGTTTCACTTGCCTCAAAAAGTGTAGCGGTAACCGAGGGCTCGGCAAAACTTCTCGAAACTCTTATTCCAGACATTGGCGAGACAGCCAGATTAATTCAAGAAATTACATCAGCAAGCATTGAGCAGTCGTCAGGAGCAAGCCAGGTTAATAATGCTATTCAGCAGCTAAACCACGTTGTTCAGCAAAATGCCGAAGCGAGCCAGCAAATGGCACACAGTTCCGAAGAGCTAAACGCCTTTGCCGATGGACTTAAAGAAACCGTAAATTACTTTAGTTACTAGGGGGCTAGCAATAAATCAAAAACCTATATCCATTTTTGCTGATGCAATTTATGCACAGCTAAAGTGTATTATTAGCATATTATAAACAGGTTACAATTTGCTATAACCTTCGTTTTATAATCAAAATGCTGTTATAACAATCCGTAATTCCTCCTTTCCCTATTTAAAAATATCACTTAAATACATAGGGCAAAGGCATCCTAACTTATACCTGCTTTATCAAGTTACTTACTGCCGAATAAGATGAAATTTCAAGCTATTGAACAGGTGATTAATTGCTTATACTGTTGATTATTAAACTTATAACATCATATTAACGGTAGATGATAAAGATAAAAAAATAAGGATTTGTTGCTTTAAACCTTTATTTAGTATATTTGTGAGTTTATTATTTGTAAAATAATGATAAAGACTGCGGAATAAATAGCATCCTTTTGTATGCATAACTGTTTATTCCGTTGTTGTTTTTTATATTGTTTTTACCTGTACAAAATATTTATATTGTTAGTTGCAAATAAGTTACATACTGCTTAAAGTATTCTTATAAAAACTGAGTCAGTATATATTTTTGTTTCTTTGAATTTGTAATTAGCCTAATTTTGGGCGTATTAATGTGATTAAATTATCAACTTAAAAAAATAATCGATGAAAGTTTTAGTTTGTATCAGCAATGTGCCAGACACTACTACGAAGGTGAAGTTTGCTGAAAACAACACCAAACTCGACCCTGCTGGTGTACAGTGGGTTATAAACCCTTGGGATGAGTTGGCACTTACACGTGCTCTTGAACTAAAGGATAATTCCTCAACTGGTGTTAAAAGCGTTACTGTTGCTCATGTGGGTCCTGCTACAGCAGAACCAACCATTCGTAAAGCGTTGGCTATTGGTGCCGATGATGCTATACGGGTAAACCTAGAGGCTACAGATGCATATCAGGTTGCTGCTCAAATAGCTGAAGTGGTTAAAACCGAGCAGTACGACATAATTCTTTGTGGAATAGAATCGAGCGACTTTAATGGTTCTACCGTTGGCAGTATGATAGCTGAATTTATTGAATGTTCATCAGTTTCTGCTGTTTCCGGGATAAATTTCGATAATGGCCAATCGGTTATTACTCGCGAAATTGATGGCGGCAAAGAAACCCTATCTGTTCCTACACCTTTTGTAGCTATTGTACAAAAAGGAATTGCAAAGGAGCCACGAATTGCTGCTATGCGTGGTATAATGCAGGCTCGTACAAAGCAAATTAAGGTGGTTGAGCCAATTGCAGTTGACGCATTAACCGAAGTGGTTAGCTTTGAGCCTCCACAACCACGCGCTAAGTGTGTGTTTGTTGACGCTGAAAATCCAAATCAACTTGTCGACTTGCTTCAGAATGAGGCAAAAGTTATTTAATTTATTGTTAATCAGATTAAAACACACGATATGTCAGTATTAGTTTTCACTGAAAATTGGGAAGGGAAATTCAAAAAACTTTCTTTTGAGCTTGTTTCCTACGCCACTAAGGTTGCAGAAATGCTTGGTACAACAGCAACTGCACTTTCAATAGGTAACGTTGCCGATGAGGAACTATCTAAACTAGGAAATTACGGAGCAAAAAAAATAGTAAACCTTAATAGCGAAGTTTTAAATATACTTGATAGCCAGGCATACACTGCTGCTATTGCTGAAATTGCTAAGAAAGAGGGTGCTACAGTTATTGTTATTGCCAATAATAATATGGGTAAATCAATTGCACCCCGCTTATCTGTAAAACTTAAGGCTGCCGTAGGTTCAGGTGTTAGCAAATTGCCTGTAAGCACCGAGCCATTTGTGGTATATAAAAAGGCGTTTTCGGGTAATGCCTTTGCAAATGTTGCACTTAAAACCGAGGTTAAGATTTTAACCCTAATGCAAAACTCTTTCGACTTGGCTGAAACGGCCAACGAGGCAACCATTGAGGCTGGCTCCGTTAACGTTGATGGATCAATGGTTAAAACAGTAGTTACGGATGTGCAAAAGCAAACCGGGAAATTATTGCTTACCGATGCTGAGATTGTTGTAGCTGGTGGCCGTGGTATGAAATCGGCCGATAATTGGGCTCCTCTTGAAGAGTTAGCCAATATTCTTGGAGGCGCAACAGCTTGTTCACGCCCTGTTTCCGACGAAGGATGGCGCCCTCACGAAGAGCACACTGGTCAAACTGGTAAAATTGTGGCTCCAAACCTTTACATTGCCATTGGTATTTCTGGTGCAACCCAGCATCTTGCAGGGGTTAGCGCATCAAAATTTATTGTTGCCATTAACTCCGATAAGGATGCACCAATTTTTGAGGCTGCTCAGTATGGTATTGTTGGTGATGCTGCCAAAGTGCTTCCTAAACTTGTTGAAGCAGTAAAAGAGGCGAAAGCAAAATAGATAAAGTGTAAAACATTTAATGTAGAAGTTTTGAAAATGGTTGAGCCTTAGAAATATGATTTAGAAGAGAGGTTGATTTTGTTTGCTCTTTAAGTTCTTGAAATTTCAGAGACTCTACCCAAATCATATGCTGGCAATCACATCTCAGGTCATATTATAAAGAGTTGTAAATTACCTGCATTAAATTGTGGTGAAGCATAAACAGCAGCATCAAAACTGCAATAAATTAAAATATAAAGAAGGTGTATGATTTTCCATTTTTCATTTAGTATTCTACATTCATCTTTTTTACATTCAAAAAATAAACAACTATGAATCAAATAATATTTGCCATAGCACTGTTCGTAACCCTTGGTGTTTTTGCGTTTACAACATGGCGTTATGTAAGAATTTTTATGCTTACCAAGCCAGCTTTCCCCGTTCGTGATTTTGGTAAACGCATTGCTATTATGATGAGAGTTGCCATTGGACAAACCAAAATGTTTCGCAGACCCATCCTAGGTTTTATCCACGCCCTTGTATTCTGGGGCTTTTTGGTAATACTTGTGGGTAGCATTGAAATGGTTATCGATGGACTTTTTGGCTTTGAGCGTTCGCTTGCCTTTTTAGGCTGGTTCTACGATTTCTTAATGGGAACAGGCGATATTTTTGCGTTAATAATAGGTATAGCAATTATAATCTTCCTTTCGCGCAGGGTTTTTATGCACGTTAAGCGTTTTGAGGGAATTGAAATGAAGCATATTTCTCATATTGATGCCAACGTAGCCCTTACCATAATATTTCTGTTAATGGTATCGCTACTTGGATTGAATGCTACTTATGTTGCAAAACAAGCCTTATTAAACGCTGAACTAAGCGGTGTTTTTCCCGTTGGTGTTATTATCGCAAGTGTGTTTAACGGTATGGCGCTTGAAACCATTCACATTTACCATGATATTTTTTGGTGGTCGCATATCCTACTAATATTTGTATTCGCAAATCTTTTGCCCTACTCTAAACACTTTCACGTGTTTATGTCGGTGCCAAATGTTTTCCTGTCAAGGTTAGAGCCTCTAGGCAAACTAACAAATATGGATAATGTTACTCGCGAAGTGAAGCTAATGATGGATCCCGAAACAGCTTATGCTGCTGCCCCAGCCGATGCTCCAGTTGAGCGTTTTGGCGTACTTGATGCAGAGGATGCCTCATGGAAAAATTATCTCGATTCGCTGGCTTGTACTGAATGTGGACGATGTACAGAGGTTTGCCCTGCCAATATTACAGGAAAAAAATTATCGCCTCGTAAAGTTATGATGGACCTTAGGGCTAGGATGAAGGAGAAGCGTGACGGCTTACTTAAGCAAGGCAAAGAGTTTGCCGATGGTAAATCGCTTATTCGTGATTATATTAGCGAGGAAGAACTATGGGCTTGCACCACCTGCAACGCTTGTGCTCAGGAGTGTCCAATAAATATAGACCATCCCAAGTTTATTGTCGATATGCGTCGTTATTTAGTAATGGAGGAAGGTTCGGCTCCTAGTGAGTTGAAAGCAACCTTTAGTAATATTGAGAATAATGGGGCTCCTTGGCAATACTCGCCCGACGATAGGCTTGTTTGGGCAGAGGATTTGGAAATGAATAAGGTATAACATACTAGTTTACTGTCACCTTGAATTATGCTCAGGTTCACTGTCGGCTTAGCGTAGTCGAAGCCGACAGTCTAAGTTAAACGACACTGAATCGTTAATTATGATTGAAGTTTAATAATCTATAAGAAAAGATTGCTTCGCAAAAAGCACTCGCAATGACGTCTTAATCATTATATGAATATGGAAACTACTAAAATAAATGTGCCTGTAATGGCCGACCTCTTTGCCAAGGGCGAAAAACCTGAGTACCTGTTCTGGGTTGGTTGTGCTGGTGCGTACGACGATAGGTACAAGAAGGTGGCTAGGGCATTTGCAAAAATCCTTTCACACCTAAATATTAGCTATGCGGTGCTTGGTAAAGAGGAAACCTGCACGGGCGATCCCGCTCGTAGGGCGGGTAACGAAATGTTATACCAAATGCAGGCCATGCAAAACATCGAAACATTTAAGATGTATGAGGTAAAGAAAATTATTGCCATTTGCCCGCATTGCTACAATATTTTTAAGAATGAATACACCGATTTAGGCGGAAATTACGAGGTAACTAGTTACGTGGAGTTTATCGACAAGCTAATTACCGATGGTACGCTTAAACTCGATTTAACTAAGTTTGCCAACGATCGGATTACCTTTCATGATCCTTGCTATCTGGGTCGCGCTAACAATATTTACGACGAACCCCGCCGAATTCTTAAGGCCCTAACAACAAATCTTATTGAGATGGATAGAAGCAAAAGTTTTGCTCTGTGCTGTGGTGCTGGCGGTGGACAGATGTTTAAAGAGGCTGAAAAAGGGGATAAAGAGGTGTTTATTGAACGTACCGAGGATGCTTTAAAGACAAACCCTAAAATTATTGCAACGTCTTGCCCATTCTGTATGACTATGATGACCGATGGCATAAAGTACAAAAATAAGGAAGAAGAGATTAAAAACTACGATATTGCAGAGCTAATCTGTCTATCGATAGGACTATAAAACTATTTTAGAAAGTTAACTATAACCAATTTAAACATGGAAACTGTAATAATGAAAAGCGGCGAATTTCTTGTAAAAGGCCTTGATCCAAAGGATATATTTATTCCTGAAGAGTTTAACGAGGAACAACTTATGATTGCTCAAACTTGTCAAGATTTCTTGGATACCGAGGTACTACCAAACCTCGATAAAATCGATTCGGGTGATAGGGTGTTTATGAAGGACATTCTGCATAAAGCAGGTGAATTAGGTATTTTAGGTGTTGCTATTCCTGAAGAGTATAATGGGTTTGGACAAAATTTTGTTACCCAAATGCTTGTGGCCGAAACAACGGGTGCTGGTTACTCTTTCTCCGTTGCATACCAATGCCACTGCGGAATTGGAACTATGCCTATTATGTATTACGGTAACCATGAGCAGCGTGAGAAATACGTTTCACGCCTAGCAACTGGCGAACTAATTGGAGCTTACTGTTTAACCGAACCAGGTGCAGGTAGCGATGCCAACTCAGGTAAAACTATGGCAACTCTTAGTGAAGATGGTAAACACTATATCCTTAACGGACAAAAAATGTGGATTACCAACGGTGGTTTTGCCGACACACAGGTGGTTTTTGCAAAAATTGATAAGGATAGAATTTTAAGCGCATTTATTGTTGAAAGTGAGTGGCCTGGTGTTGTTATTGGCCCCGATGAGCATAAAATGGGTATTAAAGGCTCGTCAACTACTCAAATTTATTACAATGACGTAAAAGTTCCCGTTGAGAATATGATTGGTGCTCGCGGTGAGGGTTTCCGTATTGCCCTTAGCATTCTGCATATGGGTCGTATGAAATTGGGAGCCAACGTAATTGGTGCAGCAAAGCAAACCATTACCGATTCTATTCGTTATGCTAACGAACGCAAACAGTTCAATACCTTAATTTCAAGTTTTGGGGCTATCAAGCATAAATTAGCACAGATGGCAATCAAAACCTTTGCACACGAATCTGCCATTTACAGGGTTAGTAAGGATGTGGATGGAATGATTGATAAGTACAAAGCAGAAGGACGCGACCCAGGTCGTGCCGCAATTGATGGCATTAGCCACTACGCTGTTGAGGATGCTATACTTAAGGTTTGGGGTTCGGAGATGCTTGATTTTGTAGCCGACGAAGCTGTTCAAATTCATGGTGGTATGGGTTACTCTGCCGAAATGAACGTTGACCGTGGTTACCGCGACTCTCGTATTAACAGGATATTTGAGGGAACCAACGAGATTAACCGCCTTTTAGTGGTTGAGTCTGCCACTAAATTTGCAAAGAAAGGTGAGTATAATCTTTTCGAATTGGCAGAAGAAATTCACAATAACTTAGAAAGTATTACTGATGGAGCAAAAAGCGGCGAAAGTTATTTTGAAGAGAAACGTAGGTATATAGCAAACTTTAAAAAAGCTATTATGCTTACTATACAGAGTACAACTCAGGCTCTTGGCAAAAAGTTTATGAGTGAGCAGGAGGTTGTGAATAACCTGGCCAATATGATTATGGAACTGTACGAGGTTGAATCTATGGCTCTTAGAATCGAAAAACTTGAAGGCTTAAACGGAGTTAATGAGATATACAGAGATATGCTCAACGTTTTTGTGTATGATACGGCAAACTTTATATTCAAAAATGCCAATGATGCTATTTATTCAAGCATTGAGGCCGAAGAGGCGAATAAACTTGTGAAGGGCGTTAAAACATTAACCACAGTAGCTGGTGTTAATGTAATGCTTGCACGACGTAATATTGCCGACGTTTTAATTGAAAAGAACGAGTATAAGTTCTAATCATCACATATTACATAAAAAAACCAGCGCACGTGCGCTGGTTTTTTTTATGCTTTATAGGAAACTATTTCTTCAATAAATCTCTTATCTCGGTAAGTAAAATCTCTTCTTTTGTTGGAGCAGGCTCAGGAGCAGGAGCAGCAGGAGCATCCTCTTTCTTTCTTTTAGCCATATTGAGCCCTTTAATTAGCATAAATATTGCAAAGGCAACAATCAGAAAATCGAAAACCACCTGTATAAAACTACCATAGTTTAGTGTTACTGCAGGGGCCGTTTCTGTGGCTTTTTGGAGCACAACTGCTAGATCCTTAAAATCAACACCGCCAATCAGCATACCAATCGGGGGCATGATTATATCGTTAACAATTGAGGATACAATTTTACCAAAGGCAGCTCCAATAATAATACCTACTGCCATATCTACAACGTTGCCCTTCATGGCGAACGTTTTAAACTCTTTAAATATATTCATAATCTAAAATTTGTATGATATTCCTACAGCAAAAATTTCTTTAAACTGAATTCTCGGTGCTTCTTCTTCTACACCATTAACCTCCTTAGCAATCATAATTTTATCATCGTAAATAAGGTGGGTGTTAAAGTTTACGTTAATGTACTTATTGATTTTAAATGCAAGCATATTTTCCCAGTTAACCACAATATTTTGTGGGTCTTTTAAGTAGTTTGAGAAAAGGTCGATTTTTGAAGTGATTGAAACATTTTTCATGAATTCGCTCGTAAAATCGCTTTTAGAGAAAATAATTCGAACATAACCCCCAAATTCGCTAAAACTATTGTCACCCGGTTCCACACCAAATGCGCCTATGCTAGAAAGGTGTTCATCGTTTACTATGGTCATTTTACCAGTTAGGGGTGCAGCAAAAATACTAACAGACTCAATAGGTTTGTAGTCAATACCAATAGCTGCAATTATATACGCAGGTGCAAATGCATTTGATATTACACTTTTACTTCCATCCGCTTTATAATCGTAGCCCCTTGTCATTTGCGACTTGAAGTTAAATAGTCCTGCATAGTAAAGGTTTTTGTATGCTTCGCGACCAAATTTCGAAAGAAAGTCTACCTTGTCATCTGTTTTCTTATAATCAGTATCTCCTTGTTTTAAAAGGCCGTAACCTAGGTCAAAAGAGTTATCCCATGATATTTTATCTTTTTTATAGTTTCCAAAAAGATTAAAAACCCCATTAACAGCAAGCGAACCCTCGCCACCAGCAGACCAGTTAATAAGTGCCGTTTGGGCAACGTTTACCCCAGCATTACCTCCAATTTTCCAACCCGATAGTGAGTCTGGATTTTGTTCCTTTAATATTCCTTCCGCCTCGGTAACTTGTGATAATGCAGGAATAGAAAGAATAAGCAGCATTAAAGCAAAAAGAAGAGTAGTTTTGATTTTCATTGTAAATTTATTTTTTGGTTTTTTTATTTGCGGCTTCAAAGTTATAACCATTTATTGACATATTTAAATTTAAATTTAAATTTACCGAAACTTCTTTTGCTAGGAGTATAATGGAGGATAAAAACTGAGATATTGTGATTTGTTCCAAGTGTCGCCTCTTCATTGAAAATGTTTAGCAAAGGTTTTAATGGACTTACTGTTGGGCGTAGATTGCAAGTTTTTTATTACTTTTGTAATTCATTGTTAATTTAAACATACTCTAGGAAACTATACTGAATGGACGAAAGGCTTATTCTTATTGAAGGTATTGAACACCTTGCCCTCTATGGAGTGAACAACTCAAATTTCAATTTAATTACTTCGCACTTCCCAAAACTTAAACTTATTGCCCGTGGTGATGAGATTAAAGTTCTGGGCGAAGAGAGAGAGATATTAGTGCTAGAGGATAAAATCCATAAAATGATCAATTTTTTTCGTCGTTATAATAAGTTAACGGAAGAGAATGTTTTGGATTTTTTAAATGAAACAGATGATTCCATTGCAAATGCAGAGGAGGATTTTACCGATGCACTTGTGTATGGAAATAACGGGCGCGTTATTAAGGCTCGAACAGTAAATCAACGTATATTTGTAGATAAATACCGAGATAACGATTTGCTTTTTGCAATTGGACCAGCAGGCTCGGGTAAAACATATACAGCAATTGCGTTGGCAGTGAGAGCCTTAAAAAACAAGGAGGTGAAAAGAATCATTCTAACCCGCCCTGCGGTAGAGGCTGGTGAACGCTTAGGTTTTCTTCCAGGTGATTTAAAAGAAAAGCTCGACCCATATCTACAACCATTATACGATGCGCTAAACGATATGATTCCTGCCCGAAAACTTAACGAATATATGGAGGAGGGCGTGGTTCAGCTCGCTCCGCTTGCATACATGAGGGGGCGTACACTTGATAATGCTTTTGTAATTCTCGATGAGGCCCAAAATACGAGCATTAACCAAATGAAGATGTTTTTAACCCGTATGGGTAACAATGCAAAATTTATTGTAACAGGGGATATTACGCAAATCGACCTTCCAAAAGCAGAAGATTCGGGTTTAGTTCCAACACTTAAGCTATTACAAGGTATCCCAGGATTATCTATTACTTATTTTGATTCAAGAGATATTATTAGACATAAGCTAGTTAAATATATTGTTCATGCTTTTGATAATCAAAAAATAGACAATGATAATAACATTAAAAAATTAAATAAATAGTTATGAATAAAGCAATTGTAAATACTAATTACAGGTTTCCTGAGCAAACTGGTGTTTATAAAGGCAAGGTTCGCGACGTGTACTCGCTGTCAACCGATGTGCTGGTAATGATTGTATCCGACAGAATTTCAGCTTTTGATGTTGTCCTTCCTGAGGGCATTCCATATAAGGGTCAGGTTCTGAATCAGATTGCCTCAAAATTTCTTGATGCCACCAGCCACATTGTTCATAACTGGAAAATTGATACCCCAGACCCAATGGTAACCATTGGGCATAAATGCGAGCCATTTCCTGTTGAAATGATTGTTCGCGGCTATTTAACCGGAAGCGCATGGCGTGAGTATAAAAATGGGGCTCGTGAAATAAGCGGTGTGCCTATTCCTGATGGAATGAAGGAGCACCAGGCTTTTAAGTATCCAATTATTACTCCATCAACCAAGGCAGAGCAGGGTGAGCACGATGAGAATATTTCTGCCGCAGAGATTCTAAAGCAAGGGCTAGTTTCAGAAGAAGACTATGCTAAACTCGAAGAGTATTCGCTTAAACTTTTTGAGCATGGCTCAAAAATGGCAAACGAGCGCGGATTAATCCTAGTCGACACAAAGTATGAGTTTGGTAAAAAAGACGACCAAATATATTTGATAGACGAAGTACACACTCCCGACTCATCACGATATTTCTACCTCGAAGGATATCAGGATAGGTTTGATAGGGGCGAGGCTCAGCGTCAGCTCTCTAAGGAATTTGTTCGCGAATGGCTTATGGAGAATGGTTTTATGGGAAACCCTGGTCAGCAAGTACCCGAAATGACTAGCGAAATAGTGAAAAGCATAAGCGAGCGCTACATTGAACTATACGAGCACATTAGTGGCGAAAAGTTTGTAAAGCAAAGCACTGCAAATGTGGTAAAACGAATTGAAGATAACGTGCTTAACTCATTGCGTAAAAACTTGTTACTGGCATAATAGTTTAATTAACTTGATTCTTTTTCGTATTTAGTACGACTTTATTATAAAAATCCTGACAGGATTAAATTCTGTCAGGATTTTGCAATTAATAGTTTCGCTACCATTAATTCTCTCCAAAGAATCGCCTAACTTCCGACTCAAAAGCTCTGTCAACCGCTTTCCCATCGCGCGTTTTGGCTAACCCGCCACCTGCTGTTTCCTTGTAATCGTGGTGAAGCTTGTCGCCAACTTCTTTCATAGTTAGTATAACCTCATCGGGCGATACGAACGACCTAACCCCACTTAATGCCATTAAGGATGCACTAATGGCTACCGATGAAAAAATACCGTTACGCTTAACACAAGGTACTTCAACCAGTCCGGCAACGGGGTCGCAAATTAGCCCTAGCGAGTTTTTTATTGCCAAAATAAACGCCTGAATAATCTCCTGCGAGTTCCCGTTTTCAAGGTATGTGAGGGCTGCTGCTGCCATAGCTGCACCAGTTCCAACCTCCGCTTGGCAACCATAATCGGCGCCAGCAGTGGTTACATCATTAAAAAGTATCATCCCCAGAAACCCCGAAACCAAGATTGATTCAAGTAGTTTTTTTCTGTTGGGTTTCATAATTTCAGAGTATGCCTGAATTACGCCAGGCAGAATTCCGCACGACCCAGCGGTAGGGCAGGCCACAATAACACCACATTTTGCGTTTACTTCATTTACCGCAACGGCGTAGGCTGCTGCTCGTCCGTATATATTGTCGAACAGGGATTGTTTCTTAACAAACTTATTAATTTTAAAAGCATCTTTCCCCGTTAATTTTAAAAGTGAAAACTCTTTGCTATTAATTCCTTTTTTAACTGAAGCTTTCATTATTCGCCAGTATTCGGCTGCCCTTACCAACGTTTCTTCGGAGCTAGTTCCCTGTAATTTCGATTCTACCTCAAATACCACATCAATTAAACTCTTTTTCTCTTGTACCAAATAGTCATCAAGTTCCTCAAATGAGTTAAATGGCATACTATAGTTCGATTTAGCTTGAGTCGATATTTTGTCGATAGCATTTATTAGCACTGCATTTTCAAGTTTCCTTGCATCAGATTTTTTAAGTATATCACCATTATGATAGTAAAGTTCATCCTTACCTGTAAGGGGTGTTGCTAGCCTGGTATTTAAATACCTAATCTCTACGTTCCCACCGCCAATAGAGAATCCTGTAAGGGTATATTTTTCTGTCTCAGTGTATATGGTTATTTCGGCAATATTATTATTATTCTCATTTTTATACTTAGCCTCCTCCTCTACAAGCCCCTTTTTATATCCCGAAAACGAAACGATAGTACCATTGATGTTAATTCCATTCTCAGCTAAAAAAGCGGGGTCGCCGTGCTGTAGCATCTGAGGATGGTCAGGCGCAAGGCCCCAAAGTCCTCCTCCAATTGCCGAGGGTGTGTAGTGTCCTGGGCCCGTATCGCGAAACGATGCCAATAGCTTAACCTCAATATTTTTAGGACTTTGTGCATCGAATTTCGACTTTGCAATAATAATATTGCGGGCAATTCGACCTATCCTGTTGGCTCCAGCCGTGTGCGAACTCGAAGGCCCAACCATTGATGGGCCAACAATATCGAACACGCTCATAGGTTTAATGTACTTATGGAGGTACCGTTCAAAGTCATCTTGCAGCGATTGAATATCCTCTTTGTTTAAAACTTTATCGATAGTGCAGTTGATAATATAGAGCGATTTAACCTTCTTATCGCGCTCCTTTATGTACCAAAACTCCATATATTCTGGGAAAATATTATGCTTTTGGAATGTTTCAATAATATTATTTATAACCGTACCCTTTGCCGAGTTAATGCTTTTTAAAACAATAGTTGTTTTACTGTCTTTCCTTGCCTTAAACAGGAATCCCTTCTCGTTGTTCTTCATTTCGGCAATGTTGTCAGTAATATTTGGCAGGGTAACCTTAGCGTGACTAACCGAGGTTATGTCGTTGTAAAAAACGGTTAGCATATAGTTATTTGCCCTGTTGCTAATAATTCGGTATAAACTATAGGGCTGAAACTTAAATGGCACCAACGACGAAAGTGTTTTCTTAAGCTTTGTATGGTCAAAGTCGTGAAGAATACATTCTTCTAACTCCTCCTTGTGCCTAAACGATTTTTTGGTTTGCTTGGTTGCAATCCTATCTTCAACAATATCAATGCAATATCCTATTTCTGATTTTTGAAAGCAATTTTCAATAGATATGTTCAGTGGCGTACTAATAGTTTGCTCCATAGGTGTATAATTTATTGGTAATTGGTTGTGTTTTCAATTTTGTTAATCAGGGTGCTTAAGCTTCTTATCCTGTTAAATATATTCTCAAGGAGTATTCGGCTTGTTTTTATTGTTTATGCAAGTTAGCCTGTATAATTCAGATTTCACATTAATTTTTCATATTTGTACGCCTAGCTCTGTCACAATAAAAATAGTTTGTGCACACCAATATGATATACTACCATAGGTGGAGAAGATTAGTGAGTAGGGTCAACTAATTAAAAAAAAATGAGGGGTAAGCTAAAAGCTACCCCTCATTCCAATAAGAAAAAATAAGTGTTATAGCTGTTTTAAATGCTTGTCAATTAGTAGAATTGTTTCAGGTTGCGAGGGTCTGGATGCTGGATATTCAATTATATTGCCTTCAGCATCAATTAAAACAAAGGTAGGAATACCATATATCTGATAGTTTTTAGATATATCCGATTGCCACGCCTTTTCTGCGTGAAGTTGAATTCCTTTAAGAGGTTCTTCAGTAACCATCTTCTCCCAAGCGGCCTTGTCATCGTCTAGCGAGATACCAATAATGGTAATATTCTTATTAGCGTATGCTTCTTTTAACTTTGCAAGATGAGGAATTTCTGCTCTACAAGGGTTACACCACGTGGCCCAAAAGTCGATATAAAGAAGTTTTCCTTTAAAATCACTTAGTGAATATTCTTTCCCATCAATTCCTGTTAGGTTAAAGTCGGGGGCTGGTTTACCTGGGGCAAGTAGCATTCGTTTGGCTAGCTCATTTTCAACCTTGCTAATATAAGCTTCGGTTTTTGCGTTGGCAATAAAATGTTCGGCAACATTTTTCGCAACCTCAAAGCTCGACCACTTAATGGTTTCTAAGGTTGACGAGCATTTAACGTAGTCACTAAGCTCTTGTTGTGTAATAACTGAATCAACAAGTTCGCCAAAAATTATGCTATGTTCAAATTCCGATTTTCCTTTATTTTCATCTTTAGCTAACTTGTTCTGGAGCAACCTGTTTAAATGTTTTGATATAAGGTCAGTGTACTCGCTAATTGATATATGTTTTTGATTGCTCAGGTTAATGCCGTCAATATATGCGTAGTAGCTTGGGTCAACCTCGGATTGGGTTTGAGTAATTATGGCATTGTACTGTGGGTAATCATACTTTATATTTGCAAACCGATACTTTACTCTGGCTTTTTCAAGCGAGGTAAATACGTTGTCCGTCACTTCAAAATTATCTATTAAACTGCTCATTGCTGTTTCTGCCGAGTCAATTTTGCTGGTAAACTGGTCGGCTGGCAGGCTATATAGGCTTCTAAAATCGCGAGTTAAGTTGCGGAACTCTTGGTTAATTTTAAGAATTAGCTTGTTATGAGCAGAAACTTTTCCTTCGGAAAATGGGTTTTCTGAGGTCTCTTTGGCATCGAGACTAAGGTTGATTTCGGAGCCTGGGGTTAGGTAAAGGGTGTATCCAGTTCTATCAAAACGCACAGAGTAGTATGTTGGTGCCAAAATGCTGATTGTTTTTGAGAAACTACCGTCCTGATTTAACCAAACTGTGTCGGTAACACCTTTTGTTGTAAGTAGGCCATACTGGTTTACAAAATTAGCTGTGGAGCCGCTTAGTACAGCTTCTTTCTTTGTAAAATTGTTGCACGATGCTAACGCTGCTAGCGTGAAAATACAGATTATAACTCTTTTCATATCAAATTGATTTTAAAATTTTGCGCAAAATAGGTGTTTTTTTTGATTTCAGAGTGAGAATTAGTTTAATTTAAACTTTCTCTACTTTATTACTGTCTACATACCACAAAAAACCTTCAATATTTTTGTAATTCATTTGTTCAAGTAGGTTAACGTATTCCTTTACTTGTTTAGTATGCTGCGGTACTTGTGTCCCAAATTTAAAGTCGATAACAATAGTTTTTATACCATTACTAATAACTCTATCGGGGCGATAGGAACGCCCGCTTGGAGTTAGTATAGTTTTTTCCGTTTTAATGTCCCACTTACTAGAGAACCAACTATTGAAGGGTTCTTCTGCAAGTAACGCTTTTATTTTACCGCTTAAATTTGCCGACATATTCTTATCAAAAATCCCTTCAACCTCCGCCTCACGAATAGCCTTATCAACATCATTTACGGTATGTATGTTCGAGAATAGTTCGTGCATTATTTTTCCGTGTTCCAATGGGGCTGTCCTGTTGCTGGGGCTTGAGAGGAAGAACTCTTCCGACTCCATTTTCATCTTAATACTTCTGAAATTGCTACCCACAGGGTACGAGTCCATTATCCATTTATCTGCATCGGTTTTTGTATCGCCTTCGGTTCTGTTCTGGCTGGGTTTGCCGCTAAAATATATTTCATTTTGCTCAATTTGACTATCAGGTAGGGTTTGCATACCCATACTTGGAACTATAGCCTTTACTAGCTTTGCAATTGATGTTACCTTATCGCTCGGCTTCTTCTCAACTGTGGTGGGCACAAATATGTGCAACTCTTCTTCGGCTCGGGTAAATGCAACATACAGCAGGTTTATGTTATCCACAATTTCCTTCATTTCTTCCTCAAGTATTTCGCTGGCAAACAGGCTTTTGCTTGCTGTTTGTGTTGCCTGAATAGGATATTTAGGAAGAAGGTTAAAGGGAGCTTCCTGCGTTTGCACCCAAAGCAATGGAGAGGTAAGCTGGGGTCTAAAATTCCAGTTAGCATAGGGTATTATTACTACCGGAAATTGTAATCCTTTTGATTTATGTATAGTGAGAATGGAGATTGCATTGGTTGAGTCGGGTACCGACAGCGATAATTTATCGCTTTTCTCATCCCACCATTGTAAAAAACGGCTAACGTCACTTCCGCCCTTTAGGCTTAAGGATATGATATGCTCGTGTAATTCGGCTAGGTGAGCAAGCTCGCCTTCAACATTAAAAAGACTATACCTAAGGGCTATTGCCTCGTATACCTCCTGCAGTGGTCGGGTAATTTGCTGGCTAAGCCATTCAACCTCCAATTCAATATACGATGCCATAAAATAGTCGTGCCAACTTTGGTTTCCCGTCTTTTTTAGGGTTATCAGCTCTTTAGCTAAAACCCGTTTAGCAATTTCGTTATTCGAGTCGTGAACAAGCCTAAACGCTGCAATTATAAGCCTTACAACAAGTGAGGTTTTTAGCTGTAAGCCCTCTTGGCTCACAAACGCTATCTGTTTGCTTTGGTTGGGCTCCTTGCGGTTATGTTCGAGTAGCATATTGGCAATTTTTTGTCCGTCATTCTTACTACGAACCAAAATTGCTATATCGTTAAGCTTATGGTTTTTTCTAGCTTCTTGAATTAGCTGAGGAATTTCAGAGGATAGTTTTGCATCGCACTCATCCTTACTCTCGCATTCGAGCATATTAACTTTAACATACCCCATATTGTTGTCGGGCTGCTTTGCAATCTTTTGGGCTACATCTTTATAAGCCTGATTAATCTGCTCTTTTAGGTGTTCGGTTAATATTTTGTCGGTGGTTTCAGGCACCTTGATGTCAATTTGAGCAATGGCAAAGTTTTTCGCTTTTATAAAAAAATCGTTATTGAATTCAATAATGTTGGGTAAACTACGCCAGTTTTCCAGTAGCGGAATTTCTCGAATACCATAGTGCTTAAAATCTTTTTCAACCTCAGTGGCCAGAATTTTCCAGTCGCCATTGCGCCATCGGTAAATCGACTGCTTAACATCGCCCACAATCATACTAAAGAAATCCTGCGAGAGGCTGTTTTCTATTAACGGCTTAAAATTATGCCATTGAACTTCCGATGTGTCCTGAAATTCATCTATCATAAAAACATCATATCGGGTGCCTACCTTTTCGTAAACAAATGGTGCATCCGACTCCTTAACAAACTCGCGAAGCAAATGGCCGCTATCGCTTAACAGCAGGAAACCCTCGCTTCGCGAAAGTTCACGAACTTTAGTCCACAAATCGCCAATAAGCGCCAAGTTCTCAAGGTTTTTCAAAATTAGCTTGGCCGATATGTAGTGCGCATTTTTGCTGGTTACAGTATTGTTTAACTTAACAATTGTTGGGTGTAAAACCTGCTGTACAACGAGTTGAAGGGAAGAGAAAAGCGGAATATCTTTTTGTGTGGCTTTGGTTACCCAGCCCTCGCCTGTGGGGTCGTTTAATGCTTGGCTAGCTCTTTGCCCATCGGGCACGGGGAGTTCGTTTTGCTCCTCGTCTAGGTTCGCACATTTTTTAAAATACCCCATTACGCCATTATCGGCATAGGCAAACGAATCGGGTGCTATTTGCTGCTCATTCAGCTTGTCGTAGGCATATTGTGCAGTGGTTTTTACTTCGGTAATAATATCAGTAACTAGCTTCTGAAGTTCATCTTTTAGGTGGTTAACCCTTTGTTTATCTGTAAATTTCTCAATATCCTCTCGGCTCATCAGCCTAAATTTTTCGGAGAATAGCTGCTTGCCCAGCTCAATAAGCTTATGTCTCACGTCCCAACTTTTTCCCTCGTCGAGTAGTGCGTAGCCCATTCTTGATAGCCATTTAAGCAGCTCATCAATTTCCGAAGCCGAATCGAGCAGGTTATCCGCTGCGTGTTCGAGCACTGGTTGGTTGTCTAGCTCAATGTCTACGCCGCCCTGTTCCCCAATTTCCCATAGTAACGACTGTATTACACGCTGTACAAAGCTGTCAATAGTGCTAATAGAGAAACGGCTATAATCGTGAAGAATGAGTGAGAGTGCCTGTTTTGCCTTTGCCCCAACCACTTCGCTGGGTAGGTTTAAATCTTTTGCAATGGTTTTACCCATTTCGTTTTGCTTGCCATTCGATAAGGTGAAAAGTTCATTAAGAATGCGACTCTTCATCTCGGCGGTGGCCTTGTTGGTAAAGGTTACCGCAAGTATCGATTTGTAACTCTCGGGGTTGGCAATTAGCTGCTTTATATATTCGGCTGCAAGCCTAAAGGTTTTACCCGAACCGGCAGAAGCTTTGTAAACTACAAGCTGCGACATTTTGCTTACTGTATTTTTGTAAAGTGATAAAGATAGTAATTTGCCCTTAAAAATTTACACCATATTGTTCGATAAGAGCAATTTTCATTTGAACGCTTTCATATTTGTTATTTGTATTTTTAGAATGTAAATTTATATCTTGTATTTCAATTGCGTTTAGTTAAGGTTGTCGGGTTCGGCTTCGTTCAGCCTGACCTATACCCTGGTGAACTCGAAGATTAGTCGAAGAGGTCGTCTATAATTGTATAGTAAGTTACATCTTGTTAACTAAACGACATTGTTTTGTATTTACTAAAAAAACCAACAAGAATGGAAGCAGGAGAATTAAATGTAGCCGTTGTGCAGGCCAATTTACTTTGGGAGAATATTGATGGTAATATTTCCAGATTATCTGGTATAATAGATACGTTACAAGATAAGCCTAACATACTTATACTTCCCGAAATGTTTACCACAGGCTTTTCAATGAATGCGCAGCATCTGGCCGAAGAACCCAATGGCGAAACGTATCGTTGGATGCTTAAAACATCTAAAGAGAAAGGGTTTGCTATGTGTGGAAGTTTTATTGTTCGCGAAGGCAATAAATTTTTTAATCGGTTTCACTTTGTTACTCCCAACGGCAGCCTTTTTATTTACGATAAACGGCACCTTTTTTCTTATGCCGATGAGCATAAAACATTTACCCCTGGCCAGCATAGAATAGTTTTTGAGTATATGGGCTGGCGTATTATGCCCCAAATTTGTTATGATGTTCGTTTCCCCGTTTGGACTCGAAATAGGGGCGATTACGATTTGCTTATTAACGTGGCTAGTTTCCCTGCGAAACGTCGTCGAATTTGGAGCACGCTACTTAAGGCAAGGGCAATAGAGAATCAATGCTACGTGGCCGCATCAAATAGGGTAGGAGAAGATGGTCTGGGGCATTACTATACTGGCGATAGTATGCTAATTAATACGGTGGGTGAGCCCATTGCCGATATTTTACCAGGAGCCGAGGGTATTATTCAGAGCAACCTTAGTATGGCTGAACTCATTGAATTTCGAAAACAATTTCCAGTGCTTTTAGATGCCGATGAGTATAGACTAGCGGAAGAGAGCTAAAACAAATGGAACTTTAAAATAAATAATCGAGTTTTTGCATAAGTCATTTCCATTTAGCTTTACTTTGTAGCTTGTTTTTTGTGAAAACGCACTATGAAATATCTATGATGATAGGCTTAAAAAAAATAATTTTCCCATAGGTGTTCCAATTGTACTTTTAAAGATAATAGAATAAACAGATGAACATTGTTATTGCAGGCGCTGGAGAGGTTGGAACACACCTAGCTAAAATGTTATCAATTGAGTATCACGACATTGTGGTGATAGACACCAATGCCCAAAAATTGGCGCAGCTCTCAACAGCAGCCGATTTGCTTGTTGTTGAAGGTTCGGCAACTAATATAAGCGTATTAAATGAGGCTAATGTCAAAAAAATCGACCTTTTTATTGCCGTTACTAGCTCCGAGCACATTAATATACTAAGTTCTATCCTAGCAAAGCGATTGGGAGCTAAAAAGGTAATTGCTCGTATCGACAATAACGACTATTTGCTCCCCAACAATAAGGAAATATTCCTAAATCTTGGAATCGATTCACTGATATATCCCGAAAAACTTGCGGCCAAAGAGGTGGTAAGCCTATTGGGGCACACCAGTTCAACCGAATTCGTAAACTTCTCGGGCGGAAAACTCTCGTTAGCGGTATTTAGGCTAGAAGAGGATGCACCGGTTATTGACCAAACCCTTTTGCAAACAATAAAGAAAAACAAGAACCTCGAATTTAGGGCTGTAGCCATTGCTCGCGAGGGCGAAACAATTATACCAAGAGGGAATGATCAATTTAAGGTAAATGACCTGGTTTACGTAATAACCAATCAGAGCGGCGTGCGCGAAATGCTTGAATACACTGGAAAAAAGAATATAGCTGTACGCAATCTTATGATATTGGGAGGTGGAAGAATCGGATCTCGAATTGCTCATGAGCTGGAGAAAGATGTAAACGTAAAAATAATTGAAAAGAATAGGGAGGAAAGCATTAGGCTAGCAAGCTTTTTTAGGAATGCCCTAGTAATCCATGGCGATGGGCGCGATACTGAGCTGCTTATGCAGGAAGGAATACAGTATATGGATGCGTTTATTGCAGTTACAGGAAATTCCGAAACCAATATTTTAACGTGCCTGGGAGCAAAGCGAATGGGCGTTAAAAAAACCATTGCCGAGGTTGAAAATATCGACTATATAAAGCTTGCCGATAGTATGGGGATTGATACGGTAATAAACAAGAAACTTATAACGGCTAGCCGTATTTTTCGTTATACTATGAGTACAGAAGTATCTGCCATTAAGTGCCTTACCGGAAGCGATGCCGAGGTTCTTGAGTTTATTGTAAAACCTAACGCGGTGGTTACAAAAGGTAAAATTAAGGATATAAACTTCCCCAAGGATGCAATTATAGGGGGCGTGGTTCGAGGAAATTCAAGCTATATAGCTGAGGGGCGTACCGAAATAAAAGCGTTTGATAGGGTTGTTGTATTCGCCTTACCTTCAGCAATTAATAAAATAGGGAAGTTCTTCAATTAAAAGAATAAAAAAAAGGGTAGGCTACTTACATCGCACCGCTACAACCACTTACCCTTGCTACCTTCCAGTCCTGGGGGAGTTCAGTAGGAGCTGATCGTGTAAGACCTACCCAAGGCGCAAATATAGTAACAAGTTTGTGACTCTTCAAACCTTTTTTATGCTTTTTTTAATAATTCTAATATCTTTGCTAGCGTAAATAAACACTTAAAAACACTAACCACTTCACTTATATCATTATGGAAGAAAAAAAAGGAATTATGCTTAAAAATGCAATGACCTATGGCTTATATATAGGGCTTGCTTTAATTGTTGTGCATTTGATGCAATACTTGATGGACGTTTACCAGCCACCTTTTTGGGTAAATATTATTAACTATCTAATTATGATAGTGGGCATTGTATTGGGTACCATTCGTGTTCGTGAGCAAGAGTTAAATGGTTTTATTTCCTATGGAAAAGCCCTTGGTCACGGAGTTCTCATAGGATTATGTGCATCAATAATTCTTGGTTTTTATTTTGGTCTCTTAACGGGGGTTATCGACACATCGTATATTGAAGCAATGAATCAGATGACAGCGAATACACTCATTGAATCTGGTATGGATTACGATCAGGTTGAAATGGCAATGGGAATAACAGCAAAACTGCAGACTCCACTTATTATGACCTTTTCGCAAGTAATAGAAAATACCTTCTTCTTTTTTATATTTAGTTTAATTACTTCAATTTTTATTAAGAAGGAAGAACCTCTTTTCGGTACTAACGAGTAATACGCTTTTCCATGGATTTATCTGTAATTGTACCCTTATATAATGAGGAAGAGTCGCTGCCCGAACTTGTGGAGTGGATTAACCGTGTAATGACCGAGAATAACTTTTCTTTCGAGATAGTTTTAGTCGATGATGGCAGTAACGACTCGAGTTGGGACGTAATAAAGGATTTAAAAAGTAAGTCGTCGTTTATTCGCGCCATAAAATTTAGGCGAAATTACGGTAAGTCTGCTGCGCTCCAGGTGGGTTTCCAAGCAGCTAAAGGCAATGTAATAATCACAATGGATGCTGATTTGCAAGATAGCCCCGACGAAATCCCTGAACTTTACCGTATGATTGTTGAGGATAAGTTCGACCTGGTTTCGGGATGGAAAAAGAAGCGTCACGATCCAATATTCTCAAAGCGAATACCTAGCAAACTCTATAACTCTACTGTTCGGAGTTTTACTGGTATTAAGTTGCACGATATGAATTGTGGACTTAAAGCCTACCGCAAAGAGGTTGTTAAAAGCATCGAAATTTTTGGTGAAATGCATCGGTACATTCCTGTGTTAGCAAAGCAGGCTGGCTTTAAGCGAATAGGGGAGAAGGTGGTTCAACATCAGGAGCGAAAATATGGAGTTACCAAGTTTGGCCTCGACCGCTTTGTTAATGGGTTTCTCGACCTTTTTACCGTAATTTTTGTTACAAAGTTTGGCAAAAAACCTATGCACCTTTTTGGAACGCTCGGTATGCTAATGTTTCTAATTGGGGGTGGTATCACGGTTTGGATAGTTGCCAGTAAACTTTATGCACAGTTCAACCAGCTTGCCTACCGAGTGGTAACTAGTCAGCCATTGTTCTATATTGCCCTTGTTATGGCCATAATTGGGGTGCAACTTTTTATGGCGGGGTTTTTAGGCGAACTTGTTTCGCGCAGCTCGGCCGATAGGAATCATTACCTTGTTGAAGAGGAAATTTAAAATAAATTGCTTAAAATAGATTGTTGCACCTGCTTTACATAGGGTATAAGCATTTTGTAAGCACATTAAAAAATGCTTATGCCTTAAAGCAGCGAGTGAGATTGGTTAATTACCCGTATTTTCTTGATATTTGCATTTGATAGCACAAAATAGACAGATGAAACCACGTACAAATTTATCGCAAACTGAAATAGACCAAATTATTAATAGCTGCGAAGCCTGTATGGTTGGAATGGTCGACCTTGAAGGCAAGCCATACGTTTT
>Ga0265295_1003335_pt1 | contig 23530 bp, 21 predicted proteins | sample Munlansysbiofilm_FD_192503 | JGI IMG/M metagenome (GOLD analysis project Ga0265295, IMG submission 192503) | Leachate microbial communities from a municipal landfill in Southern Ontario, Canada - Methane capture system biofilm | ecosystem: Engineered > Solid waste > Landfill > Unclassified ...
CAAACCTCATTTTCCATTTTACTATAAAATTATTTAAAAATAAAGGATGAATTTACTTATTTATATTTCTATATAAAAACACTCTAAATAGAGTCTACTATTTAAATAGCTTATTTAAAGTGTATTTTTAAAACTTCTAAAATATTTATTTAACTTCAATAAAAACTAATTCATTAACATCTTTTAAATCATGAAATAATTCTAGTAATAAATCCGCATACTCACCTAAATTATTGATCAAATCCTGTTGATTATTTATAATTATTTTTATTTCTTCTTCTACTGAAGATAGAACTTCCCATAAGGCATCAAGATTATTTCCATAAAATTCATCACAATTAATTTGATCTTTTAATGTTAAATATAGTGTTTTCTTATCAATTATTTTCTTTCCATCTAATAAGATGTCCATTCTTTTGTCTCCTTATTATATAATACAAAGCTTTCATAATGATCACTTGTATAAAATATTAATCCATCATTCGAATATACTATTCGTTCTGCACCTCTACTTTGTGACCCCTGATAATTAATATCCGCTTCAATAAAAGTTCTTCCTGTTTTGATCGGTAATAATTTTTCTCTGTTGTAAAAAATATCGCCCCCAACGCTTGCTAAATTTTCTGATGTCCAAATATTTGAAATATGACCATCAACTTGTGATTTTGTAAGATAATTACTTGGCAGTTTATTAAACGTTGCAATATATAATGCTACATCATCCTTTGAAATATATAAACCATCTTCATCAATATCAATTTCTTCATTTTTATCTTTATCTTCTTCCTCTTCATTTATAGGTGGATTATTCGGCAAATTTGGATTAATGTTTAAATCTTTACACCCTGTTACTCCAACTAATAACAATAATAAAAATAAGATTGAATAAATAATCTTCTTCATGTTTTCACCTTCCTGTTATATAAATTTATAATATATTTAAATATTCATTACACTATATTGTATCATAAAATTAAATATAATCATATGATTACCTATAGATGTTATTTTATTTATACCATAATAAATAGTTTAAACTTCATTTAAATATTATACAATATTATCTCATTCTATATTTAAAATACTAACAATCAACCAATCTATTTATTTAAAATATAAAAAAAAATTATTTTTTGTTACTTTATTAACAAAAATCTATTTCTTTATCTTATTTTATCAAACTATTTATTTTTGAAATTATTATCTAAATTGATAATATTAATTTATTTATAAATATTAAAAATTTTTCAATATATAATTAATACTTAGAAAATAATAACTATATTATGATATTAAAAAAGATTGTATTTTTAAAAAATACAATCTTATATATTTATTAGCCAAGTTTATCTGCAATAATCTTTGTTGCTTTTTTAGGCATTAATCGATACAAAAAATCCATCATTTTTGCATCTTTTCCAGCACAAACACGGAATTTCTTTTTTTGAATTCCTTGAACAATAATTTCAGCAGCTTTTTCTGGTGTTAATAATTTGTATGCTTTTTGTTTTTTTCCATCATCTTTTTCAACACGAGTTCCTTCAGCTCCAGAATTTTTCATAATATCAGTTCCTACTCCACCAGGAAAAATAACAGTTACTCCAACATTTGTATCTTTCAATTCAGAATGTAATGCTTCTGTCATCAATTTAACAGCTGCTTTTGATGCTCCATATATTGATTGACCAGGCACAGGTAAAAAACCTCCCATACTTGAAACATTAGCTATATGAGCTTCAGGTCTTTTTAATAAATATGATAAAAAAGATTTAACCATATAAAGTGTACCAAAAAAATTAACATCCATAACAAAATTGACTTTATCATAGCCCAAATCATTAATTTTAATAAAAGGCTGAATAACTCCTGCATTGTTGATTATTCCATCAACAGCACCATGTATAGAAATAACTTTTTCAGGTAAAGCTTCAACCGCAACTTTATTAGTGATATCAACAACATGTAAAGATAAATATTTTTTCTTATCACCAGCAAGTTTTTCTGTTTCTTTTAGATTTTTCTCATTAATATCAACTGCAGCAACACTAGCACCTTTTTCTAAAAGATTAAGCACTAAAGAACGCCCAATCCCATTACCCCCTCCAGTAACGACCAATACTTTTTTGTTTACTAACATATTTTTCCCTCCCTCGTTAATAATTACAATATGAATATATCACAATGATTCTAAAAAAACAATAATACTTTCTTTGGAATCGTTTTATAGTAATATGATATTGTTTTCAAACTAAATTTTTATTCAACATAATACTTATTATGTTTTTAAGCACTTAATGATTAAATTTAAGACAAATTAATTATTTTATCTATTTAAATTAAAAAAGACGTTAATAATCACACGTCTTAAATAGTTAATTTCCAAAAATTTTCATTGATATACAATTAAAAAGCAGAATATTTTTAAATATTATTATAGTTATTATAATAGTTGTAAATTCTATAAATAATTTAAAATATCGCTATTATTAATTAATACCGAAAAAAATGGCAGGGCTAAAGGGATTCGAACCCCTGAATAGTTGGTTCAGAGCCAACTGCCTTACCGCTTGGCTATAGCCCTATCTAGTTTTATATATTATATAATAATTAATCAATATTTTCTATATATATTTACTAAATATAAAATTAAAAAACCAGCTGATAGCTGGTTTTTAAAAAATTAATTATTCTTGATCATATTCGTTTGGCAATAATATTGTTTCTAATATTTTTCTTGTTTCTAAATCAAAACTTAATATTTGTGAATATGATAAAGTATAAATAACATTATCTATATAAATACCTCTATCAATTCCTGAATAATATGATGTTGGTTCTTGATCAATAATTATTGGTTTACTAATTATTTCTTCTGTTTTTTCAGAATTAAAATCTATATAGAAAACATAATATTCACTAATGTAAGTCCATGATCCATATTCATAAATATCATCAGTTGAAGTATTATATGTCCATCCAGTTATTGGAAAAGCAATTATTCCTTTTTCTGGAGATATCATTAATGCTTTTGGATTGTAACTAGCTTCACTATAAAAATAAGAATTAGTACCCCCTATTTGACCATAAAGCATCGTATAGGTATCTAGAATTGTTGAATCATCAGTATCATAAGCACTAATTTTTAGACCATTAGTAAATCCTTCTTCATCTGCACTAAATCCAAAACCAACTAAGCCTTTTTCACCCCATTTATGAAGATAAGTATTAAACCCAAGTTCTTCTATATCAGAAACAAAAACAGGATTTGTTGGAACACTTAAATCAATAGTGTATAAAGGATCAATTTGTTTAAATGTAACAACATAAACAACATCTTCATTAAATCTTACAGACTTAACACTTTCTCCTTCTTTTCCAAGGTTTTCAGTAATTGATCCTACTACCTCTAACTCTTTAGTATCATTGTTAACTTGCAATACAAATAATCTATTTTTAATATTACCCCAAGTTGTTGTCACAACTCTAAAATAATCATTATATTCATCCATCCAGTATTGATCTGAAATATATCCCTTAACTCTACCAGCTGCAACATATTTAGCCTCAGCATTTTCAATATCAATTTCATATTTCACAATATGTGTATAATTTATATATTCATTTGTCTTAGAATTGTAATCATAAAAATTATTTACTGTATAAATAGAATTATATGAAGCGTATATAAAATTAACACCACCTAAATAACCTTCAGATTTAACTTCATAAGTATTTAGATTAATTCCTGTAATTACAGTCATATTATAAATCGGCATATTAGAAAAATAATAAATATTATTATAATCTAAAGCATAAGTTTCTTCATTACCATTTTTATATTCACTAAAAACTGGTGCTATTGATTCATCTTGGATCGATTTATTAGAAACTAAAAACAAAGAATCTTCAATTAATCTATGTTGATAAAAATTTGTATCTGTTTCTAAAGAATAATCAAGTTCTAGAGTTTCTCTATTATATATATATACTGCTCCAGTATAAGAATAGTATCCCCATATGTGACAATCTTGTGCTTCTTTAAAATCATATGGTCGATAATTATAAGTATATCCAATAACAATTAACTGAGTTTCTGTTAAATAAAGTGAATCAGTATAAAGATTATCTAAATCAAGCTCTTCTTTTACAGTAATTTTATGATCTAAAGATATATCAAATATTCTTATTTTATTCGTATATCTTGTAGCATAATAAATACTATTACCGTCAGTTTTTACAATATCTGCTTCATCTACACCTTCTACTTGTACATTTGTTCCTATATAATCTCTTTCAGCTGTAGTATCTTCTTTTTCTCCCATACTAGCCTCTGGAGTCATATTATCTAATTCACCTCTATAATTATCTTGAAAATTTTCATTTGCAGTTTTAATTACTTCATTTAATTTGTTTTCACTTTCAACAGCTTGAACAGTATATTCTGATTCATAATCTATTGGAGTTGGTGCAACTATAACCATAGATGCACTAACAATAGCTAGTACAAATCCACTTACAACTAAACCATATAATCTTTTTGCAAAAAAATTATTTTTATCTTTATTAACAAAAATATTATGCTTCTTTTGAAACTTCTCCAATCTCTTATTCCATATAATATCAAAAAATAAACGAATAACAAAAAACAAGACTAAACTAATACTAACCCCTAATATAATCCACTTTTCTGCTGTCATATTATCCACCCTTTCTTTAAATGCCAAGTGCATTCTTAAATTTTTTTACGAAGGAACGCGACACTTCCAAATGAACCCCATTTATTAGTTCCAAATCTAACTTTGCATTAATTGTAGTTTTTATATATTTAATTTTACTTACACTAACAATAAATGATTTACCTATTCTTACAAAGTAATAAGGTTTTAAGATTTCTTCTAATTGATAAAGTGGTTGTTTAATCATATAATGTTCATTTCCAATTAAATGAACCTGAATATCATCTTTAAAAGATTCTAAAAATAATATTCTACTAACATTTAATTGTACCCAACCATCTATAGTTTGAAACATTACCTTAGAATTCTTTAAAGCCAAATATTCCAAAATTGGCTTTAACTTTTCAAAATTATTATCATCTAAAATAATACCTACTTTATCACTTGGTATTTCACATGGATCATTTGTTAAGACAATATTGTAATCTTTTAATAATTTTGAACGAATTTCTTCAAAATCATCAAGATTCCAGATAATCTTAAACATAAAGATTCCTCCTATCTATATTATAATATTATCTATATTTATAAAAAAGGGTTTCAAGATAACTTACATTATATAGCGATATAATGCAGTAAAATTTCTTATATAAATTATTATATCACATTTTAAAAATACATATTTAAAAAAATAAAATAAAAAGCCTTATTAAGGCTATTTATTTAAAACTACATTATTTTTAACTTGCTAGCAATAGCTTTTAATACATTTTCTAATTCTATATTAAAGCTTATGTTTAACTTCTTAATTTCCTCAATATTTCTGCTTTCTAAAGCATTTTGAAATTGATTACAAATATTAAGTAAAAGCGTTGCTCCAATACTTCCTGATGATGATTTCATTTTATGAATTAAATCTCTTGCCTCATTATAAGACTTATTATCTAAGAAATCTTTAATAAGAGAAATATTAATTTTATTATCCTCATAAAATTGCAATAATACTTTATTATAAAGCTTAATATCTTCACCCATATACTTTAATCCTAAAGAAAAATCTATCGAAGAATTATTTATTTGTTCACAATCATCATCCTGTTTAATTATTTGATATACTAAAGAAACTAATTTTTCAGGCTCAAATGGCTTACTTATACTATAATTCATACCATTTTCTCTACATTTAGAGATAACACCAGGTATAACATCAGCGGTCATTGCAATTATTTCATATTTATAACCTATTTTATAAATTTCTCTTGCTGTTTCATAGCCATCCATATTAGGCATATGCAGATCCATTAAAATAATTTTAATTTCTTCATTATGTTTTTTATACACTTTTAAAGCTGATATTCCATCTTCAGCAATATAAACATCATATCCAGCATCTCTTAATATTGTACTTACAATTATTTGGTTACTTAAATTATCATCTACAACTAAAATTGAATTTTTATCACTACACAATAAATGAGAAATCTTTTTATCATATTTATGATTATTTTTATTACTAAATAAATTATTTATTACATTATATAATAAAGCTCTAATAATTGGTTTATTTATAGCATAATGTATAATTCCTTTATTGAAATCAATATTCAATTCTTGTTTGAAAGTCGGAATAAGCAATATAATTCTAAGATTAACATTTTTAATTAATAACTCTCTTAATTTAGACCCTAATTTCTCATAATACTGTGAAGCTGTATTATAATCAATAAATAAAAAATTAATTTTATCATCATAAAAAAAATCATTTTCAACAAAATTTAACGGATCAACTATTTTAGACTTAATATCTACTGCTTCTAAATAACCGTTAGTAATATTATTTTCAATATTATTATCACCTATTAATAAAGCTTTATATTTATTTTTCTTAATTAAATTTAATTTAGATTGATTTTCTTCTTCCTTCTTTAAATCTATCATAAATTTAATTGTTACAATAAATGAAGTACCTTCATTTTCTTTACTTTCAACAGAAATAGTTCCACCCATCATATCTACTAATTCTTTTACAATTGATAATCCTAAACCCGTTCCGCCAAATCTCCTAGTAATACTAGAATCTGCTTGGATAAATGGAACAAAAAGTGCTTTGATTTGGCTTTCAGTCATGCCTATCCCAGTATCAGAAATAATAAATTTTAATTCTTGAATATCATTTTCTATTCCTAGATTTTCTATTTCTAAATTAACAGAAGTTTCATTACAAAATTTAATAGCATTATTTAATAAATTAATTAAAATTTGTTCTAAACGATATTGATCACCTATATACCAATTAGACAGAGTCGTATCTTCTTTGTAAATAAACCGAATACCCTTTTCATCTATTTCAAAAGTTATAATTTGTAACACATTATTAATTACATTATTTAAACAAAAACTTTCTTTTTCTAATTCAACTTTGCCGGAAGTAAATTTTGAATAATCCAAAATATCATTAACTATATTAAGCATTGTTACTGAAGCCTGTGATATTCTTTCTGAATACATACTTTGCTTCATATTTAATCCAGAATTTTGTAGCAAATATGACATTCCACTAATTGCATGAATTGGAGTTCTTAATTCATGAGACATTCTTGCTAAAAATATTTGTTTTACATTATTTGCATTTTCTAATTCTTGTTGAGCTTCTTTTTTCTTTTTAATTTCTTTTCTTAATTTAGAAATCCAAAACATAGAAACAATAAATATTACAATAAACAAAGAAACAATTATTAACAAAATAAATAACCAAGGCCCAACTGGCACATCAACACTATAAGTAATCCATTTTTCATGAATTGCTTTCTTTTCTTCAATTGTAATATTATTCAATGCTTTATTAATTATCGAAAGCAATACTGGTTCATCTTTACTTACAGCAAAATGTATACCATTTTTATCTAAAGATTCAATAGCAATCATTCTTAAATTAGTAAATCCTTTAGTAGTAATAAAATGACTTACTGTTGCAAGACTTGCTAAAAAGGCCACTTCATTACCAGTAGCAACTTTAGAAAGAGCAACATCAGTATCATCATATAAACTTAAATTAATTTCAGGATAATTAAATAAAAAACTGTGATGAGAACTACTTCGTTGAACAGCAACTGTTAAATGTTTCAGATCCTCAAAATCTTTTATTGTTGTGTTATCTTGAGAAATAACAATTACTCTAGTAAGTTCATAATAAGCATCACTAAAGTTAAAATACTGTTCTCGCTCATCTGTTTTAGAAACAGTTGGTAAGACAAGAATTTCACCTTCAATTGCTTTTTGATAGGCCTCTTGCCAAGTTAATCCTTGCATTATTTCAAATTTTAATCCTGTTTTATTTTCAATAATTTCTAAATAATCAGGACCAATACCTAATAAATTTCCTTCATCATCAATAAATTCATATGGAACAAAAGCAGGATCAACCCCAGTTTTAATTGTCTCATGATTACTGATATATTCAATTTCTTCGTTTGTAAAAACTAAATTTTCACTATTGCCAAGAACATTAACAATAGAAAAATTAAAAATAAAAAATAAAATTATAAAAAATTTTTTCATATACCCCTTAGTGGTTTTTAACAATCTCATACATTTGATCTTTTACTTCCAAAAATGCTTTTCCAATAATGGGATCAAAATGAGTACCAATACTTTTCTTAATAATTTTTATTGCTTCAGCAAAACTGAAAGCTTTTCTATAAACTCGATGACTAACAAGTGCATCAAACACATCTATTATTGCCATTAATCTTCCAGAAAGTGGAATTTCATTTCCTTTTAAACCTTTAGGATAACCTGTTCCGTCATATTTTTCATGATGTGAACCAATAACATCTAAAGCAATTTTAATAAAAGAAGGAACACTTTCTAAATTCTCTAATTCTAACTGTAGAGCTTCAACACCATAATCAACATGTTTTTTCATAATAGAAAATTCTTCATCAGTTAATTTTCCAGGTTTTAATAAAATTGAATCTGGAATTCCAATTTTGCCAACATCATGTAAAACTGTAGTATTAACTAATTTATCAGTAAAATCATCAGTCAATTCAGCTTCAAAAAAAGGATTATTTCTTAAATGATTTAATAAAACTTCCATCATTTTTCTAGTTCTTGCAGTATGCTTATAAGTTTCAGAGTTTCTTTTTTCTAATAAATGAACTAAGGCATTAATAGTAATCAATTTGGATTTTAATAATTCTTCAGTTTTTTCATGAACTAATCGGTCAAGCACATAATTTTGCTTTTCCATTTTTTCTTGAGCTTCTTTTAAAGATAATAAAATATCAATTCTAATTCTTAATGACTTAATATTTATTGGTTTTCTAACATAATCAGCTGCACCAAGTTCTAAACCTTTTAATTCACTATCAATTTCATTACTATTTGTTAAAATTATAACTTTGATATTTTTATACTTTTCATCGCTTCTTAAATGCTTCAAAACTGCAAATCCATTCATTAATGGCATATTTAAATCAAGAATAACTACTGCAGCATCAAGATTAGCATTAATAACATCAATTCCTTCTAAACCATTAACAGCAGAATATACGCGATAATCTGGCAACATGCTTTCAATAATCAATCTATCAGTTTTTGAATCCTCTATAACTATAATTTTTGGTTTCATGGCTATCCCCCTTTACCATTATACACTCAATTAATCAGTAAATTCATTTGTTAAAAAATTACTAAATATTTCTATTATAATTAATATAATTATATTAATTTCCCCCAATATTAATAAACTATATTTTATTAAAATTATAATAAATTAAGTCAAGTTATTTATGTTTAATTATATCATAATTATATATAAAAATCATCTATTCTAAACAATTTATTAGTTATTTTAATAATATCTACATGGAATTTATTTCATTTCCTTTTTTTCTTTCAATGAATATTTTGTATAAACTAAAGAATTTAATTGCTCAATAAACTCTTCATATTTAAATCCAAGTTTTTCAAGCAATTTATTACTTGCATCATTTCCTGGATGTACTAAAGCATACAATTCATATTCAGGATATAATTCATGTAAATATAAAGTAATTTTAGTTAAAGCTTCAAATGCATATCCTTTTCTAAAATGTTTATATGAAATAGAATATCCTAAAGCTATACTATCTATTCCAATATTAACATAAATTTCTCCAACAATCGAATCACTATCTTTTAAACAAATTGCAAATTCATTAATAGTATTGGGTTTTAATGTGCTATTTTGTGACATATTTATTAATGATTTTAATTCTGCTATTGTTCTTGAAGAATATGTTTGAAACTTATAACATCTTTCATCATTTCTATAATCATATATTTCGTTAATATCCTTATCTTTCATCTTACGAATTATTAATCTATCTGTAGTTAATAACATTCTTTACACCTTCTTCTCAATTTAATCATTTGCTTAATTTATCAATAATAGAAAACAATGATGGTAAAAATATTCCTCCTAATGAATTACCCCCAATAATAACTAATAAATAAAAAATTGTATTTAAACTCCAAACATTAGCTAATGAATAATAAAAAGTATTTGCAATACTATGATCAAATCCTGATAAAACAAATATCATTATACACATAACTACAATTAATGATTTAAAAAATTGGTTACTACTTCTTTTTGCAGTATCTACGGCAAGAAAAATCATAATTCCACAAAAAAAACTCATAATTAACGCAGTAAGTAATCCAATACTAAGTTTATAATTAACAATATTTAAAGCATTTGAAATTAACAAATCATTTTTTGTTAACCTTGCTAAATAACCAATTCCTATTGCTCCAATTAAATTCCCAAGCAAAATTACAATTAAGAATATCTTATACTTATAATTATTTTTAAAAAAATAACATACTTTTCCAGTAAATAAATCTAGCTTATAACTAATGATTAATAATAAACCAATTGAAAACAAGAAAGAACCAATTATTACACCATTTATAAAACTTCCCTTACAAAAGATGTATGCCATTCCACCTAGTCCAATTAATATACCAGATAAAATAGATGAAACTAAAATTCTAAAAATATCTTTCATTATAACTCCTTATTTTTTTCTTATATTAATTCTATCATTAAATAATAATTTTTACCACATAATTTAAACATACAAAATTTTACCTAAATTATATATAAATGTTATAATAAAGAAAAAGATTATAAAAGTGAGGAAAAAATGATTTATATAAGTGCATTATTTGCAATTTTGTTTATTTTTGTTAGAACCTTTAAAGGAGGATTAATTGCACTACTTTTAAAAATAGTTGCAAGTCTTTCATTCATTGCTTTAGGATTTTATTATATTAATACTTTTTATACACTTTCAAAATTGCTTATTTGTGGAGGTTTAATCTTTGGCCTTGTTGGTGATATTTTATTAGATCTAAAAGTAATCTATCCTCAACACAATAATACTTATTTATTTAGCGGAATAATCTCTTTTATTTTACAACATATTACAATTTTCTTTGCTATTACTGTTTTAACAAGCTTTAATATTATAAAAGATAATATTATATTTATCTTATTAATACCAATATTTATAACAATTATTGCTTATTTTTCTTTTAAAATCTTAAAAATGAATTTAAAAAATGCTTTGGTTTTATCATTATTATATTTGTTTCTACTTATCTATGTAACTACATTTTATCTATTTACGACGCTCAAATATCCAAATTACATCTATTTATTAATTGGTATGATTATATTTATTATATCTGATTTTGTTTTATCTTTTATGTATTTTAAAAATAATCAAGAAAATAAATTTTTAATTATAGTAAATCATGGATTATATTATGCAGCCCAAATATTAATAGCATCTCAAATACTTTATTTATAAAATAAATTTATATATTTAAATTACTAAAAAGTATAATAATTTTACATTTTATATTAAAATTTTTATACTTTTTTTAAATTTTATCAAATCTATGCAGTTTACAATTGCTCACCATTATGGTAAAATAATTAATACAAGAAATTAACGATAGCAATATTCATAATTACTATTTCACAAGGAGAAAAACATGTCGTTTAAAAGCAAACTAATTCATATATCATTAAAAATAATTAGACCCTTTACAAAAATTATACCTATTAAATATAAGAGGAAAGCACATTCTACACTCGGAAAAATTTTATCAAAGCCTTATAAATTTAATGTTTATTATAAAAAAGAATATTTTAATAATTTTCAAGCTGAATGGATTTTTCCATTAAATGGTATAAATAATGGTGTAATCTTATACCTTCATGGTGGCGGATTTATCGCAGGTAATATGGAATATGCTAGGGGTTATGGAACTGTTCTTGCATCAAATAATAGAATAAAAGTTCTAGCTATATCATATCGTCTTGCACCAGAATTTCCTTTTCCATCAGCTCTTGAAGATGCATTTGAAGCTTACAAATATTTATTATCTGAAGGCTTTAGTAATGAAAAAATTATTTTGTGCGGTGAGTCAGCAGGTGGCGGATTAGCTTTTTCATTATGTAAAAAACTAAAAGATGAAAATATAGGACTTCCCGGAGGTATTATTACAATCTCCCCATGGACAGACCTATCAATAACCGCAGAGAGTTATAAAATTAATAAACATAAAGATCCTTCAATGCTGAAATCTTTATTACTACGCTATAGTAAATTATATACAAATCCTGAAAATATTGAAAATCCTTTAGTTTCTTCAAAAAATATTAATTTTACAAATTTCCCAAGAACTTTAATATTTGTCGGTGGAGATGAAATATTACTTGATGATTCAATAGTTATTCATGATAATTTAATAAAATATAATTGCGAAAGCGAACTAATAATTAAGCCCAAAATGTGGCATGTATATTTATTTTACAATTTAAAAGAAAATAAAAGTGATAATGAAAAAATTTATCAGTTTATTTTGGAGGTAGAAAGTGGAACAGAAAAAATTAAGGTGGATGAAGCTAGATAATGCTGGAAAAATCTTTCCTGCAGCAAGACGGAGAAAATGGGTAAACATTTTTCGACTTTCTGTAAATCTAAAAGAAGAAATTGACCCAAATATTTTACAAAATGCTCTTAATAATATCATAAAAAGGTTCCCATCTATTGCTGTAAGGTTAAACAAAGGAATGTTTTGGTATTATTTAGAAGAAATTCCTGAAGCACCAATTATTCTTAAAGATAAATCGTATCCAACTTCTATTATGCATTTTAAAGATATTAAAAAATGTGCGTTTAGAGTTTTATACTATAATAAAAGAATTGCTGTAGAATTTTTCCATGCTTTAACTGATGGTAGCGGTGGTCTTGTCTTCTTAAAAACATTAACAGCTGAGTATTTAAAACTTAAATATAATATACAAATTTCAACAATAAATGGTGTTTTAGATATTAATGAAACTCCACTAGATGAAGAACTTGAAGATAGTTTCCCAAAATATGCAAGTGATGTTTCAGCAAGTAGAAAAGAAGATAATGCTTTTAAACTAAAAGGAACTAAAGAAATTGATGGCTATTTGAATAATATTACTGGTATTATTAACACTAAAGAAATACTTAACTTAGCTAAATCATATAATGTTAGTTTAACAATATTTTTAACTGCTGTATTAATAGTAAGTTTAGATAAAATTCAAAAAGAAAGAGTAAACAATCCTAAAAAATACAAGCCAATTAAAGTTATGATACCAGTTAATTTAAGAAATATGTTTGATAGTAAAACATTAAGGAATTTTGCTTTATATATAACTCCAAGAATTGATCCTAAAATGGGAGATTACACATTTGAAGAAATATTAAAATCAGTTTATTTTCAAATGGGTGCTGATCTTACTTCTAAAAAAATGGCTTCTAGAATAACAACTAATGTAAAAGCAGAAAAAACATGGATTGTAAAAATACTACCATTATTTATAAAAAACTTTGCCATGAAATCAATTTATGACATGGTTGGAGAAAAGAAATCTTGCTTAAATATTTCAAATTTAGGCAAAATTAGTGTTCCATTAGAAATGGAAGAATATATTGATAGATTTGATTTTGTTCTTGGAATACAAGCAGTATTAACAAATAACTGTTCTGTTGTTTCTTTTAAAAATAAATTGGTAATTAATTTTGTAAGAAATATCAAAGAACCAACATTAGAATACTATTTCTTCAGTTATTTAAAAAAACTTGGTCTAAATATAAAAATAGAAAGTAACCAGAGGTGATAATATGCCATATTGTGTAAAATGCGGAGTAGAACTAAAAGATAGTGAAAAAAAATGCCCACTTTGTGGAACAAAAGTGTATCATCCTGAATTACTCTTTAAAGAAGGCACACCTTCTTATCCACCTTATGTTAAAGAACATGCACCAGCTGTTAATAAAACAGGTATGATATTTATCTATACAGTTTTATACTTAACCTTTATTATTGCTTTAACAATTACTAATTTAAATACCTCAACTCATTTAAGTTGGGCAAGATATCCTGTGGGAGGATTAACACTTCTTTACTTAATAGTGGTTCTTCCAATGTGGTTTAAAAAACCTAAACAAATTATTTTCACAACATTAGATTTTATAGGTGTAGCTTTATACTTATTTTGGATGAATTCTTTTGTTGGGGGAGCTTGGTTTTTAACTTTTGCTCTACCAGTAACAGGAGTTCTTGGAGCTATTGTAATAACACTTGTTGCTTTGCTTAAATATCTTAAACATAAAAAGTTATTTATAATTGGAGGATCAATATTATCCTTAGGTGGCTTTGTTGTTTTATTAGAATATTTAATAAATATTACTTTTAAAGATTCAAATAAATTCATTTGGTCACTTTATCCATTAATTGTTTGTTTTATGCTAGGAGCAGCTTTAATTTTTATAGGATTTTATAAACCATTAAGAGATGCACTAGCAAAAAAGTTTTTTGTATAATAAAAACGGTTCGTAATGAACCGTTTTTTTATTAACTATTATTGAAATAAACTTAAGAATAATGGTGTAACTTCAATTAAAACAGGAGCAATTATTAACGAAATAATTGACATTAATTTAATTAAAATATCCATTGCTGGTCCAGCAGTATCTTTAAATGGATCACCAACAGTATCTCCAGTAACAGCAGCTTTGTGTGCTTCTGAATTTTTCCCACCATAAAGTCCTGATTCAATTAATTTTTTAGCATTATCCCAAGCTCCACCAGCATTAGCCATAAAGACAGCAAGCATTGATGCTGATGCTAAACTACCAACAAGTAATCCTCCAAGTGCTTCAGCTCCAAATAAGAATCCAATAGCAATTGGTGATAAAACTGCAATTAACCCTGGCAAAATCATTTCTCTTAATGCTGCGCTTGTAGAAATATCTACACACTTAGCATAATCAGGTTTTGAAGTTCCTAGCATAATTCCAGGATCATCTGAAAATTGACGTCTTACTTCTTCTATCATTTTATTAGCTGCTTTACCAACTGAATTAATAGTAAGTGATGAAAATAAATAAGGAAGCATAGCACCAAGTAATAATCCAATTATAGTTAATGGATTAATAACATTAATAACTGTTGTAAGTTCTCCATTAACTAAGATTTCTAAATCAGCAGCATGAGCGTAGGCAACAAATAAAGCAAGACTGGTAAGTGTTGCTGAACCGATACAGAAACCTTTTCCAATAGCTGCAGTTGTATTTCCTACAGAATCTAATTTATTAGTTACTTCTCTTACATGTGGATCTAAATGAGCCATTTCAGCAATTCCACCAGCATTATCAGCAATTGGTCCATAAGCATCAACAGATACTGTAATACCAACAGTTGATAACATACCAACTGCAGCTAATCCAATTCCATACATACCATTGAATATAAATGCAAGAGCAACTCCTAGCATTAAAACAATAATTGTTAGTGCAGTAGATTTCATACCAATTCCAAAACCAGCAATAATATTTGTAGCATGTCCAGTTTGAGATTGATGTGCTATTTCTTTAACACTTTTTGATGTATCTGATGTGTAAAATTCAGCAATTTGTCCAATGAAAATACCTACAATAATTCCTGCTGCAACAGCAAAAAAAGGATTAACAGATTTCAAAAAAACTAAACTTAATACTAAAGAGCCTGCAAGTACGATTAGTGCAGCTATATATGTAGCAATTCTTAATGTTCTTTGAGGGTTTTTCCACTCTTTTAGTCGAATAATAATTACGCTGATAACAGCTGCTAATACTCCAATACCAGCAATTAATAACGGAAAAATTGCAGCCAAATCAGTAAAAAGCTCTCCACCGATAACAATTCCAGCAACACCAATTGAAATTGCTGATATTATTGATCCTGCATATGATTCAGTTAAATCTGATCCCATTCCAGCAATATCTCCAACATTGTCTCCAACATTATCAGCAATAACAGCAGGATTTCTAGGATCATCTTCAGGAATTCCAGATTCAACTTTACCAACTAAGTCGGCGCCAACATCAGCAGCTTTAGTATAAATACCTCCACCAACTCTCGCAAATAAAGCAACCAAAGAAGCTCCTAAACCATATCCAACAACTACTTGTGCAGCTACTTGTAAACTTCCAGATATTTTATAAAATAAATAAAATAAGCCACTAAGTCCTAATAAACCAAAACCAACAACAGATAATCCAACAACAGCACCACCAGTAAATGCAGCTTTTAAAGATTTGCCCATTCCCCCAGTATCTGCAGCCTCTGCAGTTAAACCATTTGACTTAATCCCAGATAACATTCCTAAGAAACCAGTTAATCCAGAAAATCCAGCTCCAACTAAGAAACATATAGCAGCTTTATAACCTATCCCTTCAGCATTTTTTAATGCTGGAATAAATCCTAAAGCAGTTAAAAGTATAGCTATTCCTATAATAAAGAACAAAATAATTGTATATTCTTTTTTTAAGAATGCAAATGTTCCTTCCTTAATATATGAAGATATTTCTTTAATCTTAGGATGATTAACTTTTGCTTTTCTAATTTTTGTAAGCAAAATAATTGCATACCCAATACTAATAAGGGTAGCACCAATAACTAAAACTAATAATAATTCGTTTCCCATCATGCATCTCCTTTTACAACAAATTATAATTATTATACTACATTTATAATGCAATATCAATATTATAAAAAAATTAATCTGAAAACTTTATTAATAATTATTTAAATAAATATATAATCAAAGAATTAAAAAAAGCACAAAGATTTTTAAATTCTTTGTGCTCTTATTTTTATTTACTAGCAATTAATTGTTTTATTTCATTAACAGAGAGAACTTTTCCAGATGATACAATCTTACCATTAATCATTAATCCAGGTGTCCTAAGTAATCCCGTATTTGCAATCTCTATATAATCAGTTATATATAAAACATTTGCTTTTAAATTTAACTCCTCTAGACTTTGATTAACATTTTCTAGTAATTTCTTACAATTTTTACAGCCACTTCCTAATACTTTAATTTCCATAATTTTCTCCTTTTTTCATTATATAAATAAATACCCAATAAAATTGAATAAATATCCCATTACAATAATTCCAATTATAACAATTCCCATAAATGTTAATAATAACTTAGTCTTAACAACTTTTTTCAACATTATAATTGAAGGTAACGATAAAGCAGTTACAGCCATCATAAATGATAAAGCTGTTCCAATCCCCACACCTTTTAAAATTAGCGCTTCTGCTATCGGAAGAGTTCCAAAAATATCTGCATACATTGGAATACCTACTATTGTAGCCAAAATTACAGAAAATGGATTTTTTGATCCCAAAATACTTTCAACAAAACTTTGAGGAATAAATCCATGAATAATTGCTCCAATTCCTACCCCAATTAGTATATATAACCAAACTTTTCGAATAATTTCTTTTACTTGCTGAAATGAATACTTAACTCTATCTTTTTTTGTTAATTTAACTTCTTCTATTTCTTGATACTCTACATTATCTTGTTTTTCAGTTATAAATGATTCTACATATTTTTCCATTTTAAATATACTTATTAATGATCCACCTATAACAGCAATAACTAAACCAACAACTACATATGCAAGAGCTATTTTCCACCCAAAAAAGTTAGCAAGCAACAAGATTGAAGCAAGATCTACTAATGGAGATGATATCAAAAAAGAAAATGTAACTCCAATTGGTAATCCTGCTTTAGTAAAACCAATAAATATTGGTATTGAAGAACACGAACAAAAGGGAGTTAAAGTACCAAGTAATGCGCTAATTATATTTGCCCAAATTCCTTTAAACTTACTTAAAATCTTCCTAGTTCTTTCAGGACTAAAATAAGACTGAATATAAGATGCTAAAAAAATCAAAACAGATAATAATATAAATATTTTAATTACATCGTATACAAAGAAAGATAAACTTTTAAAAAGTAATGACTCTTCATTTATTCCAAATAAGTCACTAAATAACCAATTAATAATATCTTCAAGCCACTTCATCTTTAATAATTGATCATTCAACCAACTAAATATATTTTTAATCATTAATCTTACATTTACTTTCTAAATTTCTTAAATTAACTAAATATTCAATCAAATTATCAATAACATTCATTTGAACATAATGTTTTTTCCAATTACCTTCTTTTTTAGTTTTAGTTAAACCAACATCATTTAAAATATTTAAATGATAAGAAAGAGTAGGTTGACTAATTGATAAATTATCAATTATTGTACACCCACAAGTTTCACCTTCAATTAACCTTTTTAAAATAACCAGTCTATTTTCATCACTTAATACTTTAAATAATGATGCTACTTCTCTTTCCATAAATTCCTCCAAATAATATATAGACTATTATCTATATAGATAACTATCTATATAGTATAACTTTGTATATTAAAAGTCAAGAAATCATTTTAAGAACATTATTAATAATTTGTATATTTTATGTGCTTTTTATAATTTTAATTCCTAATATAAATCTATTATTTATTGTCTACTAATTTTTAGAATATTAAATATACTTTTATAATTCGAAGATACACTTTTATTCTTATGAGATTTTATTTAATCTTTTAACACTATGTAAACTAGAAATTATATTAATAAAAATAAAAAAAATTTTATTTCTCACTATATGTTTCTTCCCATAAATAAAAATTTTTTAAAAGAAATCTTATTATCTAAAAAAAAGTAAAGTATATAACTCTACTTTAAATAATTATTAAGCTGAGGTTTCTCTTCCTTGTTTTTCAAAGAATTAATGTGAATAAGATAATGTAGTTTTTGCAATATTAAACACAATTTTTGAAAAATAAAAGCAACTAAAATAAAGCCTAAAATATAGGATAATAAGAAAACAAAATAGGGTGCATTTTTTTGTATGTTTGATAATATCGGAAAATCATTAGTCCCAAAAGGACTAATAAAAAACATATTAAAAGTTCCAACTTCAGCATAATAAAATACATAATTTAACAGCTGAGCAATTGCTGCTAAAACTAAAAATACATAAGTTCCTTTTAATAAACTTTTGAAATCAAATTTAACCATTTGAGCCATAATAATAACTGATCCCATAATGATCATTCCCGAATGATGAACCATTGTTTGAATATTAATCATAACTAAACTTGTAAATACATCACCTGGATAAATTATAACAGCAAGACCTCCAAAAAGACCATAAAATGCTAAAAACGAGTATAATGCATCTTTTAATTTCCCATTTTTAATAATCAATGCTAAAGGGGCTATATACATTGGAGTTGAACAAAATTGGAAAGGAAAAGCATACCATTGATATGCTGATTCAACATGAGTAAATAATCCTTGTTTTATAATTTCAAATAATAACATTAATGTTGAAAAAACAATTAATATGATTTTAACTGTTTTTTCTTTATTAATTTTAATTCCTTTTGCAATAATAATTAATATAATAAACAAAATTATTACTGAAATAATATGAAACAATCCATAATGACTAGGAGTTGTCATAACCCAATCAATTATAGAAAAAATATTATGTAATAAGTCCATACTGAAACTCCTTAAATTGATTTCTAATATTTTACTACTATTTAATAAATAGTCAAGATAATTTTTATTACAAAACAAGAAGTAAAACTTATTAATATATAAATTCATTTTAAATTCCAAATAAAAGACCGCAAGTAGCGGTTATTTATTGTTATTTCTTTTATTATATAATTATATATAAAAATAATATAAATTATTCTTCAATAATTGATAACTCAGTTAATTTTGTTCCCTCGAAAGTAAAAAATGCTGGTCCTTGATATGCTCCACTTGAATATACATGACCCTGTCTTGTATATAATTCTCTAACTAGAGGAGATAAATACCATTTCTCATTTTCAAATAAAACTTGTCTATCACTAGCGACAATTGCAGTAATTGTCTCATCACCAATAAATCTTATTACATCCCCTTCTTTAACGCCTCTTGAATAGAAATCAAATTGTTTGCTAACTTTTCTTTTGGTCCCTTTTCTTACTTCTTTTGCTACTTCAACATTATCTCCTTTTAATTCTAATATCGCTTCGTCACCTAATAATTCCTTTATGTCGGCTAATATTTCATAAGCTGCTTCTGGAGCAATATTAAAAAATTCACGTCCTTTATTAATTCTAAGATCCGAGATTCTATCTATACTTCTATGAATCATACGTTCAGCTTCATTATACTTTTCTGTTTGTAATGTAGCATAAATTTCGTATGGCAATGGAACCGCAGTGTTATAAAGTTCCCTTCCTCTTACCTCTGGAAGTCTTTTACTTTTACCAATTTTTACCCAATCATCTCTAAAACTAGGATTTGTTAAAACATACACATATCCTCTATTAATCATTATTTTACTCCTCACATTTATTATTATAGTAATTTATAAATATTTAATAAAATAAAATTATATCCTTTTATTAGTTAAATTTATTTAATTAATTATTATATATTTATTCAACAATTTTACTTGCTTTAATTTTTTCTACAATTATTGAATAATTTTGATTTACTATATATTGCTTTTACAATATTATTTTTAAGATTATCCTTAATATTTTATTTAATATAAGTTTTTATTATTCAATCTTCTTTTTCCATAATAATTTTTAAAACATCATTGTAAACAAACTGAACCTTTTGTTTAATAAAAACTTCCATCGCATCATCAAAATTAATATTGTCTTCAAAAATATGCTGAATCGTTTTAAAATTGTTTACTAACTCTTCTTCGTTTAAAAACCTATTATCCTTATAATTCATTAATATTTGATTCTTCAAAACTAATAATTTAATAAGTCGATGTTTATCAATTTTCTTCATATTATTTGTTTCATTAATCTTTTGATTAATTTCTTCAATTAAACTGTCTAAAGAATAATTATTTAAATTTATACTTTTATTATTAAGAGACTTCTTAAGAGAATAATATTTTGCTAGCAAAAGATTATTCTCAATTCCTAATTTTAGTTTTTTATATTTATTTTGACACTGATCATTTTTTTCTCTATATTCATTTATAAAAATATTATTATTAACAACTTCTAATGCTTTATTTAAATATTTTATTGGATCAATTTGTTTGGATGTATAAGTGTAATAAGTAGTACCTAAATGGCGATAAGCTCTTGCCTTTAAAAATAAATATTGACAATAGTCTTCAGTAGACATATTTTTAGGAATACTTTCTCCTTCACCAATACGCTCATCAATTAATCCAATAGCTATCATTATAGACTTATAACCTTTATTAATATGGCCAGTAAGAATGTTGGTCCACCCAATATAATCGATATAAGCTTCTAGTTGAATAAATTCATCGTCAGTATACTTAACAACATATTGACCAAATTTTATTCTCAGTTTATGTTGATCAATCTGTAATAATATTCTATTCAAATCCCGAATACCCGCGATAATTTCTTTAGATATTCGTAAATTCTGCTCACCATTTAACTTCTTAGCAAATTTAATTATTAACTTGTCCTCTCTTAAAAGTTGATACTTTTCCGCCTTTAAATTACGGTAAGATGAAATTTTAATATTTAATTTATTTTCTAAATTTTTTAACTGTTTGTTTTTACTATTTAAATCAACTTTTTTACCTGTTAATTTTCTAACTATTTTATTGTTTAATTTTTCAATTGTTTTTAGTTCATTAGCAGCAGCATGTTTTTTAAGATTCTTTTCATTTGCCTTACATAATTTATATAAATAATTAATATACTTTTTACTTTTAGCAATAATAGCAGTACTGCTAATGCTATTTCTAATTTTAATTGCACTTAAAATACTATATATAAAATAGCAAAGAGCAAATAAAACAATAACCCCAACAGTAATAAATCTTAATAGTGGTGACAAATCTTTAGTAATAACTGCCAACAAGGCACTTAATAATAATGTTGCAATTGATATTATTTTATCTTTATTTATTTCCTTCATGATTTAAATCCATTCCTAATACATAATTACATTTATTTTGAATATTTATTTAAAATATTTACAATATCTTTATCTCTTGATCCCTCAACAATCGAAAAATCATATTTTTTAAGTTCTAAGCTAACATTACTAACAACATAAGGATAACCAACATAATCAAGCATTCTTAAATCATTCATACTATCACCAACACCAACAGAACAGCGATAATACTTATTCATATATTCAGCAATTCGCTTAACACTATTGCCTTTATGCTGATCTTTATTTAAAATTTCAAAACAATGCTCAGCTGTTCTTACAGAAATTAAATGTGGATGCTTCATAACAATCTTACGAACAATATTTTCTTTTTCAGGTTCATTCTCATGAATGAAAGTTAATATTTTAATAATACGCTGATAATCTGTTGGTTTCTTTTTATCAATAAACCATTCATTATATTTTTTTAAAAAATATATATTTTCATCATTTAATTCTTTTATAACATGAATTTGATTCTCATAATAAGTAATATAATTAATATTAGTTTTATTTAAATCATTAATAATACTTTCTGATATACTTCCAAGACGATCAATTATTTCAAAAGTCCCTTCTTTTGCAATAACAGAACCATTTAGGCAAGCATAATAATTATTATGAAGATTACAAGCATCTATTACATTCATTATCGATGCTGACACTTTTCCAGTATTTAAAATAATATTCTTTTTATTTTCCCAGTTACTAATAAAATCAATCTTTGCTGGTGAAAGATAAGCATTATCAGTCAAGGTATTATCTACATCTAAATAGTATAATGGTTTATCATACTCCATTAGTTTGCTGATAAACAAATGTTCTATTTCTTTAAAGTATCTCAGGTACTTTTTTACTTCATAATTATTAAACGCATGATGTTCTAATGAAACAACATTACCTAAATGATCAGTATGAGAGATAAAATAATCTTTGATAATGCTAGGCCAATTATTAAGATTAGGTTTATAATCCCAAACTTTAAAAGAAGATAATTCTTCAACAATAGATAATAAACTATTCTTATCAATCTCATTGAGAAATTTATCATATTTTAAATAATATAGGATTTCATCTTTGATTTTATCGGCTTGTAGTTTTGTTATATTCATTTGTATCTCCTTAAACTACAGTTATTATATCATTAATAATAACATAATCGCTAGTAAAAGGTTAAAATAGATAAAATCATGAATTATTATTTACTAGTTAAATCATTATACTTATAAAAAATAGTAAACTTTAACCAATCTTTTAATCTATAATTACTTATCAATTGAATACAATTATATATAATAGTATTAACAAATATAGAACAAATAATTTTTAAATAAAAATACCTATTATTTTAAGTATAAATTTATTATTTTTTAATATTATTTAATCACGAC
>Ga0265295_1003337_pt1 | contig 23526 bp, 20 predicted proteins | sample Munlansysbiofilm_FD_192503 | JGI IMG/M metagenome (GOLD analysis project Ga0265295, IMG submission 192503) | Leachate microbial communities from a municipal landfill in Southern Ontario, Canada - Methane capture system biofilm | ecosystem: Engineered > Solid waste > Landfill > Unclassified ...
GAACCGTTACCTTTTCAAATTCATTATGCCTTAATGCTAAAAAATGGCACAGTTTGAACCGAAATCACTGGCACTATGCGACCGAAATCACTGGCACAAAACGAACTGGAATAGCCACACATCACTTCAACAAATTCCAAATTCGTATTTAGGTCCGATTATTCGTGTAAAACCACAGCAAAAAATTCGTATTCGCTTCAACAATGAACTTCCAGATAAAAGTATCATTCATTGGCATGGATTGCATGTCCCACACGAAATGGATGGCCATCCGATGTATGTTATCAAAAAAGGCGATCAGTTTATTTATGAATTTGTGGTAAACAATCGACCCGGCACCTATTGGTTTCATCCACATCCGCATGGAAAAACAGGCTATCAGGTGTATAAAGGATTGGCAGGACTTTTCATTGTTGAGAATGATCAAAATGATTTACCCTCAGGAGAATATGAAATTCCCCTCGTTATTCAGGACAGAATATTTGATTCGTCGAACCAGCTAATTTATTTAGAGAATAATATGATGGACAGGATGGTTGGGTTTTTGGGCAATGAAATTATAATTAATGGCCAAAGCAACACATCAATGAAAGTTAACAAAGCAACATATCGTTTTCGAGTGCTGAATGGTTCCAACTCCAGAATATATAAGTTAGCTTGGAGCGATGGAGCTGATTTAACAGTTATTGGCAACGATGGAGGTTTACTTTCTAAACCAATAGACAAACCTTACATGATGCTAGGTCCGGGAGAGCGAATAGACGTTTGGCGCAATTTTTCTTCTACAAACTCCGGTGAACAAATTTCACTCAAAAGTCTCGCTTTCAACAGCGGCACCATCATGGGAATGATGGGCAGTGGAAGAGGAATGGGCGGAGGAATGATGAGAGGAAGAGGTAATATGCAAAGTAACAACAATCCATCCGATTCGTATATCGATAATGGTGATGCCCTCACTTTATACGGCTTTGTTGTTTCAGACAAACAAGGCGAAGCGGTTCCATTGCCCACAGAGCTTGAGCCGATAGAGCAATTTGATTTATCGGAAGTCGTTAATCAAAATTCACCCCGTCAGTTTAACTTTCACTTCCAACGTATGGAATGGCTTATTAATGGTAAGACCTTCGAGATGAATGAAGTGGCAGACTGGGAGAAAGTAAAGCTTAACACCGCAGAACTGTGGGAGTTTATAAATAGTGGAAGTGGACGAGGCGGAATGGGCGGAATGATGAGTATGCCTCATCCAGTGCATATTCATGGCTTGCAGTTTCAGATAATCGAGCGTGATGTTTCAGAAGTTCCGCCTGCTGTTTGGAACACCATGAAAGATGGTTTTATTGATGAGGGTTGGCAAGATACTTTCCTTCTCTTACCCGATATGCGTGTAAAAGTTGCTCTAAGATTCGAAGACTTTACCGGCATCTTTCTCTATCATTGTCATAATCTGGAACACGAAGATATGGGCATGATGCGTAATTATGAAGTTATTGAATAGGTAAACCAAATAACTTAAAAAGAAAACTTATGGAAAAGGATAAAAATAAATCGAATCAACAGCACAAGCATTCTAAGAGAAACAGTGCTGATAATAATGTGAATCAAAACAATCACGAAAGCCATCAACAAACAAAGCAAAATCACGATCATGATCATACCGATCATCACAGGATGATGATAAAAGATTTTAAGCTTAGGTTTTGGATTTCTCTCATTTTCACGCTTCCCATATTGGCGCTCTCGCCAATGGTCCAAAATTTACTTGGTTTTGAGTTCGCTCTTTTGGGAGCTGCGGATAAATATTTGCTTTTTGGATTATCAAGCATCGTTTTTTTCTATGGAGGATGGCCATTTTTAAAAGGTCTAGTTGATGAGCTAAAGGAAAAACAACCCGGCATGATGACATTGATAGCAGTTGCTATCACAGTGGCCTGGGGCTATAGTACTGCAACAACGTTTGGTTTGGAAGGGTCGTCATTCTTTTGGGAATTAGCCACGCTTGTAGATATCATGCTGTTGGGTCACTGGATAGAGATGAAATCAGTGTTGGGCGCATCACGTTCATTGCAAGAATTGGTAAAGCTAATGCCTTCTGAAGCACATCTTCTTAAAAATGGCAACACTGTTGATGTTAAGCTGGATGAGTTGAAGGAAGGCGACCACGTGGTTGTTCGCCCCGGCGAAAAAATACCTGTGGATGGTATAATAACCGATGGACAGAGCTATGTAAATGAAGCTATGGTTACGGGTGAAGCGAAGCCAGTAAAAAAAGAGAAGAATAGCAAGGTTATCGGTGGAACAATTAATGGTAACGGCTCGCTCACTGTCAAGGTGGAACAAGTGGGAGAAAACGCCTATCTCAACAAGGTTATCAATATGGTGCGCGATGCGCAAAGCGTAAAGTCAAAAACCCAAAACTTAGCTGATAAAATTGCTTTTTGGCTTACAATTATTGCTCTATCTGTGGGTTTTACTACACTTGCTGCGTGGCTTCTTATAGGTAAAGAATTCAGCTTTGCAATGGAGCGCATGGCTTCTGTAATGGTTATAACATGCCCCCATGCCTTAGGGCTTGCAGTGCCATTGGTGGTTGCCATATCCACCTCTATTTCCGCTCAGCGCGGATTGCTTATTCGCAACCGAACAGCATTTGAAAATTCTCGCAAAATAACAATGATGGTTTTCGATAAAACGGGTACACTCACAAAAGGAAACTTTGGCGTTACACGTTTTGGTAGTTTTATGGATGGTTTGGATGACAATGATATTCTCAAATATGCAGGTGCCCTTGAATCGAAATCGGAGCATCCCCTCGCTATGGGTATTATGCGTAAAGTAAAGGAGGGTAAAATTGAAATTCCTCAAGTTGATAATTTTAATGCCATTACGGGTAAAGGGATTGAAGGAGACGTTGAAAACAAGAATATAAAAGTTGTAAGCCCTGGCTATCTCAAAGATAAGAAGATAGACATACCTGACAATGCGTATAAAAATGAAGCAGAAACTGTAGTATTTATTTTAGTAGATAACACGCTGGCTGGTTTTATAGCCATGTCGGATGAGGTAAGAGAAGAGTCTTTTGATGCAATTAAAACGCTCAAAGAGAATAATATCAAATGTTATATGATGACCGGTGATAACGAAGAGGTAGCCAAAAGTGTGAGTGATGAGCTACAGCTTGATGGCTATTTCGCCGGTATGCTACCCGACCAGAAATTGGAGAAAATTAAAGAGCTCCAAGAAAAAGGCGAGTTTGTTGCCATGACCGGCGACGGAATAAACGATGCACCCGCACTTGCAACAGCCGATGTAGGAATTGCCGTAGGTAGCGGAACGGATGTGGCAGCCGAAACGGCCGATATAATATTGGTGAACAGCAATCCGCAAGACATTACTACGCTTATACTTTTTGGAAAAGCAACTTATCGAAAAATGATTCAAAACTTTGTGTGGGCAACTGGATACAACATTGTGGCTATACCGCTTGCAGCAGGAGTTCTATACAGTGCAGGAATATTAATTAGCCCTGCAATGGGGGCAGTTCTGATGAGTTTAAGCACCATTATTGTGGCTCTGAATGCTCAGCTGCTGAAAAGGAAAATGAGAGTGGCAGGAGAGGAAGAGTGAAATGCAAAACTAAATAACTGATGTTTCGCACAAGTATATAATTTGGTAATAATAAACATCATAGAAAGTTATAAATTATGAATTCAAAACAGAGAAAAATGAAAAAGGAAGAAACCGAACATGAACATCAAAACCCTGCGCGGGTTGTTTTATGTTTCCGATGTTTAAAGAATTTTTCGGGTAAAACCAGACTTAAAAACGGATAGTAATAAATTTTCAAAGAATATGAAAAAACTAAAGTTAGAAATACCTCTCATTTTACCTGGAGTGCCAGACGAAAAAGACCAATGCGTGCAGAAGCTTATCTCATTGCTTCAGGAGCAGAAAGGTCTGGAGAAAGTGCACGTCTCAGGAGTTGCCGAGAATGGCATACCTCAACTTTGTTTTCATTATAACCCGGACTTAATTTCCATTGAAAAAATACGTTCAATAGCCCGGCAAGCAGGTGCGTCCATTACCGAAAAAATCGCACACAAGCTCATCGAGGTAGAAGGCATCCGCCATACGCGCAGCGCGCGTAGTATCGAGCGCAATCTTCGCAACTTAAACGGTATGATTGAAATATCGGTTTCTGCCTCGGGGATGATACGGGTTGAATTCGACAGAAGTCAACTTGATGAAGCAACAATAATTAAAGCCTTGCAAAAAGAAGGCCTTGCCATAATGGATACTGCCGTAAATGCCGAAAAATATCTGCGCAGCATCAAAGAAACAGAGAAGCCACCCAAAGGCCAAAAGCCTAAAAAGAAGCCTGAGCATGCGGAATGTGGAACAGAACATGACCATGGCGGCCCTTTTGGTAAAAATACGGAGCTGATTTTCTCTGTCCTTTCGGGAATATTGCTGGCCATTGGTTTTGGTCTCTCTTTCATTGACTCTATCCCCTACTGGGTAAGCCTGTCGCTCTACATCGGAGCTTATTTCTTTGGGGGCTACTACACCGCCAAAGAAGCAGTCGAAACCTTACTTAAGGGTGGATTTGAAATTGACTTTTTGATGCTGGTTGCCGCTATTGGTGCGGCTGTTTTGGGCAAGTGGGCCGAAGGTGCTTTGCTGTTGTTTCTCTTTAGCATGGGGCATGCACTCGAACATTATGCCATGAACAAAGCTCGAAAATCTATTGCTGCCTTGTCCAAACTCGCTCCCAAAACCGCCTTTCTAAAGAAGAACGGGAAGCTTGAAGAGGTAGGCATTGAAAAACTGAGTATAGGCGATATCATCGTGGTAAAGCCCCACAGTAAGATCCCGTCTGATGGCGTTGTGGTTAGCGGTGAAGGCAGCGTGAACCAGGCTCCCATCACGGGCGAAAGTATTCCCGTGGATAAAATACCAGTGAAAGACCCCGAAAAAGACTATTCCAACGAAAAAAACATCGCTGACGAAAACAGGGTTTTTTCGGGTACAATCAATGGTAACAACACATTAGATATCAAAGTTATTAAGGAGGCCAAAGATTCTACCCTCTCCCGATTGGTAAAGCTTGTGCATGAAGCTCAAACTCAGAAATCACCCACTCAGCGGTTTACCGACAAGTTCGAGAAATACTTTGTACCCGCTGTTTTGGTATTGGTGGTGGTACTGCATGGGGCTTTTTTGGTTATTGATGAAAATTTTAGCGATAGCTTTTACAGGGCAATGGCCGTTCTGGTAGCTTCAAGCCCTTGTGCGCTGGCTATTTCCACGCCCAGCGCAGTGCTGAGCGGGATTGCCAGAGCTGCAAAAAGCGGCGTACTTATTAAAGGGGGACGACCGCTGGAAGACCTGGGTGTTTTAACCGCCATTGCTTTCGATAAGACAGGCACCCTTACCGAAGGCAAACCAAAACTTACTGAGGTTATTACGCTCAACAACACCAGTGAAAATGAATTGCTGAAAATGGCTATTGCCCTAGAAACCCTGAGTGACCACCCGCTTGCAAAGGCGGTGGTTAAGGACGGCAAAAAGCGTTTGGAAGACAATAATATTCCCGAGGCCAAAGAGTTGGAAGCCGTTTCAGGAAAAGGCATTAAAGCCAGGCTGGGGCAGGATAAAATATACATTGGCAACCTGGAATTATATGCAGCCTTAGATGATAAAAAGCCGTCGGAAGAAATTGTAAAAAAAATAAAAACCCTTGAATCTGAAGGGAACACCACCATGCTTATTCGCCAGAATAGTAATTATGTGGGCATCATCGCCTTAATGGACACACCGAGGGCGGAAGCAAAAGACACACTGATACAATTAAAGAAACTCGGGATCAGACGGATGATTATGCTCACGGGCGACAATCAAAACGTAGCCGATGCGGTGACCAAAAAAATAGGATTAACGGAAGCCTGGGGTAGCCTGTTGCCAGAAGAAAAAGTAGATGCCATAAAGCAATTGAAAGTGGAAGAATCGAGGGTAGCAATGGTAGGCGATGGGGTAAATGATGCCCCCGCCATGGCCCACAGCACCGTTGGCATTGCCATGGGTGCGGCTGGCTCGGATGTAGCACTCGAAACCGCTGATATTGCCCTAATGGGCGATAAACTGGAAACCCTTCCATTTGCTATCGACCTGAGCAGAAGAGCGAAAAGAATAATAAAACAGAATGTTTGGATTAGTCTGGGTGTGGTAGCAATGCTTATCCCTTTAACTATCCTTAGCCTGGCTAGCATTGGCGTTGCCGTAGTCATCCACGAAGGTTCAACCCTTGTTGTGGTATTTAATGCATTAAGATTATTGGCGTATAAAAAGTAATAGCATGCAAAAGGATTCATTTCACATTTCCAAAATGGTAAAATTTGATGTTTTCATTATAGCGGACGTAGCCAATAAATGCGCTGAAGGTGGTTTTAAAACCGCTATTATCGTCAATCGTAACTATGGTGGTACATGCGGTTTGCAAGGCTGTATTCCAAAAAAATATTACCCCTATTATTCATCTTTAATAAATTTGATGAATAATGCGGGTATAAAGCCTATGGCTATACGTTTCTTTCTGCCCTTGCGCAGAAGAACCAAAACCCACCGTTGAAAAGAGTAAAACAAGCGACAAGTAGATTATTTTTTGGATATTTCTGTGTTTTGGATTTAACCCCTATTATTTATTCGAATAATTGCTGTCTCCGACAGCGACTAAGTTTCACAACCAATTTTGTTAGCCTAAATTGGGCTCAACTAGGTCGGGGTAACCCGCATTTGCATTCATCATTAACAAATTTGATGAATAATACGGGTTAAATACCGCACGTAACTTTGCAACAAACCTATTGCGATAAAATGTAAAGCCATATACGTAATATTTCTAGGGGCAAAACTTTATGCTAAAAAGTAAAAAGGCTTAAACACAAAAAAACGCAGCAATAACAGCAAATAAGACTAAGCACCTACTATGAATATCCGTATTCTTTTCAACTTTGCGAATGTCAGTAATAGTGCCAACCTATATATTAAACTCATTACCCAGCAAATCACCAAGCCTACTCGCTTTGATTACCAATCCTTTAACACCCTTGAAATATTTTTACGATTATTTCGTGACAATCATTTGGAAGTTTGTCTAACTTTGTATTGTTTATAAACCATAGCCAATTCCTTACCATGTTGGAAAATAAGATAAGGGATAACTCACAATATTTTTAACAAAAAACAAAACACACTTGAAATGAACAGGATTTTCAAACCTAAATTCTTTTCGCTATTCAAACGAAAAGGGTATAGTAAAGCCCAACTGCAAAGCGATATGCTTGCTGGAATAATCGTTGGCATTGTTGCTCTGCCATTGGCCATTGCGTTTGCTATAGCATCGGGGGTATCGCCCGAACGAGGGCTAATAACAGCCATTGTAGCTGGATTTTTAGTCTCTGTTTTAGGAGGTAGCCGGGTACAAATAGGGGGTCCAACTGGAGCATTTGTGGTTATTGTATTTGGCGTTGTTCAACAGCATGGCATTGAGGGACTAATAATATCGACCTTTTTAGCAGGCATACTCCTTGTTGCATTCGGTTTGCTTCGCCTGGGTACTATTATTAAATTTATTCCTCATCCTCTAGTGGTTGGATTTACTAGCGGTATAGCTGTGATTATTTTTTCAACCCAAATTAAAGAATTTTTTGGGCTAAACATTGCTGAGGTTCCCGCCGGTTTTATTGAAAAATGGGGCGCATACTTTAGCGGATTAAGCAGCTTTAATGCATATGCCGTTGCCATTTCGGTGGGTACAGTTCTTATATCAATATACACAAAACGCATCATAAAAAAGATACCGGGATCGTTTATTGCAATTATACTGATGACGGTTTTAGCCATGATATTTAAGCTACCGGTAAACACCATTGGCTCAGTCTATGGGGAACTTCCAACTACAGTTAGCCTTAGCTTTCCCAATATCGATTTAGGGAGCATCTCGCAATACTTAGCCCCAGCCTTTACCATTGCCCTGTTGGGGGCCATTGAATCGCTACTCTCGGCAGTCGTAGCCGATGGTATGATAAGCGGCAACCATCGTTCTAATACCGAGCTCATTGGTCAAGGGGTGGCAAATATGGCATCGGCATTATTTGGCGGGATACCAGCCACTGGGGCAATTGCTCGAACCGCTACCAACGTAAAAAATGGAGGTAGAACTCCAGTAGCTGGCATTGTACACGCCATTACCCTGCTTTTAATAATGCTATTCTTTGGCAAATGGGCAATACAAATTCCACTAGCCTGCTTGGCCGGAATACTGGTTGTTGTAGCCTATAATATGAGTGAGTGGCGCTCGTTTTACTCCATTTTACGAGGATCGAAATACGATATCGTGGTGCTTCTTACAACATTTTTTCTTACCGTGCTAGTTGATTTGACCGTTGCAATACAGATAGGTATGGTACTTGCTGCCCTACTATTTATGCAGCGCATGTCCGTATCGAGTAATGTAATTGCTGCCGATTCTGACATTGATGCACTTGAAGACTACTCCGATCTTCCAAAAGGGATTGAAGTTTACGAAATTAAGGGTCCCTTCTTTTTTGCAGCAGCACAAAAATACAGGGAGACCCTAAAGGGTTTCGGAAAAAAAGCGGATGTCCTTATCCTACGAATGCGATTCGTTCCGTTTATTGATTCAACCGGTATTCATAATTTTGAGGATACAATAAAATACCTTCACTCGATAAACGTAAAATTGATTCTATCAGGCGTTCAACCCGAAGTGAAAAAAGAGTTAGAGAATGCACGCATCAACTTTTTAATTGGTCGAAATAATATTTGCAGCAGCTACAACGAAGCTAAAGCGATTGCAATAGAAACAATGGAAGAACAAAGGCAAGCAAAAGTAAAAAATGAATAAACAAAGGGGTGCAAAATAATATTTTGCACCCCTTTGACTATTGTAAAATCACTAATTTTACTTTAACCACTTATCTAACCATCCAAAGAACTCGCGCTGCCAAACCACAGCATTCTGAGGCTTTGTTACAAAGTGTGTTTCGTCGGGATAAACAGCTAAACGGCTGGGTATACCCTGCAGTTGTGCTGCATTGAATGCCTGTAAGCCCTCGGAGTAAGCAATACGAAAATCATTCTCGCCCACTATCACCATGATAGGGGTATTCCAGTTTTGAACAAATTTATGAGGGCTGTTAGCGTAGGTACGCTGTGCAACCTTGTTTTTCTTATCCCAAAATGGTCCACCAAAATCGTGATTTGGGAAGAATGTCTCCTCGGTTGATGCGTAAAAACTTTCGAAATTAAACATTCCATTATGGGCAATAAATGTTTTAAACCTATTTTGATGCATACCGGCTAAATAGAAGACCGAATAGCCCCCATAGCTAGCACCAATTGCACCAAGGCGATTCTCATCTATCCAAGGTTCCTGCTTCGCATTATCAATAGCACTTAGGTAGTCTTGAATGTTTTGTCCGCTATAATCGCCTGATATCTGGGCGTTCCAGTCCTTACCAAACGAGGGTACTCCCCTACGATTAGGCGCAACAATTACATAGTCGTGAGCTGCCATTATCTGAAAATTCCAACGGTAGCTGAAAAACTGGCTAACTGCACTTTGTGGTCCACCTTGGCAATATAAAAGGGCTGGATATTCCTTATTCTTATCGAAATTCGGGGGCAGTATAACCCAAACAAGCATCTGCTTTCCATCGGTAGTTTTTATCCAACGTTGGGTAACCTCACCCATTTTAATATTATCGTAAATATGCTTATTGATAAAGGTGAGCTGTTTTTCTTCGCCAGTTTCAGGGTTAATAGTAAATAGTTCCGAAGCCATGCTCATGCTCATTTTCGAACCAACTAGCATGCCCTTTGCAGGAGCATACCAAGTATAATTATGCCATCCATTGGTGATTTGAGCAATCTCTTTGGTTTCGAGGTTTAAACTGTAAATCTGTGCGGTAGCATTAATACCGCTAATAAAATTCAGGCTCTTACCATCTTCACTCCACGATACACTTTCGGCATCCTGATCAAACCCTTTAGTTAAGTAGCTACGCTCACCTGTTTTAAGATTTAATACAAACAACCTACTCTTATCGCTTTCGTAACCAGGGGTTTTCATGCTTTGCCATGCAATTTTACTACCATCGGGTGAGAAAACAGGATACTTGTCATAACCCATCATGCCCTCAGTAATATTCTCTACGGTTTCATCCTCAACATTATACAAGTAAATATCGGAATTGGTTGAAACGGCGTAATCTTTACCATGAAGTTTTTTGCACGTGTAGGCAATAATTTTTCCACAAGGGCTCCATGCAATTTCAGAGTCATCGAAATAGGCCGACATGGGAGCATCCCATGGTTCTCCCTCCATAATATCCTTGGCCTCACCAATCGCACCATTGGTATAGGGTGCAACAAAAATGTGGCTAAAGCTACCATCGCGCCAGTAGTTCCAGTGCCTATACATCATGTTATCGGTAATACGCACGTTGGCTTTTGGCATATCGGGGTGTAAGTCTTTTGTAGTTTTTTCAATCTGCACATTCTTAGTGTACAAAATTCTATCGCCAGTTGGGGCGTAAGCAAAAGAATTAATTCCACCTTCAATAGCTGTAGTTTGTGCCACATTGGCTCCATTAGCATCCATTTCCCAAAGCTGAACATCGCCACTGCGAGAAGATAAAAACCCGATTCTTTTACCATCGGGTCGCCAGCGAGGGCTAAAGTCATTTGTTTCGTTTGTAGTTAACTCGGTGGGTTCACCACCCTCAACAGGTATGCTGTAGATATTAGTAACCCCTTTATTGGCCTCCATAGAGTAGCGTGTTATGGTAAATAGCACCGTTTGCCCATGGGGCGAGACCTGAGCAGCACCCAATCGGCCGAACTTCCAGAGTACCTCGGGAGTGAGCCTTGCGTTAGAAATTTCCTGAGCAGTAAGTTCAACATCAGGAGTAATTAATTCGGTCTGCTTTGCAGTATCAGCATCCTGACACGACCATAAACCAGCAGCTAATGCCATAACGAGCAATAATTTAAGTTTTTGTTTAAGCATAATCTATATGTATTTAGTTAGTTTGCTTACAAAAATAGTTCTTTTAAAATGCTATTCCTCAACAATTTTAAACATTTGCAAAAATTGTCAGGGTTTTCAATAAATCTATCAAAGTTTTTTATTATTGCTTTTAGCATAAAACGCACATTTTTATTAACGTAAAACACTGTAAATTATGGTATAAACCCAATAATAGAGCAAGTTGCTAACGCAACAAAAATGCCGCTCCAGTAAAACATAACCCCCATTATTCATCAAATTTGTTAAAGATGAATGCAAATGCGGGTTACCCCTCTCAACTTCCCCTTGGTTCTTAGTTCGACCTGCCATAAAATACTGCAAAAATGAATATTCCAGCACCTAGGGAAAGGTGCGAATTGTTAAAATTTAATAAAAAAGCGGGGGTGGCAAACACAAAAACATCAACAACGCCCTTAATTACAGCATCTTAACATTTAGCAAGGTCGTAGCACAGTTTAAGATAATAGAATATTATTGTTTATTCAGTATCTTTGTGTAAAGCAAAGAATAGTAGACAAAAGAGTATGGCACTATCGCTCGAATCAAATAACTTAGATAAACTCATAGTTGTTGGCGACAGGGTTTTAATAAAACCCAAGAACCCTGCTGAACGAACAAAAACAGGACTACTACTGCCCCCTGGGGTTCAGGAAAAACTGAAAGTGCAATGCGGTTACGTTGTAAAAGTTGGCCCAGGCTATCCAATTCCGGCACTAACCGACTACGATGAGCCATGGCAAAAACGTAAGAATTCTCGCTACTTCCCACTTCAAACCAACATTGGCGATATGGCTGTATATCTTCAGGATAATGGTTTTGAAATTGAGTTTAGCAACGAAAAATATGTAGTAGTTCCATTTCACTCCATTCTAGTGTTAATTCGAGACGAAGGGCTTTTTGAGTGAATTGTTATTCATCAGTTTGATTTTATAGCATTATCAATATATTTGCAATAAATACTAGCTAACTAAACCATTTGTTAAACATACCGGCAAAAATTAAATTCCGGTTCAACCAAATTTAGAAAATGAAAAAAACATCACTAATCGTAAACATTGTACTGGGCATTGCCATTGTTACTCTGTACATACTTCATTTTACAGGAACGCCAAAAAGCACTGAACCAAACACTAACAACGCCGAATTAACAGAGCAAATGATGGGTGACAAGGCCATTGCTTGGGTTAACATGGACTCATTGCTCAACAATTACGATCTGTATTTTGATATTCAGCAGGAACTTGAGATCAAGGGTCGTAAAATGGAAACCGATATGACCTCGCGCACCCGAAACTTTGAAAAACAGATGATTGATTTTCAGGAAAAGGTTCAAAAAGGACTGGTAACCCGATCAACAGCACAACAAATGCAGGAAGATTTAGCAGCAAAAGAGCAAGAGCTTTATCAATACAGAGATGAGCTTCGCATGCAATTTACTGAAGAGGAACAAGTAATGCTTCGACGTATACAGCATAGCATTACCGATTTTTTAAAAAGCTATAATCAGGATAAAGGTTATCAGATTATTATGAGCGGCTCTTTTGGTGGCCCTCTACTTTACGGCCATCCTTCAATTGACGTTACAAAAGATGTGCTTAAGGGACTAAACGCTGAGTACCAAAAATCACGCCCTTCAAAAAAATAATTACTCATACCTTATTTAATAAGTCCCTGCCTCTACAAGGCAGGGCTTATTGTTTATAGTCATTTACAACTAAACCCTCTGCAATGCTTCATCCATACTTTAAGCGGCATAAATCGTTTAGCCCCCAAGTACACCAAAAACCACATCCAGATCTGGGGCTTAGCGTTGTTCTGCCTTCGTTTAACGAGCCTAATCTTTGGCAATCGTTACAATCGTTAATGAATTGCACGCTACCAGATACCGCAGTTGAAGTAATTGTAGTGGTTAACTACCCCGAAAATTCTTCAGAAGAGATTGTACAAAACGCTGCCGAATGCGTTAATCAGGTAAACAGGGCAAATGCCAGTATCAACAACCCCAACTTTCGGTTTTTTGCGCTAAAGGCATTCAACATGCCAAAAAAGCACGCTGGCGTTGGCCTAGCCAGAAAAACTGGAATGGACGAAGCGGCTTGGCGACTGCTACAAACTAGGAGTGAACATAAAATTATAGCGTGCTTCGATGCCGACGCCACCTGCGAACCAAACTATTTTGTTGAACTAGCCAATCTATGGGAAAAACATCCAAAAACTGACGCCTGCTCAATACGCTACGCACATCCAATTGAGGGTAATGAATTCGACGAAAGAATTTATAGAGCCATTGCCGAATACGAACTACACTTACGGTACTACGTTAGATGCGGTAAGTTTATAGGACATCCCTTTTCGTATCAAACCGTGGGATCGAGCATGGCTTGCAGTGCCGAGGCCTACGTAAAATACGGCGGAATGGGTAAAAGTAAGGCGGGAGAAGATTTTTATTTCCTTCAGAAATTTATTCCTCATGGTCAATTTCAAGAGCTAAATACCACAGCCATATACCCTTCGCCCCGAATTTCTTTTCGCGTTCCCTTTGGTACGGGACGGGCTATGACCAAATATATTGAGACCAACTGTAGCGCGTACGAAACCTATAGCCTAGAATCGTTCCTAACGCTGAGAAAACTTATTGCCGAAGGCCCAACCAGACTATTTGAAGCAACCCCTAACGAAATTGAAGACTTTTTGAAAGAGCAACCTGAGGCAGTACAGCAATTTTTAATTGCCAATAACTTCGTTGATTCGATACTAGAAATTAACCAGAATACATCAGTAGCCGAAGCTTTTAGCAAGCGGTTCTTTTTATGGTTCGATGCATTTAAGCTGCTTAAATACTTAAACTTTGCCCATGAGGTTGCATTCAAAAGAAAGCCCATCTCGCACGAAGCCAGTCAGCTGCTTAAAATGATTGACGCTACGAGTGAAATAAACTTTACAGAGAATACAACTAAACTGCTTTTGAAGTACAGAGAGCTCGACTTGAGCCCATCAGACTAACCCGCATTATTCATCAAATTTGTTAGTGATGAATGCAAATGCGGGTTACCCCGACTTAGTTGAGCCCAATTTTGGGCAACTAGATTGGTTGTGAAACTTAGTCGCTGTCGGAGACAGCAATTATTCGAATAAATAATTGGGGCTAATTAGCAGCTTCAATACTACGTTAAGCTAATAGTAAAGAAAAAGTCCAATGCAATGCACTGGACTTTTCCTTAAAAATTAACTTTCACTATGCTGGACTAATAGCCTCAACTGGGCAAACATCAGCACAAGCCCCACAATCAGTACAAACATCAGGATCAATCTTATAGATATCACCTTCAGAGATTGCCTCAACTGGGCATTCGTCAATGCAAGTACCGCAAGCGGTGCAATCATCAGAAATTACATAAGCCATTGTTTTGTTTTTTAAGTTAAACTTTTGCATGTATATGCACTACAAAAATAGTAGCAATTATTCAAAAGTAAAAGGAAAAATCAACTTTTACGGTATTTATAACCAGTATAAATTTAGCTAGGGGTTGAAAATAATCATTCTAAACAAAAGTGTTCTCCAAACCCATAAAGCTAAACACATTGCTAATTATTAAGCTATTTTCCAATTATCATTTTAACAGAAAGTGCCAGCATGGCAAAACCAAAAATCTTTCTCAAGATTTTTTCAGGAAGATTGATCGACATTAACGACCCCAAATAGCTTCCAACTAAAAATGCCAAGGCTAGTACAATTACAAACTTGTAGTTTATAAACCCTGCTTTATAGTAGTTATATGCCCCCAGTATGGCCACAGGAAAAACAATTACAGCAAGGCTTGTTCCTTGGGCTTGGTGTTGCGTAAGCCCCATAATAAATACTAGGGCAGGAACAATTATTATTCCTCCGCCTAACCCCAACGATCCGCCAGTAAAGCCTGCCAAAAGACCAATTACTAAAAGAATAACAAGCTCAGCTGTACTCATTGTAACTAATTTAGTTACAAATATAATTAAAACATTATAAATACTTAGGTAGTAACACCATTCTTAAAAAACAGGTAAATTATTATTAACCTTCACTATTCATCAAATTTATTAAACGTGAACGCAAATGCAGGTTACCCCAATATGGTAAAGTCCAATTTTGGGAAACGAAATTGGTTATAAAACCTAGTCGCTGTTGGAGATCCCAATTACTGGAATGAATAGTTGGGGTTAACTTGTTTTTTTACAAGGGAATAATTTTTGCATAAATAAAATGTTGTGCAAAAGTCTTAAAAGAAATAAATCTTTGTACTTTTGGATGTATTTTCAAAATATTCTTTTTTGCCTAACTACAAAACACACATTTATGAGAAAAATATTTTTTGCCGCCATTTTAATTATTAGTGCCTTACAACTAACCGCACAGGATAAGTATCCAGTACCCCAATTTAACACTGTAACGCATAATTTTGGCGAAATATTAGAACAAGCGGGTACAGTATCGTATAGCTTTAAAGTAAAAAATGTAGGCGAAACCCCACTTATTATCAACAGGGTAGCCACCTCATGCGGTTGCACGGCATCAAAATACACCAAGGAACCAATACTGCCCAACTCGGAGGGTGTTATAACCATTTCGTATAATCCAGCAGGCAGGCCTGGGCGCATAAACCAGCGAATTACAGTATTTACAAATGCCCCAGGTTCTGGAATTGTATTATCGCTAAGAGGAGAAGTTTTACCTCGACCAAAGACCAAGGCTGAAATTTTCAGGCGGCGATTTGGCGATTTAGGATTAAAAAATTCGCACATTTCGTTTGGCACTGTGCATGTTAATCAGATAAAAGTTGACACCCTACACATGTATAATTTTGGCTCGGAAAATATAACTATTTCGTTTGATTACATACCTAAACACATAAATATTGAAGCACCCCAAAAAGAGCTCGAACCCCAAAAAGAAGGAACCATTATAGTTACATTCAATTCGTCTGAACTAAACGATTGGGGCTATACCGTATCTCGGCTAAGGGTTTTGGTAAATGGAGAAAATCTTCCGGGCAACATAATTAATGTTAGCGCGCGTATCGAGGAGGATTTTTCGAAACTTACCGATGAAGAGCTTGCAAATGCACCTAGAATTGAGTTCTCAGAAATACAAAAGAATTTTGGAGAAATAAATGAAGGAGAGCTTGTTAAACATGAGTTTGTTTTTAAAAACACGGGGAAAAGCGATCTGATCATCCGAAAGATAAGGGCTAGCTGTGGTTGTACTACCGTTGCTCCAAAAATTACCTTAATTAAGCCTGGCGAAGAAAGCTCGCTATCGGCATCGTTTCGAACCAGTGGATATAAAGGCCGACAGAGCAAGTCGATAACAGTTATAACCAACGATCCCAAAAAATCGACTGTTGTTCTAAGATTAACCGGAACGGTTAAGCCTAAGCCAAATAAATAACGAGCTTGATACAAATTATCGTAAGATAGGGATACCTATAAAAAGGCAGCGATGAATTTAAAAATCAATTCATCGCTGCCTTTTATTTTAACCCGCATTATTCATCAAACTTGGTAAAGATGAATGCTTATACGGGTTACCCTGACCTAGTTGAGCCCAGTTTTGGGCAACAAAAAAATTGGTTGTGGGGGTTAGTCGCTGTGGGAAGCCCCAATTATTCGGATGAATAATTGGGTTTACTTAGCTTGATTCAACTTTTACACTACAACGGTTTCGCAAACACTACCTGGGCAAGTTCATCGGAGCTCTCAGGTGCAGCACCCTTGTTAACAAACCCATTACGCTCTAGCAGTTTAACTATTGGTTTAACCTCAATAGGTGCGTTTACGCATAGCGTCTTAAAATCATTATTACGGGCAAAATCTTCGGCAAAATCTATTAAATCTTTTGCGAAACCTCTTTTCTGAAAATGGGGAAAAACAGCGAGTCTATCAATTAATACAGCCTCCTTGATATCGGCATAAGGTTTAATAGTGATAGTACCTATGGGAACCATCCTTAGGTAAGCTAAAAAAACATGTTTTTGCTTAATGTCATCTAAAATTTGTGGGGATTCAGAATTCATATCATTCCACAAACAAATTCCCATTTCGGCAAGTTGCTCGGCACACGTCCTAATAATATACATTACCTCAAGCAATTGATTATCTTTGGCTGGCTTAATTTCAACTGTCTTTTGCATAGCAACCATAACTTACCTCCTTTTTAAAGAGAAAACCAACTCACCTCCAATATATGTTTCTTTAACATTTAGCCTAGCCAAATCATCAGCGGGTACCGTCATTATATCATCCTCTAAAACAACAAAATCGGCCATCTTGCCAGGCTCAAGGCTTCCTTTCAAATTTTCCTCAAAAGCCGCTTTGGCCGCCCATATTGTCATTGCTCTAAGTGCCTGCTCACGGAATAAGGCATTCTCCATCTGAAAACCTTTGGATGGGTAACCCTCTAAATTTTTCCGTACAACCCCTGCATAAAACCCATATAAAGGATTTATATGCTCAATTGGAAAATCGCTACCGTTAGGAAGCCAACCATTCTGCTTAAGCAAATCTTGGTAGGTGTAAGCATACTTAATCCTCTGGCCTAACCTGTGTGCAGCCCATTTCATATCGGAAGTAGCGTGCGTAGTTTGTATTGAGGGAACTATAGCCAACTCGCCAAAGCGAGGCAAATCGGTTGGATGAATAGTTTGTGCATGCTCAATTCGCCAGCGTAAATCATTCCCTGGTTCTAAAAACTCCTCGTAAATATCTATCATTAATCTAGCCGCAGCATCACCAATGCAATGGGTTGCCACCTGATATCCTGCCTCTGATGCCTGTTGGCAAACATTCCTTAACTTGTCTCTTGAATCTAACTGCAACCCTCTGGTATCAGGGTCATCAGAGTATGGCTCGAGTAGCAGAGCACCCCTCGACCCAAGAGCCCCATCGGCAAAAAGTTTAACGGTTCTAACAGTTAGGTTTTCGGTTGTATATACCCCTTTGCTTAGGAAGTGGTCGTAATTTTCCTGACTAGGATTGAGCATTACATTTATTCGCATCGCAAGGCTTCCCTCTTGCTGCAACTCATCAAATAGCAATGCGTCTGACAAGCAGGTTCCGGCATCGCTAACGGAGGTTAACCCAACGGCAAAACAATTTTCCTGCGCCCTGGATAACGCTCTAACCTTATCATCCTTTGTTGCTGCGGGCACCAGCGAGCTAACAAGCCCAATTGCATTATCAATAAGCACTCCGGTTGGTACGCCATTAATCGTTACTATTTCGCCACCATTTATAGTTGTATCGGCAGAAAAATTAGCTAGTTCAAGCGCCCTAGAGTTGGCAATGGCAGCATGCCCATCAATTCGGGTAAGCAGTACGGGGTTGTCTGGAAATGCTTTATCGAGCAAATCCTGGGTTGGGAACTCCTTTACATCCCATTCGTTCTGATTCCACCCCCGTCCAAGCACCCATTCTGACGGAAACTCCTTGTGATGGTTAACAAGCCTATCGACCACCTCTGCCCAATTGGCCGCACCCGAAAGCGAGGCGTTGCGCAAGCTTAACCCGTAGCTCAAAAAGTGACTATGGGGATCGATAAACCCGGGGTAAACCGGTTTGCCCTCTAAATCAACAGTATTTTTAGCTGAATACGCACTCTCAATAGCTTGATTATCGCCAACAGCCACAATTTTTCCGTTGCTTATAGCCATACTTTGATGAACCGAAAAGTTGGCATCAACAGTGTAAATGGTTGCGTTTTTAACTATCAGGTCAACCTTTTCTACCGAATTACATGACATAATTAGTAACATTGAAATGGAAAGGATAACTCCCCGTTGTTTAAAATTAGCCAGCATAAAATATTCATTTATGATTGTTTACTACAAACATATCGCTTTTTCAACTGGTTTGAAATTATTTATCATAGGATAGACTTAAAAACGAATATATTCGTTAATGATATTTAGTATCTTTGACTAAATTTTACCGAAGACTACCACGTATTATAATTATACAATGTACTAAAACAAAATGGATTTTTGCTAAATGAGAAAAATAATTTTCCCCATACTAATAATAATCATAGCTTGGCTAACATCCTGCTATAAAGAAACCATATCAAGCGACCCGTCGATTAAACTCGGTTTTAGTTCCGATACCGTTATGTTCGATACGGTTTTTACCAATGTTGGTTCGGCAACCCGCTTTTTAAAGATTTACAACAAAAGCAGTAAAAACGTAGAGATTGAATCGATAGAACTGGCGGGAGGACAAACATCTCCCTACAGAATTAATATTGATGGTGAGCCCAACCCAAGCGCTAAAAACGTTTTCCTGAAAGGCAACGATAGCCTCTTTGTTTTTGTTGAAGTAACTGTTAATCCAACGAATTCAAACTCGCCATTGCTCATAACAGACTCCATAATTTTTAACACGAATGGAAACTTTCAGAATGTAAAACTTGCTGCATGGGGCCAGGATGTGCATCTGCTGAACAATAAAATTATAACAACCGACACAATATTTACTGCAGATAAACCCTATCTGATTATTAACGACATGTTTGTTGCCCCAAACATCAACCTAACCATAAATGCAGGTGCCGCATTGCATTTTCATAACCAGGCCATGCTCAAGGTGCTTGGAACCCTTACGGTTAATGGTGAACCAGACAACCCCGTTACCTTTTCTGGCGATAGACTTGAGGAGTTTTATAAAGACAAAGCTGGACAATGGGGTGGCATTTGGCTTGCGGCAGGTAGCTACAACAGCTTTATAAACTGGGCAGAAATAAAAAATGCTATCTACGGTGTTATTGCGGATACAATTGGCAAAGCTAACACCAAAACCCTAACATTACACAACTCGCGAATACAAAATATGAGTGCCAACGCCCTGCTGGCTAGAGGCGCAATAGTTGAAGCGGGAAACTGTCTTTTTGCAAATACCGCCGACCAAACCGTTTCACTTATTTGGGGTGGCGACTACAACTTTTACCACTGCACCATTGCAAACTACTGGGGGCAATACATTAGCCGCAAAAGCCCTGCCCTACTTCTGTGGAACTACTACATTGATCACAACAACAATGTACAACCTCGCGATATTGTAAATGCATACTTTGGTAATTGCATTATTTATGGCTCGCGAAACGATGAGGTTTCCATTATAGACGAATATGACGGACAACCCGTTAATGCCCAGCTAAACTATACTTTTGAGAATTGCATAGTAAGAATCGAACAAGCGCTGGACCTTACTGACGAAACACATTTTAAGAATACAATTACAGAAAACCCTAAGTTTAAGCTGCCTTTTGAGGGTAATTTTGAACTAGACACACTAAGTGCTGCAAAAGATATAGGTTTAAAAAGCATCTCAACCCTTTTCCCTTTCGACCTAAATAACGTAAGCCGTACCAGCGACAATGGTCCGGATTTAGGTTCTTTTGAAAGAATAGAAACAGATTAACGTTACCAATGATTTACAAAACTTTGGCCCGCAAAACTATACAATCTACACGTAAGTATTTCTGCCTGTACTTGCCTAAAAGATAAAAACATTATACCATGAAAAAGATAAGACTAATCCTTTGGCCTGTTGCTACGACAGTACTTATTTTACTATTGGCACCATACACCCAATCACAAGATAGGTATCGAATAATGTTTTACAATGTTGAAAACCTTTTTGACCCCTTTAACGACAGCCTTACGAACGATGATGAGTTTACTCCTCAAGGTTCACGCTACTGGACATGGCGCAAGATGACCGATAAGGTTAACAATATATATAAGGTTATTACTGCCGTTGGCGAGTGGGATCCTCCCACAATGGTTGGCCTTTGCGAAATTGAAAACAGGCTTGTTGTTAAACGAATAACCCAGCACACCCCCCTATCGAAATTTAACTATAAGATTGTGCATCGTGACTCCCCAGATTTTAGGGGTATAGATGTTGCATTAATTTACCGACCCGATCAGTTTGCCGTTGAGGAGGAACGTTTCTTTAGGGTATCGTACCCCGATAATCCCGATCGCGCAACGCGCGACGTGCTCTATGCACGTGGCATTATTGATGGGTTAGATACGCTTCATGTGTTTGTTAACCACTGGCCATCGAAGTATGGCGGGGCACTGGCTAGCGAACCGGGTCGAATAGCCGCAGGAAAACTGGTAAGGCAAAAGGTTGATTCCATAAAAATATTTCATCCCGATGCCCGCATAATCGTTATGGGCGATTTTAACGATACCCCTGATAGCAAACCTCTAGCTGAAGGTTTGGTTGCCTCGCCCCCAGAAGAGCCATTTACCGCTGATGGTTTATATAATTTGCACTATCCGTACGTAGCCAAAGGCGAAGGAACCCTCAAATATCAGGGAGCATGGGAAATTATTGATATGATGATTGTTTCAAAAGGATTGCTTAGCGCAAAGCATGGGGTTTACACAACTCCCGATGCAGGAAGGATATATAGAGCCGACTTTTTACTCGAGGAGGATGAACGATTTGTTGGCGTAGTTCCATTCCGAACCTATATAGGGTTTAGGTACCATGGAGGTTATAGCGACCACCTACCAATATACATAGACCTATTTAAGAACCGCTAAAAACCAAACACTTAAATGAAAAATGCCATTGCCATAGTATTTGTTGGGCTCATGGTTTTTATTTCGCATCTATTTACTGGTATTTTTTACCGTAGAAAAATTCCCGATGTACTTTTACTTATGGCAGTTGGGATTATTCTAGGGCCAGTTCTTAAGCTAATTTCGCCTGAAGATTTTGGTAAAGTTGGCCCCATATTTACAACCATAACCCTGGTAATAATTTTGTTTGAGGGTGGGCTTACGCTCAGGTTTGATACCTTAAAAAACGCCATACGCGGCACCTCTGCCCTAACCACAACCAATTTTTTTGTTACTATGTGTACCGTTGGGCTAATTGGCTGGCTAATATTTAGGTTAAACCCTGTTGCCGCCTTTATGCTTGGTGCTATTCTTGGCGGAACCTCATCGGCAGTTGTAATACCAATGGTACAGCAACTTAGAATAAGAGAAGAAACAAGAACCATACTGGTGCTCGAATCGGCCATAAGCGATGTTCTCTGTATTGTATTTGCGCTAGCACTTCTAGAAACCTTTCAGGTAGAAGATGTAAAAATTGCGCTAATAGCATGGCGCATCGTTTCATCCTTTGTTTTTGCGGCAGTAATAGGCTGGATTGGCGCCATGGCATGGTCTATACTACTTAACCGCGTACGTACAATTCGCAATAGCCTTTTTACCACACCTGCTTTCGTTTTTATTATATACGGAGTGACCGAAATGTTTGGTTTTAGCGGTGCTATTGCAGCACTGGCATTTGGGATTACGCTAGCAAATATTGAACTCTTTAACTTTAGCTTTATTAAAAAACATGCTAGCAAATCGCCCATTACCCTAAACGAAGCAGAGCGAATTTTCTTTTCCGAAATCGTTTTCTTGCTAAAAACCTTTTTCTTTATATACATCGGGTTGTCTATTCAGTTCTATAACCCTTGGTCGCTGCTATTGGGCCTGCTACTAACCATTGTTATATACATAATTAGGATGCCCATTACAAAAATATCGATTAGAAAACCATTACCAACTAGCGACCTAACCACGATAAGTATAATGGTGCCCAAGGGGCTAGCAGCCGCAGTATTGGCATCGTTACCACTACAGCAAGGTATTGAGGGAGGCGAATTTATTCGCGACATTACATACGCCGTAATTCTGTTTAGTATTATTTTTACCAGTGTGCTTGTTCCTTTGGTTGAAAAATCGTCAACCGTAAGGGGTATTTATGGGCTTTTTCTTCGCAAGGGGTTTATATTCAGGAAACGTAAAAAGTAGTATCTTCGGCCTACCCTCCTTTTGCTTATGTAATTTTCGGTATAGATTATTCCGAATATTCAAAAAGATTTGAAATCCATAAACCTTTTCGGCATAATGTTGTCTTATAACTATAATTAAATATTAACATTATTGAACACTTAAATGGTAAAGCAAAACTTTCTTTTTGTTACAGCTTTAATTGTATTACTTTTAACTGCATGTAACCCTCAGGATAAGAATAAAACCACAACCCAACGTGCAGGTTTAACAGTTGAGGCCTACGTGGTAACCCTGCAACCGTTAACGCAGGGGCTTTCTTTGTCTGGAACCTTACTACCTGGCGAGGAGGTTGAACTTAGGGCTGAAACAACTGGGAAACTGGTTGAATTCCATCTTATTGAGGGGAGTACGGTGAGTAAAGGAAAACTACTTGCTCGTGTTAACGATAGTGAGATTCGAGCTAGGCTTGAAAAACTAAAATCGGATTTAAAACTAGCCGAAGACGACTTGCAGCGTAAGCAAAGACTAAAGGAGATTAACGCGCTTAGCCAGCAAGATTTGGATGTTGCCCTAAATAAG
>Ga0265295_1003338_pt1 | contig 23522 bp, 21 predicted proteins | sample Munlansysbiofilm_FD_192503 | JGI IMG/M metagenome (GOLD analysis project Ga0265295, IMG submission 192503) | Leachate microbial communities from a municipal landfill in Southern Ontario, Canada - Methane capture system biofilm | ecosystem: Engineered > Solid waste > Landfill > Unclassified ...
TTCTTCTTTTAAAGATCTTAACTTGATTTTGAACTTCGTCTTGTCAAATTGGACGGGAATTATAATACCTTTTTCTTCTCTTGTCAAGAGTATTAAGCTGAAATTTCGCTGAAATTTTTGAATTTGTAAAAACTGATCATTTATTAATCTTTGATTTACTTTTTTTTAATACTATAATTGTACAAAATTTAGAAAGGAAAAGAAAATGTATAATAGAGATTATTTATCAAATCAATCATCTCAATATTCACAAGAATCTTCTCAAGTACAATTAATGAGCTTTTTAAAAGCTACTTACCAATTGTTTGCAGGTTCATTATTAGCTGCAACTGCTGGTGCATATGTTGGATTAGGAATAGTAAGTTTACTAATGGGACCAATGAAATGGGTTTTATTTGCAATTGAACTTGCTTTAATATTCTTTGTAATACCAAGAGTAAAACATACTCCAGGTGTTAATTTAGCAGTATTATTTGTATTTACATTTATTACTGGGTTAACTATTGCTCCATTATTGGCTGCAATTTTTGCAATGCCTAGCGGTGCTTCTATTGTTGGACAAGCTTTTTTAATGACATCAATTGCATTTGGTGGAATTTCAATGTTTGCAATGACAACTAAAAAAGATTACTCATTTATGGGTAAATTTTTATTCATTGCTTTAATTATAGTAATTGTTGCAGGTATTTCTAATATCTTCATTCAATCATCTATGATGCAATTAGCAATTGCTAGTGTTAGTGCATTACTATTCTCTGCATTTATTTTATTTGATACACAAAATATTATAAAAGGTGGATATGATTCACCAGTAGAAGCTGCACTATCTTTATATTTAGATTTCTTTAATCTATTTATATCATTATTACAAATTCTTGGGATTATGAATAGTGGAGATAGGGAATAAGACTTATCAGTCTTATTCTTTTCATTATAAATAATGGATAATAATTATTCTTTAAGACTTATTGATGCAAATTTAAATAGATTACGAGAAGGTATTCGAGTAGTAGAAGATATATTTAGATATGTACATAATAATAAAGAAGTTGCTACAAAGCTTAAAAATCTTAGACATTTGGCTCGTACTGAAAACTACTATGAACTTCTTGAAACTAGAGATGTAAAAAATGATGTGTTAAGAGAGTCTATTAAAAGTGAACAAAATAGAGATAATCTAAATTCAATCTTAATAGCAAACTTCAAAAGAGCACAAGAAAGTGCTAGAGTTTTAGAAGAATTTACAAAATTAACTTCTATAAAAGATAGTGAAAATTTCAAATATATACGATATGAACTCTATAATTTAGAGATTGTTTTAACAAAAATCACTTCAAATTCTAAATAATTTAAATCATACTCTTTATATAATTTTTTTGAATCACTATATGAAAGAGATTTTTCTCCACTAACTCCTGACTTTTTAATATAATCAAATAAATCTTTTTTATTATCAAATTCTAATTTGTATAAAATAGTTTCAAATTCACAATCAAAATATTTAGAAAAAGAGTTTTTTATACTATCTTCGTCTAAAATCGGTGACTTCATATTTGTGATTTTTTGTATAGTTTTAAAAGTATTTGAGGTAAATAAAACAGTATTTATCTCTTTTGTAATTTTAGATAATGACTCAATAATCTTAGATAAATCGCTTGACCATTGTAATGCAGAAGATGATAAAACCATATCATAACTATCATTTTTTATCTCATTAAAAAATTCTTCACTATCAAAATTTAGACATTTTACTTCTATATTTTTTGCTTTTGGATGAAGTTCACACATCGAAGATGAAGAATCTATTGCTTTATAAAACTCAATTTCCCAAAAAATATTTGAAAAAACTTGTCCAGAACCACAACCTAATTCTAAAATTCTTTTTGGTTTAGATTTTAACTCTCGAACAAGTGATTTTGCTACAATTTGTTGAATAATATTGTGAGTTTTATACTCATTAGCATATTTTGAAAATTGATTTTTAACTTGCAATTTTTCTCTTTGTAATTTTGATTTTAACAAGATTTTAACAAGTTTTTGATAAAATTAATGCTATTTTTAAAAAAGGATATTAGATTATGACATCTACACTTTTAATAGTTCAATTTGTTTTAGCTGTACTTATAACTATTACTGTTTTACTTCAAAAGAGCTCAAGTATAGGACTTGGAGCATATAGCGGAAGTAACGAATCAGTTTTTGGAGCAAAAGGTCCAGCAAACTTTTTAACAAAAGCAACAATGGCATTAGGATTAGCTTTTGTGATAAATACTTTAGTTCTAGGATACTTTTATAACGAACAAAGAAATAAAAGTGCTATCGATTCAGTAAAAACAGAATCTTTAATCCCAGCAACTCCAGTAACACAAACTCCAACTGCACCAGTTGCACCAACAAGCCAAATTCCAACATCTTCTGAAAAATAATAAAGAGATAAAAATCTCTTTTTATTTAAGAAGAAAATTTTATTAATTAAAGGAGCATAAATGCTACAAGAAGTATATGCACAAACTAAAGAACATATGGAAAAATCTATAGAAGCTTTAAAAAAAGATTATAAATCTTTAAGAACAGGTAAAGTTAATACAAATATCTTAGATGGTATAAAAGTTGATTATTATGGAACAATGACTGATTTAAGTCAAGTTGGTTCTGTTTTAGCAACAGATGCAACAACTATTACAATCAATCCTTGGGAAAAAAATCTTTTAGGAACAATTGAAAAAGCTATCCAAAATGCAAATATTGGAGTAAATCCAAATAATGATGGTCAAATAATTAAACTATTTTTCCCACCAATGACAGTTGAACAAAGACAAGAAACAGCAAAACATGCAAAAACTATGACAGATAATGCAAAAGTTGCTATTAGAAATATTAGACAAAACTCAAATAATAAAGTGAAAACTCTTTTAAAAGATAAAGCTATTACTGAAGATGAAAGTAAAAAAGCTCAAGATGAAATTCAAAAAATCACTGATTCTTATGTTTTAAAAGCTGATGAAACTTTAAAAGCAAAAGAAAAAGAAATTTTAACGGTTTGATTATGAAAATAGAACAAATATATAAAGATGCTTCTGCACTACTAGAAGGACATTTTAAATTAAGTAGTGGAAATCACTCAAGATTTTATTTACAATCAGCAAAAGTATTAGAAGATCCAAAGACTGCAAAATATTTAGCTGAAGAGTTAGCAAAAGAGATTAAAAAATCTAATTTAGAAATAGATGCTGTTTGTTCACCTGCTCTTGGTGGACTAATAGCTGGTTTTGCTCTTGCGACTGCACTTGATGTAAGATTTATTTTTGCAGAACGAGCTGATGGTGAAATGACTATCAGAAGAGGATTTGAAGTAAAAGAAGGTGAAAAATACCTTGTTTGTGAAGATATAATCACAACAGGTGGAAGCGCTTTAGAAGCTGCAAGAGAAATCGAAAAAGCTGGTGGAATTGTAGTAGCTTACGCTGCTTTAGCAAATAGAGGTTTTTGTTCAAGAGTTGGAAGTTCAATTGAGAGAAAAGACAACTGTAAATTACCTTTAGATAAACCACTTTTTGCACTAGAAGATTTTGCTTTTGAGATGTATAGCCCAGAAGATTGTCCTATGTGTAAAGAAGGAAGTGTTGCTATAAAACCAGGTAGTAGAGGAAACTAATGGCAAAATGGAGAGATGTAAAGCACAAAAAAAATAGTTCTTTAGAAAATACTACAACTGAAGATAACTTAATTATTTGTGCATCAATCCCTTCAAGAATTAAAGCTTTTATTGTTGATATGTTCATGATTATGATGCCACTTGCATATTTGACTACTTATATATTTATGGATGGAAAAGATGATTTCCAAGGTAGTCAAGAAGCAAGATGGACTCTTTCTTTAACATATGGACTTATTATTATAATCTTTTGGATAGCAAAAGGACAAACTCCTGGACTAAAAGCTTATAGCTTAAAACTTTTAAACCAAAAAACAAAAGAAAAAATATCTCTGCCAAAAGCTATTTTGAGATATATAGCTTTTTTATTTAGTTCTATGACTATCATTTTAGCCTTTCTTCCATTTTTAAGAAAAGATAAAAAAACTTTTCAAGATTTAGTATCTGGTACAATTGTGATTGATATAGATAAAAAATAATGCTATTTTTTAACCTATCTGCTTTTTATTTCTTTTATTTTGCTGCTGTTGGAATATATGTAATATTTTTACCAAAAGTTCTAAATGATATTGGATATAGTGCTTTTGATATTGGTATTATTTTAGCTGTTGCTCCTTTGATGAAATTTGCTATACCTTTTTTATTTTTAAAACATATTAGTTTAAATAAAAAAATGTTTAAAAAAGCACTCTTTCTAACAGTTCTTGCTGTTGCACTTTTTTATATCACAATAGAACATTTTTATATTTTTATGTTAAATAATGCTTTTTTAGCAGCTTGTTTATCTTTGATTTTACCTTATCTTGAAGTTACTGCTGTGACAATATTGGGGAAAGACAAATATGGGAAAGCAAGGCTTTTTGGCTCAATTGGTTTTACTATAATTGCTTTAGTTTTAGCGAAAGTTTTAACAACACCTTTTATTGCTCTTCATTATTATTTAGGAGTTGTTGTTCTAACAGTAATTTTTTCATTATTACTTTTAAAAAATGATTTTGAAGAAAAAATAAATCCAATTAGTGATGAAGTTTTTTCATTTATGAAACACTTTGCTTTTTGGGCAAGTATATTTTTTATGCAAGTAAGTTTTGGTTCATTCTACAACTTTTTTACAATCTATGAATTAGAACATGGTTTATCTTTAGAAACTATTTCATATCTTTGGGCGTTTGGTGTTATTTGTGAAATTTTAATGCTTTATTATCAAGCACCGATTCTAAAAAGTAATCTTTTAAATATTATAAAATTTTGTGTTGGTGTAACAGCTTTTAGATGGATACTTTTATATTTGTATCCAAATTCTTTAGAAGTTGTATTTTTCACTCAAGCAATTCATGCTTTTTCATTTGCTTTATTTCATAGTGCCGTTGTTATTTATTTATATTCACTTTACGATAATAAAAAACTAGCTCAACAATTTATGTTTGGTGTTGGTTATGGATTGGGTGGATTTGTAGGAGCATTGAGTGCTGGTGCTACTTATGGAAAATACTTATTTTTATATAGTGCAATTTTTGCACTATTTTCTTTTATTTCTATAAGTTTTGTAAAAAAAGCTTAAATCCACTTTTTCTTTTTGAAAATGATATATTGAGAAAATATCACTAAAAGTAAAATTATAGTAAATATATAAAATGCTTTATCATTTGAAGCACCTGGTATTCCACCAACATTTATTCCTAAAAGTCCAGTTAAAAAAGTAAGTGGCAAAAAAATTGCAGATATGATAGACAACATATACATTTTTTTATTCATCTCTTCACTTAAACTATTTGCTAGTTCTTCTTGTATTAAAATAACTTTATCTCGAATAGTATCAAGCTCTTCTATATGTCTTATCAACTGGTCATTAGTTTCTCTAATTTCTACTTTTTTATATTCATCAATCCAAGAAATTTTTTCATTACTTAATTTTATTAAAGCCTCTTTTTGTGGAGCTAAATACCTTTTTAAAATAATAGTTTCTCTTCTTACATTTAAAATCTCTGTTCTAAACTCTTGATTTTTCATATCAATTATATTTTCTTCTAAATAATCGGTTCTATCTTGAAGTTGGTCAATAACATCATCCATTCTATCAATCATACGATGAGTCAATTCTACTAAAAATTCAGAAGTACTTTTTACTCCTGTACCTTTTCTTAACTCTTCAATAATCTCAGTAACAGATAATAAAGTTCTTCTACTTGTACTAATAATCATATTTGAAGAGATAAATAATCGAATAGATATCATATTTTCAGGTCTTGAGTGAGGGTCTAAATTTACTCCTCTTAAAGCAAGAAGTAAAGAATCTCCTAAAAGTGTAGTTCTTGGTCTTGTTTCATCTGCTAAAAGAGCATCCGCTACTATAGAATTATTACATTGATTTCTTATCCAATCTTTTGCTTCTTGTGTAGAATAATCAAAATGAACCCATAAAATTTTATCAGTTGTATCTACACTATTTAATTCTTCATATTTTAGCTCTGTTGCAGAGCCTTTTTTATCAAGTAAAAATCCTAAGAATGGAACTCTCTTCACTCATTTTCCTTTATTTTATAGAATATATAATTTCTGTTTTTAGTTTCTGTTTTTTAATTTCTTCAATTGAAAGATTATCAATTTCCATACTCATTAATTGGTCTATATTTTGAATATTGTTTTGAGATAATAACCTTAAAATTATACCTCTATAAGCTTTTGCCCAGTGACTTACAACTTTACCATCTTTTATGAATTTCATTGTTGTATATGGCTTTTTGATTTGATAAAATTTTTCATAAAATCCAGCTCTTAAATCAATAACATCTTCATCTTTTAAAAACTCATCAAGTTTTGAAGAGAAATTATCACAGTAAAACTTTTCTATTTTTAAATTGTCAAAAGTTTCACCTTGTTTTAGTTTGTATTCAGGAATTTCATCACTTGCTTTTAAAACTCCAAAAAGATTAGAAAAAATCAAAACATTTTCGTCTATATATTTTTGTTCATTTTTATCTAAAACTTTGTATTCCAAATAGTCATAAGCAACACCTTCATATCTTAAGATTGCTTTCATAATTGGACTTTGGAAAATATCTTTTTTATATAAATTTATTATTTCATCTTTTTTTGTTCCAAAAAGTTTTTCAAGTTGTGCTTTTGAAGCAGTTTTTATAAAATTGTTATATTTATTTAAAATTTCTTCTCTAAAACTGTAAAGTTCCGGAAAAATAAAAGAAGAATTATAAAAAGATTTATTTAAACCTCCAGAGTTTTTTGTTTCACTTGGAGAAAATAGGATTTTCATTTATGACCTTAAAAAATTTTATTTAAGTTTAACATAAATGAAGTAAAAAACTAAAGCAAGAGATTTGCCTTAGTTTTTAAAATATTATTTGAAGAAACTTGAAGCTTTTTCGTTAAGTTTGTTGCTTAATTGTTCAGATTTCTCATCTAATTTTTTTTGAGCATCTTTTTTTGTTTCATCAACTTTTTCATTTACTTCATTTTTAGCTTGTTCTTTTACAGTATCTATATTGTTTTCTTTTACATTTGAAACAATATTATCACCAAAACCTTTGATGTTTTTCAAATCATCTGCGCTTTTTATAGTATTTGTTTTTCTATATTCCATAATTTGCTCAGCTTTTTTTTCACCTATTCCTTTAATACTCATAAGTTCTTCTTTTGAAGCTGTTTGTAAATTAATAGCACCAAAAAGAAATGTTCCGCATAAAGCAATCAATCCAAAGATTTTTTTCATATTTACTCCTTTAAAAATGTACAAAATTATAGCATAGTTTTATGATTTTTAATATCATTATTATATTTATTGAGCTTGAAAAGTTAATGTCGCTACATAAAAAATTTCATTCACCTTATCTTCTAGCTCTTTTGATGCAGCTTCAGAATAGTCTGTTTTTAATATCCAATATCCAGAGTGACTTAACTTAATTTTTGCAAGTCCATCTTTATTTGTAGTTGTTACAAAAGCATAATCTCCATTATTTGAAAATCCTGCATAACTACCATAAACTTTTGAAGAAGCCAAAGGCTCATTTTTAAATAATATCTTTACTGTTAAGTATTGACCATTTCCAACAAGCTTATTTGGATTCTCCATAGGAATTATTTCTAAAGCATCTCCTAGAACTTTTGAGTAATTTTCATCTTTTGTTTCTCCAACATCTAAAATTGCTTTTGCAAATTTATTATATTGTTTACTTGAGATTATATTTTTTACATCTTGTTTTGTTCCAGCTTTCCAAGTTTTGTTTCCTTTATCATCAAAGTAATATGTCCAAAAAGCAGGATTTGTTTTACCAGAAACTATGTAAGTTCCCTCTTTTTTTAATATTTCTTTGTAACCTAAAAGTTTTTCTTCGATAACTTTTTCTTTATTATCTGGTTGAACTATTTTAAATTTAACATCACCATCAAAGACTTCATCTACAGGATATAAATGTCCATGTCCCATATATAAATTTGTTATAGCTCCCAATTTATTCCAAGTAAGAGTATAACTCGTAGAATGTATCCAAAAATCATGAGCTACACTTTGTACTGATGCTATTATACTAAATAGAACTATTAAACTAAATTTTTTAATCATATTTATCCTTTTTAATTTATACTATTTCTATCAAAATGAGAAATAAATATATTTGTATATATTTTAGAATACCATTGAATTACTTGTTTACTAATAAAATTATTTTTAGATTTAATTAATTATTAATCTTCTATTAAAAAGCTGTTAACCAAAGATTTATATAATTCTCCATGAATATATCATTGTTTTTTATACTTTTTACTATTGTATTTGCTTTCCAAACTTTGATAATCAAAAAGCGTCTTATAAATAAGCTTGATTTTAATTATAAGACCAAAAAATATCTTAGCCTATTTTTATATCTAACATTTTTTGGGGTACTTATGTACCCAATGGCTAGATATTTCCCCGTAGTGCCAAATTGGCTCTATTTTCTCCTATCTTTACCAATTGGGATGATTTTTTTAACATTTATTATTACTTTATTACATGAAATCATCTCTTTTGGAATTTCAAAAACAAAATATACTAAGAATCGACGAGAATTTTTTAAAAAAGGTTTAGATATCGGTGTTATATCGGCGGTTATTGCAACAAATGTTAAAGCTATCGATAATGCACGACATATTGAACTTGAAGTAGTTGATGTAAAAATAAATAATCTTCTAAAGCCTTATATAATTGTTCAAATAAGTGATATTCACATTGGTGGATTGATTACAAAGAATTTTATAAAATCAATGGTTGATAAAATAAATCTTCTAAATGCAGATATTGTTGTAATAACTGGTGATTTAGTTGATACTAAACTAGATTTTGCTCGTCCTGCATTAGATGAATTAAAAAATTTACAATCAAAATATGGAACATATTTTATAGTTGGAAATCACGAATATTTTCACGGAGTAAAACCAATCATTGATTATGTAAACTCTTTGGGAATTAAAACTTTAGAAAATCAAAATGTTTATATTGGAGAAAAAGACGAAGGTTTCTATTTAGCTGGAGTTTACGATAGATTTGGTTTTAGATATGGTTCATATATTCCTGATATAAATAAAGCTTTAGAAAATTGTGAAAATAATCCTACAATTTTATTAGCACATCAACCAAAATATATAAATGAAATAAAAGATACAAAAAATATTGATTTAATACTTTGTGGACACACTCATGGTGGACAAATCTTTCCATTTAATTTTTTAGTAAAACTTGAACAACCTTATGTAAAAGGACTTCACCAACATAATGATACAACTCAAGTTTATGTAAATAAAGGAACTGGATTTTGGGGACCACCTATGAGATTAGGGGCTTCAAGTGAGATAACTGTTTTGAGATTGTCTTAAAATTTGTAAATCATATAAGTGTGGAATACTTTTCAAGCCCACACTTATAAATATTTTACTCTTTAACATTAAAAGTTATAGTTGATGCATTAAAAACATATTCTACTTTTCCAAATAAATCTTTAAAACTTCCATCTTTAGTTACAGTATCTCTATGATTGCATGAAACTCTCCACTGTCCTGCACTTTGAACTCTAAATTGTGTTTTTCCATTTTCAATATATGACATCAAAGAAAATCCATCATTTTGTCCAAATGAGTTACTATTCGCACTTATATAATCCATACTAGATGCAGTTAAATGTAGAGGTTTTCCTTCAAATAAAACTTCAAATTCTACTAAGTCTCCTACTTTTACATTTGATAAATCTGTTTTTGGAATGATTTCTAAACCTTTATTTGTAGCTTTTTGTTGTTCCCATTTATCAATAGTTAAATAAGATTTTGCAAATGCTTCATATTTAACAGACATTAAAATCTTTTGAATATCATCAAGTTTATCCATTGTTGTTAATTTTAATCTTTTATTACCTTTTGTATCTATATATTCAGTATAAAAAGTAGGTTTACTTTTTGCCTCTATTTTATAAACACCTTTTTGACTATTCTCTTTTAATGTAATCTTTTGGAATCCCAAATCTGCACTAAGAACATCAAAATCTTTTGCTTTTTTTGTTGCTTCCTTAGGGTCACTTGATGGAATATCAAGATTTATTATTTCACCATTTGGTGAAGTTATTTTAAACTCTTCAACAATAACTCTACCATTTGGAGAGTTTAAAATATCATCAATTGGCATTAAATGCCCCCAACCTAAACCAACTATAATATGGGCAGGTTTATGAGTAAATGACTCAAAAGAATTTACCCAAAGTGAGTGAGCATTTAAGTTTACTAAACTTAAAAAAAACATTACACTAACAAACAGTAATTTTTTTATATTTTTCATTTCTTATCCTTATTTAATTTTAAAATTTATAAATAGCACCAATTCCAAATCTTCTTGGCTCATTAAATCCTACACCTCTACCATATGACACAATATATTCTTCATTCGTTATATTTGTAACATAGCTATAAACATCCCAATTCTTTATTTTATATCCTATTTTTGTATTTGCAGTAAAGCCTCCATCAGCTTCTTCAACTTTTCCATTTCTTATGAATCCAGTCTTACCTTTCCCTTGTATAGAAGCATTTCCATATAAACCTTTTTCAACAAAATAAGTCATGCCTAAAGAAGAAGTGAACCTAGGAGTACTTGTAATTTTTTGCTTATCATAATTAACACCAAAAGATGTATAATCATCATATTCTGCTTGAATCAAGCCCAAACTTCCTGAAAAACTTAAATTATCTGTTATAAAATATGTTCCATCAAATTCTATCCCCTCTGAATGTGCTTTTTTAGCATTATCAGTTACAAAGATATTGGTATTTTGTAATACTGAGAAAACATGTAAATCTTTTATATCCATTCTAAAAATAGCACCATTCAAAGTAAAATCTTCTCCTATATACTTTGCTCCTATTTCATAATTTGTAGATTTTTCTGCTTTAAAAGAAGAATCGCTTTGATCATTTGTAGAAGTAAAATTAAAACCTCCTGGTAAATAACCTTTTGAAATAGAAGCATAAGTTGTTAAATTATCATTGATTTTATAAGATAAAGCGACTTTTGGCAAAAAACTATTCCAACTCTCTTTATCATCAAATGTATGAAGACTATTAGTAGTATTTGTAAAACTTTTATAAAAATCTGAATTAATTTCTTTCTCGACTTTTTGGTATCTTCCTCCCAAAGTTAGTTCAAAATCTTCTAAAAAAGGTATCATCAGTTGCCCAAAAGCTGCATAAGTATTTGTATCTGTTGTAGAAATATTATTTTGTATTCCATTTGGACGAGCATGTCCATAAGGTCCTTGTTCCCTTTTTTCATCGTCAAAGAATAATCCTGTTACCCATTTTATATCTTGATTCTTACTTGCTAATTTAAATTCTTGTGAATAAGTTTCTACATCTGAATCCATAACTGTAGCTAATCCATTCGTCATTGGATTTGAAAAAAAATCAATGTCATATATCAAATCCATTGAGAAATCTTTATGTATTGTTACTGATTCAAATTTCATATTTTCTAATTCATAATCAAATTTCAAACTCTGAGAATTTGTTTTTCTTGTAATATGTGCAGGAACATCATAATTGACATGTTTATTCTCATCTCTTTTTAAATCATTGATTGAAAGAGAAAGATTATCATTCATAGCATTTCTACCATACTCTTTATTATAGTCATGAGATATACTTAATTTTGCAGATAAATTATCCGTTGGTTTGTATATAGTAAAAGCATTTATTCTATTCTCTTTTGTTCTATTATCATCTTTGTTCATACCTTTATAATCATTAGTAATCCAACCATCATCAGATGTTATAGAACCATTTATGCCAGCAAATAGTTTATTTTCTATTATTGCTCCACTTGTATTGAATGAGCCTTTTTGATAATCATAATTTCCATATTCTGTATTTATACTTCCTTTCCATTCATTTGTAGGAGTTTTTGTTATAATATTTATAACTCCACCTTGAGAATCTTTCCCATATAAAGTTCCTTGAGGACCTCTTAAAACTTCTATTTGTTCAACATTAAGTAAAGAAGGATTATAGTCTTGATTATCATAATATGGTACTCCATCAATATATATAACAACTGGATTACTTTGTGTAAAAGCTGAACCAGTTAATCCCCTAAATGAAGCAGATAAAGTTCCCGTTGCTGTTTTATTTAAATTCATATTAGGTATTTCATTAATTACACCTTTTATATCAACTATTCTTTTTTCTTCTAGTTCTTCTTTATTAATTACAGTTATACTTTGTGGAACATCTTGTATATTTTCTTCCATTTTATTTGCACTTACAGTTATTTCCTCTAATTTTGTTGTTTCATTTGAAAATAATAATGAACTCGTAACTAAAGACAAAAATAAGATTTTTTTACTTTTCAACATTCTTTCCCTTTCAAGTAATTTTAAATAGTTATAAATTATAATGATATCTATTATTGGTTTCAATGGATAATTTCTTATATAAGGATTATTTTGTATGAAAAAGGAATAAATATGTCTTTAAATGAAACGATATTTCAATTCTGTGATAATCAAGGTGAAATGGTTTTTCCAATAAATAAAGTTAAAATCAAGATTTATAATAAAGAATTGATTGATAATGTACACTTTATAAAATCAAACTTAGTTTTTGAAGATGATGTTATAGCTCAATCAAAATTTAAAGTAAATGGCATTGTTTTAGGTTTCAATATGTTAGGAGATATAACTTATAAATCGAAAACCAACAATTACAGATTTAATACTTATAAAAACAGAACTGATATTGAATTAATTAAAGAAGAAAATAAAGAAACAAAAGTAAAAAAAGGAGAAGTAAATAAAATATCATTAGTTATAAAAAAAGATTTCTTACACAAAAATTTACCTAAAAATAAAAAAACTGATTATATATTGAATGCTTTAGAAAAGAATAACTGTCAAGAATTACTAAAAAGTAAAGATACAAATTTTTTAACAACTAATATTTTAACTCAGCTTTATAATTTTGATTTATATTCAGGTAATTTGGGTGATATTTTTATCCAATCAAAAGTTTTAGAACTTTTATATTCTGAACTAATTGAACTTTCTAAAGATTCCAAAGAAGTTATAAGCAATAATATAAAATTTAATGAGCAAGATAAAGAAAGTTTATATAAAGCTAAAGAGTTAATTTTATCATTAAAAGAGGATTTAACAATTTCAAGTTTGTCAAAAAAAGTAAGATTAAATGAGTTTAAATTAAAGTATGGGTTTAAGCAACTTTTTAATACTACAATAGGACAAATGATATTGGAACAAAAGATGCTTTACGCAAAGCAGTTACTTGAAACAAGTGAGTTTTCTATTTCTGAGATTTCAAGTTTTGTTGGTTATAAACACCAACAAAACTTTTCAACTGCGTTTATACAATTTTTTGGAATTCGTCCTAAAGATTTAATGAAAAGCAGAAATTACTACTATTAATATTTATTTAATTGCGATTGTTTTTTTAGTAGTATCATCTTTAAGTTTTGGAATTATCACTTCTAAAACACCATTTTCACTACTTGCTTCGATATTTTCAATATCTGCATTATCTGGAAGAGTAAAACTTCTTGAGAATTTTCCAAAATATGTTTCTACTTTGTAATAATCTTCTTCTTTTATCTCTTCTTTCGTTTTTCTTTCACCACTAATTGTTAAAACATTTTTATTTATATCAACTTTAATATCTTCTTTTTTAACACCTGGCAGATCAACATCTACATGATAAGCAAACTCGCCTTCTCTTGTATTTACAACAGGAACAAAAGCAGTTACACCTTCACTATTTGATTGGTTATAAAAATTTTTTTCTAATTCTCTTATTTGTTTAAATGGGTCAAATTTTGTTAAAAGCATTTCAAACTCCTTTTAAAATTATATACTTGATTTTAATTTTATCAAGTTGATGAAATTTTAACAAATTTTTTAGCACTTGTCAATATAAAGTGCTAGTTATTTTTAGAAGTTACTATTTTATAGAGCTTAATTAATTAGCAATTAATATTACATATTGCTAATTAATGCATTCCACAAGGACTCATTCCTGTCTTAAAAAATCTTGCAGTTACAGTATCCATACTCAAAATATGATTTGTTAACCAATCAACTAAATCTTTTTCTATATAATTTTTTAGTTCATTTATATCTTTTTTTGCTTCAAAGTTTTTCCAAACTGCATCTATTTCATACAAATTAGAATCATGTTCACCTTTATGAAAAGGATATGCAAAAAAACCTTTTTTTTGCATTTCATCTTCTTCTGTTTTAAAATGATTTATTGTGTGATTTTGCCAATTCTTATATTGTAATTTTAAGATTTCAAAATTCTCATTTGAGCTATCTTTTTCATAAGTCACAATATTTTGATGAAGTTCATTTATCAAATCTACATCTTCAAAATGTGTTTCATTCATAAAATCCATATCAACTAATGGTAGTATTTCTTTATTTATAAGCATTTTCATCTCCTTAGGTTTGTTGTGATTTTAATTAAATTTTATAAAGATTGAATTGATTATAATCAACTAGACTTATGAAATATTTGAAAGAAGAGTTTAAAAACTCTCCCATTCGTCGTTGTTAGAAATGTCATTGCTTTTTGTTTCAGCTTTTTTTGAGATATCATTTTGTATTGGTTTTACACTTTTTTCTTCTAAAATATCAATATTTTTAGCTTTTACTTCATTTTTTCCAATAAACTCTTTTGCATTTGCATCTTTTACAACTAATTTAGCAATTTTCTCTGTTACAATTGCTATATCATTTGTTTGACTTGCAATCATAGCATTTTGCTGTGTTTGTCTATCTAAGCTATTTACAGCATCATTTATTTGTTCTATTCCTAAAAGCTGTTCTTTACTTGCATTTTGAATATCGCCTATTAAATTTATTGTTTCAGATATATTTATATTTAACTCTTTATATCCTTCAATCATATTATTAGCAATTTCTTTACCTTCATTTGCTTTTGATGTTGCATTTTCTACTATTGCTTTTATCTCACGTGCTGCTTCAGCACTTCTACTTGCTAAGTTTCGCACCTCTTGTGCAACAACTGCAAATCCTTTTCCTGCTTCTCCAGCAGTTGCAGCTTCAACTGCTGCATTTAAAGAAAGAATATTTGTTTGAAATGCTATTTGATCAATCACAGAAATAGAATCATTTATTAAATTTACTTGATTATTTATTTCATCCATTGCTTGAGTTGTTTGATTTGCTAATTTCTCACCATGAGTTGCAGAAGCAGTAACACTACTTGATAAAGTAGCCATTTTCTGAATACTTTGAGTGTTATTTCTTACATTAGAAGTTACCTCTTCTACTGCAGCAGCTGTTTCTTCAAGTCTTGCGGCAGCTTCGCTTGAACTTGTATTTAACTTATCTACATTTGATAAAAGTACATTTGAACTATTTTCTAAAGTTAATCCATTTGATTTATTTTCTTTTAAAATTGTTGTAATAGAACTACCTAAACTATTTACTCCATTTGCTAATTTTAGTAAATGCTCTTTTAAATCTTCAGTAGAAATACTATTTATATAGTTGTAATTTGAGTACTCTTCTAAAATTTCAAGTACATTATCAATATTATGTTCTAAATTATCTGCCATATTATTAACTACTTCTTTTAACTGTTTTAATGCTGGGTTTGAAACATTAATATGTAATCTTTGACATAAATCTCCATGTTCAAACTCACTTAAAACTGTTATAGTTTCGTCAATTAGCTTTCTATCCTCTTCTATTCCCATTTTTGTTTTATCAATATTTGTATTTAGCACTTTTGCCATTTGACCAAATTCATCTTTTGAATTTAAATCAATCAAACTTATTTTATTTTTTTCTCTATTTAAATAAGAGAAAAATTCATTTAATCCTTGATTTATAAGAACTAATGGCTCATTAACTGTTTTTTTAATGATAAAATAACTTACACCTAATAGTATAAATAACAATAAAATTCCACCAAATATTGAATAACTTCTTAGCGTGTTATTTAGTTCTAATAGTTCACTTAAATTCGCACTTGATACTAAAATAACATTCCAATCTTCAAAAACAGTAAAAGCAGAAAGTTTTCTATTTTTACCATCTTTATCAATAAAATCATATTCTAAAACACCATCTTTTTGAGTAATAATATTTTTTAATATTGTTTGATTATTACTATCTAATTCACTGATTTTTTTATTTTTTAATGTAGGATGTAGAGTTAAAATCTCTTCTTTTGTATCTATCGCAAATAAATATCCATTTTGACCAAATTTGATTTTTTCTAATTTACTTTGCAAAATGTTATATAAACCATCAAAATTATAAGCAACAAAAAGTATTCCTATAACCTCTCCATTTTTAATTATAGGGTCATATACTGTCATATAATTTTTACCAAATAATTTTGCTGTTCCAATATATTTTTCTTTTTTTATTATTTTTTCATAAGCTGGATTTTCTTTTGTTAAAAAAGTACCAACAGCTCTTGAATTATCTAATTTATGTAAAGAAGTAGCAACTCTATAAAAATCATCATTTTGTTTTACAAATACTGTTGCAACTGCTCCAGTAGTTTTTGTAAATTCATCTATTAATTCATTGTTTTTATTTAAAATAATTCCATTTGATTTTAAAGTTGCAGTTTGAACACCATTTAATTCAATTTTTTCTGAATAATCTATTTCAATGTTATTTAACTTTGCACTAAATACATTTGAAACAGTTTTTGCTGATTCTTTTATAGAATCATTTAAAACTTCAAAAGTTGCTCTTATATCTATAACTCTTTCTTTAAAGCCTAATTTTACATCTGATATTATAGAATTTTTTACAATTACACTAATACTTGAAACAGCTATTACTAATATTACTGCTACAGCTAAACTTTGAAAAAGTGATACCTTCTTTATCACTGAATTCATACCTTATCCTCCTACGATAGACTATATTTTGGAGGAATAATAACAAAGTAATATTAATATCAAATAAATTATTTTTTAAGATATAAATTATTATAAATATACATTATATTAACTATATAAGCTTATATAACAATAACTTTAATTATAAATTATTTGATTTGATTATTATTTAATCTTTTCAAATAAATTATTTTTATTTTAAACTATTCAGCCAAGAAGTGATTCCACCACTTAGACTATAAGCTTTAGTTTTAAAACCTATTTTATCAAGTTCTAAAATAGCTTGTTTACTTAAAAAACCTATTTTACAAACTATTACAACTTTTTTAGATGTTTCTATTTCATTTATCCTATGTGCTAGTTGTGCAAATGGAATATTTTTTGAACCTTCAATATGTTGAATTTGGAAATCAGAGCTTGGTCGAACATCAATCAATTCTAAAGGCTCTTTTTCATTTATTAAATTTTTTAGATCCAATATACTTATTTCTTCAATATCAACTTTTTCACCAGCTACTTTCAAACCACAAAATTCTTCATAATCAATAAGTTCTGTTATTACTTTATGTTCACTACATACTGGACACTTATCATCTTTTCTTAGTTTTAGTTCTTTGAATTGCATTTTTAAAGCATCAAAAGTTAGAAGTCTTCCTTTTAAAACTTCACCTATTCCTAAAATTAATTTTATAGTCTCATTTGCTTGTATTGTTCCGATAATTCCGGGTAATACTCCTATTACTCCAGCTTCAGAACAAGAAGGAACTAATCCAGCTGGTGGTGGCTCAGGATATAAACATCTATAACATGGACCATCATAAGCATTAAATACACTCGATTGACCTTCAAATCTAAAAATAGAACCATAAACAAATGGTTTTTTTAAAATAACACAAGAATCATTTACTAAATATCTTGTTTGAAAATTGTCTGTTCCATCTACAACAATATCAAACTTTTCAATAATCTCTAAAGCATTCTTACTCGTCAATTTATCATTATATGCGATAACCTCAACATTTGGATTTATACCTTTTATACTATTCGTTGCCGAATCAACTTTTGGTCTTCCTACATCTTTTGTTGAGTGAATAATTTGTCTTTGTAAATTTGATTCGTCAACTGTATCAAAATCAATCAAACCAATAGTTCCAACTCCTGCAGCCGCAAGATATAAAATAACAGGTGCACCAAGTCCCCCTGTTCCTACGACTAAAACTTTTGAATTTTTTATTTTTAGTTGCCCTTCTAATCCCACCTCTGGTAGAATCAAATGCCTACTATATCTGTTTATCTCTTCTGGTGAGAGTTTATCATGCTTATACTCTTTTTTCATAATTACAATCCACTTATAAAATCTTTTATATTCTTTATTTTTAATTTATCATAAAAGGATACCAAAACACTCATTTGGATAATCTTTTTTGTATCTTAAAATATAATCTTATTTTTTAATTTAATAAGGTATATTCTTTATACAATTTTTTAAAAAATATCATATCCAATATTTATATAATGTCCATATCAAAGATTAAGGATTTACAATGGCTTTAAAAGTAGTAATTTCCCACAAAACACACTATAAATATGATAAGAAAATATCTTTATCTCCTCATATAATTAGATTACGTCCTGATCCTCACAGTAGAACGCCAATTGAAGCTTATTCTTTAAAAATCAAACCTGATAATCACTTTATAAATTGGCAACAAGACCCTTTTGGAAACTATTTAGCAAGACTTGTTTTTCCTGAAAAAACAGATGAATTTTGTGTCGATGTTGAAATCATTGCAGATATGATTACAATCAATCCTTTTGATTTTTTTGTTGAAGATAGTGCAAAAAACTATCCCTTTGAATATAAAAAAGATTTACAAGAAGAGTTAAAACCATATTTAAAAATCGATGAAAAAAATAAAACTTTAAATGACTTTGTTGATAGTATTGATAAAAAAGAGAAATCAATCATTGATTTTTTAGTTGAAGTAAATCAAAAAATCAACTCTTATTTAGATTATACAGTTAGACTAGAACCTGGTGTTCAATCTTGTGAAACAACTTTAGAGAAAAAACTTGGAAGTTGTAGGGATTTTGCTTGGTTATTTGTTCAAGTTTTAAGACATCTTGGACTTGCTAGCCGTTTTGTATCTGGTTATTTAGTTCAATTAACAGCAGATGTAAAATCACTAGATGGTCCAAGTGGCCCTGAAGCAGATTTTACAGATTTACATGCTTGGACAGAAGTTTATATTCCAGGTGCAGGATGGATTGGTCTTGATAGTACAAGTGGACTTTTTGCAGGAGAAGGTCATATTCCACTTAGTTGTACACCCCACTATAATAGCGCTCACGCTATTGAAGGATTTAGTGATAAATGTGAAACTGAATTTTTCTTTGAAAACAAAGTTACTAGAATTTTTGAATCACCAAGGGTTACAAAACCATATAAAGATGAACAATGGGAAGCTATTTATAATCTTGGATTTAAAGTTGATGAAGATTTAATAAAAAATGATGTAAGACTTACAATGGGAGGAGAACCTACTTTTGTATCTATTGATGATATGGAATCAGCTCAATGGAATACTCAAGCAGATGGAGAACATAAAAGAGAGTTAGCAAATAATCTTTCAAGAAAAATTTTAAGTTCTTCTACAAATGGTGGATTATTACATCACGCTCAAGGGAAATGGTATCCAGGAGAGCCACTTCCAAGATGGCAAACAACTATTTATTGGCGAAAAGATGGAAAACCAGTATGGAAAAATCCAGATTTATTAGCCAATATGAATAAAAGTTACCCTTACACAACGGCAGATGCAAAAACATTTATTTCAACTTTAGCTTTAATTTTAGGAGTTAGTGATGAAAATGTAATTCCAGCTTTTGAAGACCCAATATATTATATTATGAAAGAGGCTGAACTTCCTATTGATATTGACCCTTTAAAATATGATTTAAAAGATCCTTTAGAGCGAAAAACAATTGCCCAAAAATTAACTTATGGATTAAATAATGAAGTTGGATATGTTCTTCCTCTTAATTTTGGATTTACAAAATGGATTACATCAAAATGGGAATTTAGACGAGGTCATCTATTTTTAAGTGCAGGTAATTCTCCTATTGGATTTAGGCTTCCTTTAGAATCTTTAATAGTAAAACCACAAGTTGAATTAGACCAAGATTTCCAAGCAGACCTATTTGCTTCATATCCAGTACTTGGAGATTATATAAGTGAAGTTAAAAAAAGAGCTAAAAATATAAATAATAAAACAACTCCAAACAATAAATATTCAGCTTTTGTAAGAACAGCTTTAAGTATTGAAGTAAGAGACAATAAACTTTGTATTTTCTTACCACCAATTGAAAAAACAGAAGTATTTTTGGATTTAATCGCCTCTATTGAAGAGACAGCAAGTAGATTAAATATGTCAGTCATTATTGAAGGATATGAACCTCCTTATGATTTAAGAACAGATAGAATCAAAGTAACTCCAGACCCAGGTGTTATTGAAGTAAATATCCAACCAGCAAGCTCGTGGAAAGAGTTAAGTGATAACTTACTAAAACTATATGAAGATGCAAGAGTCTGTAGGCTTGGAACTGAAAAATTTATGATTGATGGAAGACACACTGGAACTGGGGGAGGAAACCATGTAACTATTGGTGCTATGGAGCCAAGTGATTCACCACTTTTAAGAAATCCCAATTTACTTAGAAGTCTAATCACATTTTGGCAGCACCATCCAGGACTTTCATATCTATTTAGTGGTGCATTTATAGGTCCAACTTCACAAGCTCCAAGAGTTGATGAAGGAAGAGTTGAAAATCTCTATGAACTTGAAATTGCTTTTTCACAAATTCCTGAAAATGGAGATGTTCCTTATTGGCTAACAGATAGATTATTTAGACACTTATTAACGGATATTACAGGAAATACGCACCGAAGTGAATTTTGTATAGATAAATTATATTCACCCGATAGTTCAAGTGGGAGATTAGGAATTTTAGAACTTCGAGCATTTGATATGCCACCTCATTCTCAAATGGCACTTTTACAAATGTTATTAGTTCGTGCTTTAGTTTCTTGTTTTTGGAAAAAACCATATAAACATAATCTTATTCGTTGGGGAACAAGACTTCATGATAAATTTTTACTAGAACATTATGTAAAAGAGGATTTAAAAAGTGTTGTTGAATATTTAAATGATGAAGGATATGAGTTTAAACTTGATTGGTTTGACCCATTCTTTGAGTTTAGATTTCCATTATATGGAATGACTATGATAAATGGTATGCATGTTGAAATTAGAGCTGCTATTGAGCCTTGGAATGTTTTGGGAGAAGAGTCAGGAAGTCAAGGGACATCAAGATATGTTGATTCTTCACTTGAAAGATTACAAATCAAAATCCAAGATTTTAATGAAGAGAGATATGTAATAAGTTGTAATGGTGTTCAAGTTCCATTAACAAGAACTGAAGTTGAAGGAGAGTTTGTTAGTGGTGTAAGATACAAAGCTTGGCAACCTTGGTCAGCACTTCATCCAACAATTAAAGTTGATACTCCTTTAACTTTTGATATAATAGATAAATGGAATATGAGGTCTATTGGTGGTTTTAACTATTTTGTTTCGCATCCAGGTGGAAGAAGTTATGATACATTCCCTGTAAATTCTTATGAAGCAGAATCAAGAAGAATAAATAGATATTGGGATTTTAATCACTCTCAAGGAGAAGTAACTCCTATGGAAACTCAACTTTTTGGAGAGGCTAACTCTTCTTCTTTTGCGCTTGAAGCTTCAAGAAGTATAAAAAATAAAGTTGAAAGTAAAAAACTATATTTCCATGAAATGCCAAAAAATAAAGAATACCCTCATACATTAGATTTAAGACAAAGGTGGATAAAAAATTAGATGTCAGTTTTTGATAGTTGTAAATTAGAATCATCTTTTGATGAGATGTTTGATAATAAATGTAATATGAGACATCATTGGAGACAAGTAATAGAAGGTTTAGAAAAAGCTGGTATCAAACAATTAGAACAAAAACAGCTAGAAATTGATTGGCGACTTGAAGATAATGGAGTTACTTACAATATCTATAATGATCCAGAAGGGAGCAATAGAAGATGGAATCTTGATCCAATTCCTTTAGTTATAACAAGTGAAGAATGGGAAGAAGTAACAAAAGGTTTAAAACAAAGAGCAAAACTTCTAAATCTAATTTTTAAAGATTTATACACTGAACAAAGGCTTATAAAAGAGGGAATTGTTCCAGCTGAAATAGTTTTTGGGCATAAGAGTTTTATACCTGAAGTTTTTAACTTTAAAAATGAAGATTACTACTCTTTAAGATTTTATGCAAGTGACATAAGCCGAGGTCCTGATGGTAAATTTTGGGTTATAAATGATAGGACTCAATCACCTTCAGGTTTAGGATATGCAATAGAAAATCGTCTTACAATGAACTCGATTTCAAATGATTTATATCCAGATATTGAGATAAAGAAAATGGCAAATTTTATAGAAGGTTATAAAAATATGCTAAAATCATTATCTCCTTCAAATCAAGAAAATCCTTTAATAGCGTTTTTAACTCCAGGTCCACTAAATGAAACATATTTTGAACACTCATATCTTAGTTCGTATTTAGATTTAACATTAGTTCAAGGTGAAGATTTACTTGTAAAAAATAATCACCTTTGGCTAAAAAGTTTAAAAGGGCTAAGAAAAGTTGATACTTTAATTAGAAGAGTGGATTCACAATATTGTGATCCTCTTGAACTTAAAAATAATTCACATCTTGGAGTTTCTGGTTTAGTTAATGTTGTGAGAGAAAATAATTTATCTATGATAAATCCTATTGGAATTGGTATTTTAGAGAATATTGGATTAAATCCATTTATGAAGAATATCTCAAGATTTTTATTAAATGAAGAGTTAATTTTATCTCAAATTGCTACTTGGTGGTGTGGGCAAAAAAAAGAGTTAGATTTTGTTTTAGAAAATTTAAAAACTTTGATTGTAAAAAAAATAGATAGAACTGATAATATTGAAGTCTATTTTGGAAATAAATTAAACGATAAACAACTATTTGATTTAATAGAAAAAATAAAAAAAGCACCTCATTATTATGTAGGTCAAGAGATAATTGATTTTTCAACAGCACCTTCTTATTCGAAAGGTAAAGTTGAACCAAGAAATACAGCAATTAGAGCTTTTTCATACTTACACAATAAAGAATATAATGTTCTTCAAGGAGGATTAGTTAGAGTTTCTCCATCTAAAGACTCTTTAGTTGTTTCAAATCAAAAAGGTGGAACAAGTAAAGATTTATGGATTTTAGGAAAAGATGATACATATATTGGGAATTATATTTTTAAAAATAGTACTTTTATTGAATCAAAACTTGAAAATATTTCAACAAAAAGAGCAGAAAATCTCT
>Ga0265295_1003339_pt1 | contig 23518 bp, 19 predicted proteins | sample Munlansysbiofilm_FD_192503 | JGI IMG/M metagenome (GOLD analysis project Ga0265295, IMG submission 192503) | Leachate microbial communities from a municipal landfill in Southern Ontario, Canada - Methane capture system biofilm | ecosystem: Engineered > Solid waste > Landfill > Unclassified ...
TTAAACTTTTTCAAATGAAAAAACAGGATATGGAAGTAGGAATGTAGCAATTAATCAGGTAAAATAATAGACCATGTTACTGATATTGTGCATGTTAGTTAAGTAAAACCCGTTGTAAGAAAAATCATTAACCGGTTAATATGAAAGCCCGCAAACCCATTCGCAATTACCATAAAAAAACCGGACTCCCTCCGGGAACCCTGGTATATACCGGAATACATCAGTACCCGACTACTTTTGATGCCTTTGTGTATGATTCCGAATCCGTGAACCGCATTGAAGCAGACAATCCCGATAAAATAAAGCTACCAGCAGGAGATGCCAAAAATTTATGGTTAAACGTAAACGGGCTTAGTAATACCGAACTTATCGCCTTACTGGGCACTCAGTATGACCTGCATCCACTGTTACTTGAAGATGTGCTGAATACGGAAAGTATGCCGAAAATTGATAATTACGGAGACCGTCTTTTTATCAGCCTCAAAATGCTGAATTGGAACAGCACCAACCAATGCATTGAAGCTGAACAGATAAGCATGTTGATCAGCAGACAAATGCTGATCACCTTTCAGGAGAAAAAGGGCGATATTTTTGATCCGGTGCGCGAACGCATGTTGAATGGAAAAAGCAAGATTCGCGAAAAAGGTATAGACTTTCTGGCCTACGCCTTGCTTGACAAAGTAGTGGACAATTACTTTCTGATTCTCAATGCATTGGAAGACCTGATTGAAGATGCAGAACTCGATCTGATAGCAGCCGGCACTAAAATCACCCCGCGGCATTTACTGCATCTAAAAAAACAACTCATTCTGCTCCGCCGATATATTTATCCATTACGGGATGAAGTGCGCAAGTTACCTCAGGAGGAATCGGCACTGATTGAGCAAAAAACGTATAAGTACATCAGCGACCTGTATGATCACCTGCAGAATATTATTCAGAACCTGGAAAGTTTTCGCGACAGTGTAAGCAACCTTATGGAGCTTTACAGCAACAACATCTCTAATAAACTGAACGGAATAATGAAAACGCTTACAGTGGTGGGGGCCATATTTATTCCCCTTACTTTTATCGTTGGGGTTTATGGAATGAACTTTGACTATATGCCCGAACTTCATTTTCCCTGGGCCTATCCAGTTCTCATGCTTATAATGCTTATCATTTCTCTTGGTATGATTATTTACATGAAATCGAGAAAATGGTTCTGAAAAAATCTGATATATTCCATGATTCTCCCAATTGAGGAACAATTCTTGCTTAAATTGAAAAAAAAGTAGTAATTTTAGGCAATTAAACTGCTATTAAAATGAACCTACATAAACTCACCCTACTGCTTGTTTTTGTTGCCGGCCTTAGCGGGCACCTGATTGCACAGGATACATTCAATCCTGATTTATATCAGGCTGCAACTCCTGCCTCATCCTCATTGGGAATAAGTAAACTTCCACCGGTTCAGTTTAACCTGCAGACCGGAGCCCTTTTTAGTGCAGGTTTTGGGGGCGGCAACCTGTTTAGCACCTTTATAGCTCCGTCGTTTAATCAACCTTTGGGTAAAAAGTTTACCCTTACAGCGGGTGCTGTAATTTCAAATACTACCTACAATAATCTCTTATTGATGGATGGCGAAGGCAGTATAAATGGTCATTACGGCAATCTTACGACATTCACCTTGTATACCGGCGGAAGCTATCAGTTAAATGAACGGCTTACCTTAAGCGGCGCAGCATATAAGACCATAAATCCGGCTTTTAATGAGCGTCTTCATCCGGACAGGCTAAGCATGAAAGCACAGGGCGTTTCCTTCGGTGTAGGTTACAAAGTGAGTGATAACTTGCATATTGGAGGAGAAATTCGTTTACAGCAGGGCAATAATAATTTCTACACCCCATATGGATTCCCCGGAAATGGGCTGATGCAGCGGGGGATGTTTGGTTATTGATGGCTTTTTAGTGTTGATGCGTTGATTTGTTGATTTGTTGATTTGTTTCCCGAATCGCTACGCTCTCGGGATTTTGCTATGCTCAAGCCTGTCCGTCCGCCTGAGGCGGGAATCGTTGAGACGTAGTTAATTTAAACATTTACTCTTTTATTAACTTTGACACACTTTTTTGAACAGCCTCCAGCCTCGTGAAATTCCGAATGTAGCGAACGCCCATAACCCATCACTGATAACTCATCACTCATAACTCATCACTTTCCGTCATGCTTATCATTCTTTCACCCAGTAAAACCCTCGATTTTTCTACGCCTCATGCTTTACCGGCAAGTGGAGACCCTGATCTCATTAAAGAATCCTTGAAACTGGTTAGGCAATTGAAGAAATTAAAGTCTGCAGAACTTGGACATTTAATGAGTATAAGTCCCAAACTTGCTTATGAAAATGCAAACCGGTATTCGGATTGGCACTATCCGTATAAGGAGGGCATGGCCGAGCCTGCTTTTGCAGCTTTTAAGGGAGAAGTGTACGAAGGACTTAAAGGGTGGGAACTGGATTCCAGCGCCATGGAGTATGCCAATCGTCACGTGCGCATTCTTTCCGGACTTTATGGAGTACTGAAACCGGGAGATCGCATGCTGCCCTATCGGCTGGAAATGGGCACCGCATTGAGTGGCAAAAAATTTGATAACCTTTATGATTTCTGGGGGTCGAATATTACCAATCACATTCATAAAGCCCTGAAGCAATCGGAAAGCAAAACCCTGGTCAATCTGGCTTCTGTGGAATATGCCAAAGCCTTGAACTTCAAGGCTTTGAAAACGCGCATTGTTACACCCATGTTCAAAGAATTCAGAAACGGAGAATATAAATTCATCACTTTCAGTGCCAAACGTGCACGGGGCTTAATGACCCGATTTGCCATTGACCAGCGCTTAAAATCAGTGGAAGACCTGAAACTGTTTGACCGGGAAAGTTATCAATACATGGAACCGCTTTCCGATGAGAACAACTGGCTTTTTGTGAAATAAGATACTTCAAATTGACTGAAACTGCTAATAGTTTACATGCATCTGTCCCCTTAATACGTAAGAAAAACTTCTTAGTGCACCTGAAATAAGGTGAAGCAGGATGATTCTGCAAATAATTGACCCTGCACTTCTTTAGCAATCCGATTAAATGTTTAATTTTGCAGCCCCTATCGAAATGGAGAGATGCCAGAGCGGTCGAATGGGGCGGTCTCGAAAACCGTTGTACTCTTACGGGTACCAAGGGTTCGAATCCCTTTCTCTCCGCCAGTCAAACAAGGTGCCCCGCGCAGCGGGGCATTTTTTATTTAGTAAAACCCATTAGTATATTCCGCCCTTTCAGGGCTCAGGAGTAAGGTTATTCTCTGTACCGATGGGCTGCCCCATCTTTATTACGATGGGCTACACCCATCGTTAACGTATTCCGCCCTTTCAGGGCTTGATGTGTGCCGATGGACTACCCCCATCTTTATTACGATGGGCTACACCCATCGTTAACGTATTCCGCCCTTTCAGGGCTCAGGAGTAAGGTTATTCTCTGTACCGATGGACTGCCCCCATCTTTATTACGATGGGCTACACCCATCGTTAACGTATTCCGCCCTTTCAGGGCTTGATGTGTGCCGATGGACTACCCCCATCTTTATTACGATGGGCTACACCCATCGTTAACGTATTCCGCCCTTTCAGGGCTCAGGAGTAAGGTTATTCTCTGTACCGATGGGCTGCCCCATCTTTATTACGATGGGCTACACCCATCGTTAACGTATTACGCCCTTTCAGGGCTTGATGTGTGCCGATGGACTGCCCCCATCTTTATTACGATGGGCTACACCCATCGTTAACGTATTCCGCCCTTTCAGGGCTTGATGTGTGCCGATGGACTACCCCCATCTTTATTACGATGGGCTACACCCATCGTTAACGTATTCCGCCCTTTCAGGGCTCAGGAGTAAGGTTATTCTCTGTACCGATGGACTGCCCCCATCTTTATTACGATGGGCTACAACCATCGTTAGTGTATTCTGGCTTTTCAGGGCTTGGGAATAAGGGTTATTCTCTATTCTGAAGGCTTCGCCCATCACTAGTGTATTCTACCCTTACAGGTAATAATTATGAATTAGCCCTGAAAGGGCGGCACTTTATTAACACAGGGTGCAGCCCTGTGTTATGAAGAATGCACCTGTACCAGCTAAGCCCTGAAAGGGCATAATACTCAATCCCAAACGTATCTTTCATCGTACTCTATTCCATACTCCTCTAAAAAAGCCAGGTATTCTTCTTCAAACGTCCTTTTTCGATGGTGTTCATACTGGTTTTGAATGTAAGCGATTACCACATCCACTTCGGCCGGATTTACCGAAAAAGCCCCATAGCCATCCTGCCAGTAAAACCTTTGAAGTGAAGGATCTAAGGTCTTGAACCACTTTGAAGAATGTGATTTTACCTCTTCGAGTAGTTTAGCCAGGGCGATGTTTTTTGAAAGCATGCAAAGTATGTGAACATGATTTGTAAAACCTCCGACCTTTATAGGCTGACAGTTCATGTTTTTACAGAGGCCGGCCAGGTAAGCATGTAACTCGGCTTCGTAAGAGGAATGAATTAAGTGCACGCGATGTTTGGTACTGAAAGTGATGTGCATGTAGTTTTTAACTAATGACTGTCCCATGATGTGTTTTTTTTTGCCCTTTCAGGGCTGTGGTTAGGTGTTATTACGATGGGCTACACCCATCGTTGGTGTATTACGCCCTTTCAGGGCTGGATGTGTTCCGATGGACTGACCCCATCTTTACTACGATGGGCTACACCCATCGTTGGTGTATTACGCCCTTTCAGGGCTGGATGTGTTCCGATGGACTGACCCCATCTTTACTACGATGGGCTACACCCATCGTTGGTGTATTACGCCCTTTCAGGGCTGGATGTGTTCCGATGGACTGACCCCATCTTTACTACGATGGGCTACGTCCATCGTTGGTGTATTACGCCCTTTCAGGGCTGGATGTATGTTCGTTTCCTTTTACGATGGGCTACACCCATCGTTGGTGTATTACGCCCTTTCAGGGCTTGGAAGTAAGGTTATTCTATGTGCCGATTTCCATGCTACCAAGTACTGTTTCCGGGGTATTTATTCGTTGTTTTTCATCGTGGTTTAATTCTAAATCAAACTGTGTTTTTTCTATCGATGGAACAAACAAGAGAAAAGAGAGTATTGGAATGAATGCAAGTCCTAAAAAAAACATATTTCCGGTTACCAAATAGACCGCAATGGTAAAGAAAGCTGAACCCTCCAGAAATGCATATCTGATAATGAGTGCAGAACGGTAATTATTTAATTTGTCAAGCAAATCTATCTTTGATAAAGCCACCTTTAATTGCTTTTTGAACATAAAATTCCCACCAACAATTCCTATAATGATTAAGAGCGGAACGATATATTTAAAAACATCCATTTCCGCTTTTTCAAATCCAAGCTGATGTAAGGAAAATGAAATAGCTGCAAAAAAAACAGTTCCTATTATCATTGCATAAAAAACAATGGTTAAACTTCTGAAAAACTCTTTTGAAGTGACTTGTCTTGTTTCCATTTTTTTATTTTTAAATCTCTAAAACCTGACTTTTAAGCTCGTAGTTTACTTATTTCCGAAACAAATTTATGGAATTATCCATCCCACAGCACAGTCAAAACCAAGATTTTATTTTTCGGATGTTTATTTCTGAAACCAGGTTAGTTTGGATAGGTTTTGCAAATTTCGCTTAGCTGCCTTATTTTAGGTTTATTTGAGTCAAACTTTAGATTACCTAAACTATTAATTCTATTTTTGAATAAGACTTTGTCAGGTCTGAAAAATAGCCGACATTTGAGCGGCAGTTATGCAAAACATCGAACACACTGCTTATTGGTATTATGCATAACTATTTTTTCATTTAAGATCCTAACGACTTATTAACCATTTCAGGCACACAACACAATAAACTCCCAATAACAATGAAAAGATTTAGCACATTTTTTTTATCCTTAATGCTGGCACTTGGCCTTCAGGCACAGGTTATCGAGCATGTTTATGATTTTAACGCGCTTGAAACCGGAAACTTAAATGGCAGGGATCACTGGACCACCGTTGCCAATAACACTGGTGCCCAATTCGACCTCGAAGTGGCCTTTACCATGCTGGGCGTAGTAGCACCTGATGGGACAAATGCCTTGTTTTACGGGAATGGGGGACCCAACGTCGGGAGAACAGCATCGCGATTAACGCAGGATGACTTTCCTTTTGATTTTTCGCAGGGCGGACCGGTTGAAATAGAATTGGAGGTTTTTAACGGCTGGTGGGGAACTTTGTTTGGCTTTGGCTACGATGCCAATAATAATGGTTATTTGCTGCCAGGTCTCGAAACGATTATAAAAATAGAGACTAACGAAGGAGGCTTCGGCTTTCATGTGGGTAATAAGCCTTTGCCACAGATTGTCAGCTTTTTTATGCCTGATGGTTCTACCTTCCCGTTTACCTGGCCTTATGCCACGCTGGAAGGGTGGTTTCGCCACAAATTATTTCTCGACCTGGATGCCAACGATGGTGCCGGCAGTATAACGTATTTTATTGCTGAAATGAATGGTTCCTATGTTCCGGTGCAACAGGTAACCAATCTTAACCTGGGCTTAACACCGGGTTCAGGAACAAGCACCGATCCTGCCAAATGGACCAAAATGTTTCTCCATGCCCTGGGTCATACCAGCGGGTTTGACAATTTGATAATCCGGCAGCCTGAAACAGGCGGATTGCTTTACCAATATATCACCTTTAATCCTATCGGTGATCATTTAACCACCGATGCGCCATTTACACTCCAGGCAACTTCAAACCGGGGGCTTCCGGTAAGTTTTGCGGTTACTTCGGGGCCTGCTACCGTTAATGGAAATGTAGTTACACTTACCGGCGAACCCGGAATGGTTGAAATTACAGCCAGTCAGCCGGGAAACAGCACGGTGGGAGCTGCTGCGGATGTAATTCAGACGTTTGAAGTCATTGACCCGCTGACCGTGATTCCTCAAATGCGGATAAGGAATGCTGTGGAAGGCGAAGTGGTGAGAATGCCGGAGTTAATGACCATGTCCTTTGTTGTTTCCACCCAAATCGCACATCCAGAAATTCTTCATGTAAAGGAAGTGCTATTTAATGTGGACGGTGTTTCGGTAAAAGGATTTAAAACCAGTAATGGTTTCTTTATGGGCAACTGGACTCCGCCTTCGTATGGCACTTACACCGTAAATGTTACTGCCACAAGTTCCGGAGGTGCATCGATTACTGATGCCGTTACCTTCGAGGTGGTTTCAGGTGCGCCATCCATAGATTTTAAGGTGATTGATGCGTACAATTTTTCAGCAAAAAGCAGTATAGACACCAGCTTTGTTTTACCCGCCTTTGCTGGCACCTATTCAAAGGTAACGGCAATCTTAAATTATGGCTGCCCCTGCGATCCCTGGGATAGGTTAGGACGGTGCTCGATTCGCGGTGCAAATGGCGAATGGATGGAGTTGTTCAAATATGTATCCCCCTATGGTGTAGCCTGTGATGACGAGATCGATATCACCGATTTTGTGTCTCAATTACAGGGCCGGGTCGATTTCAGGATTAGTTTTCCTCAATCGGTAACCTCCATTACTTTCCATTATCAGGCCGGTACACCTGAATATAAATACAGTTGGATGGATAACCTTTGGCAGGATTTGTATCCCTTTGGTGATTATGCCAACCTGCAACCAGTTGAGCCTTACATCCTTAATTTTAGCTCTGGCATCGAAAAGGCACATCTGCGCCTGATGTGCGGCGGGTTTTCGTGGGGGGAAACAAATACCTCTAATGCTGCCGAATTTTACAATGCTACCCATAATATTAAAATTAACGGAGCGACAGAATTTCAACAGCACCTTTGGCAAACCTGCAATCCAAACCCCAATGGATGCCAGCCCCAAAGCGGAACATGGTATCACAACCGGCATGGATGGTGTCCGGGAAGTATCCCAATTTTATGGCAGTACGATCTTACCCCCTGGCTCTCCTTCCCCGACGTAAACCTGAAGTATGAATTCTATCCGGGTTATATCGACTATTGCCATCCCAATCATCCCGATTGTGTAACCGGTATTACCTGCTCCAATTGTAATGATACCTGGAATCCCGAGATTGATGTTGCCGGTGGGCTGGTAACCTTTAGCAATGAGTTGATTGTTACATCGATTAAAGATGTAGTTTCGTTTCAGGATTTAAGAATAAAAATCGAACCCAACCCTTCCAACGGACAGTTTACATTGTACACCTCCGGGAAAAATAATTTTGAAAAAGCGGATGTAAGTGTTTACGACCTGACCGGGAAAATGGTTCACCAATTTAACTGGAACGGCGAAAAAACAGAGGTGGATTTAAGCAGATTCCAAAAGGGGATGTACATCTTAACGGTGAGCAGCCGCACAGGAATTAAAACGGAGAAATTGTTGATTCAGTAGAAGTAGTATTCTATTGAATTATTATTATAGCAAGAAATTCTTCACTTCACTGTGTTGCGGGGTTAATGACATCCCTTATAGGTGCCTGATTAACAAAATTTTCCTGCGCCCACGCTGTTTGAGCATAGTCGGAGATCCTAACGCGTGGCTACATGAATCGTGAGTGAAGCAAAGAATCTACGTATAATTTCCGAATAATGATTATTCAATTAATTGATGTTCAATTAGATTCATGATGCCACGTTTTGTGTTTTCATTTTCATGACCTGAACTGTAAAATCCGGTTTACAGCTTTTGTGCGATGGGAATGACTCACTATCCGTCATTTTATTTAGCTAAAAACAATGAAAATATATTCAGATAAAATTTTGATATTTGCATCCAACTAATTACCTCATACAAAATGAAAGTTTCCCTGCTTCTCCAAAAGCGGTTATTTCTTTTTATATTTTTAATGCTGGCTTCCGTGTCGGGCAGTTTTGCTCAGGATACTATCCTTAAGAAAAACAACGAACTGATAAAGTGTAAGATCAGGGAAATTGGTATGGACGATATCAAGTATCTGCTTCCGGAATTCTCGCCCGATGTGATTTTTACCATTGATAAGGATGCGGTGGATAAAGTGATTTTTGAAAGTGGCACCGAAATGGTTTTCACAAAGGAAATGACCAATCCTGCAAATTATACCGATAATCACAAGCATGCGCTAAAAGTTGAATTTCTCTCTCCACTCACAGGGAATACCACCCTGGCTTATGAATACAGCCTGAAACCGGGCCGAAGCATAGAGGCAACTTTGGGTATTATTGGGCTCGGACTGAACGGGAACAACGACAATCCTGCCGGAGCCTTTGCAAAAGCAGGTTATAAGTTTATTCAGAATCCCGATTTTTATATCCGCGGTTTAAGATATGCCCATCTTTTAAAAGGAGGTTACCTGAAGCCTGAACTTGCTTTGGCCGTTTATGGTGTTGATAACTATACTTATGAGTATTATCCGGTTCAATCAACTACCGGGAAGCGTGAAACCATTATTTCTACAACCATGCAATTGGTGATGGGTAAACAGTGGATTATGGATAATTCATTTTTGGTAGACGCCTTCGTCGGGCTGGGCTATGGATTTACCTCCAACGACAGGGAATCCTACCATTATGGCTATCTTATTGCTGATCAATCCTTTCCGCTTTCTTTTTCGGCCGGATTAAAAATTGGATTGCTTTTCAAATAGGGCTGTATAATGCGCTGTCATTGTTTAGACTCAAACTAAATTGGTGAATTTCGCACCCAATATTAACATTTATTTTGAAATATTAAAATTAGTGTCCTATATTCGCAGAGTAGTTTTCGGTTATTAACCTATCAGCAGTACAACTTTCAAAGAATGAATGTTTTCTACGCAACTTCATTTTTATTTTGCATGGCTTGCCGGAAGCAGGATCAGGAGTTAAAGCATTTTTCGCAAGAAGGATGCTTTTTTGTTTTTGTTGAGATTTAGCATTGAATAGATTTAACCTTATACCATACATCAACATGAGCCAACTATTAAAAAACCCGGGTTACAAGCAATTCCTGGTAAGGCAGATTTGGTTGTTTTGTGCAATTTTAATGCTTTTAGCGCCTCAATATGCGCGTGCGCAGGCCGAAGGTAAAAAGCTCTTTGAGAAAAATTGCTCTGTATGCCATAAGTTGGGAGGCGGTAAACTGGTCGGTCCTGAATTGGTGGGCGTTACTCAGATTCGTGATCGGGAGTGGTTGGTAAAATTCATCCACGACTCCAAAGCCCTCATTGAATCGGGCGATCCCATTGCGGTGCAGGTGTTTGAAGAAAATAATAAAATACCCATGCAGGCATTTCCCAACCTATCTGACAGTGAGGTGAATGCAATTATTGATTACATTGACAAATGGGAACCGGAAGCAGAAAAAACTTTCACCGTTGATGTGGACAAGAAAACAGGATTCACGCACATAGAAGTATTGCGGGGTGAACGGATGTTTTACGGACTGATTTCTTTTGAAAATGGTGGAAAGACAGCCTGTAATTCCTGTCACAATACTGTAACTTCCGACACCCTGAACTGGAATCCCTCGGCTGCCGACCTGGCACAGTCATTTATGGATGCAAATGGTATGAATATCTATGCTTCCATGGCTGAACCCGAATCAGATGTCATGACAAAAGCACATGCTGAATACAAGCTTACCGATCAGGAGGTTTATAACATTGCTGCCTATTTGAGCGAATTTGACCAGAAAGGGATGGAGAAACATCGCAGCTTTCCGGTGAGACGCATGCTTTTTATTGCATTTGCGGTGTTGATGACCCTTGCTTTAATTGACCTGATATTCACAAAAATCGTAAAATACCGTTTTATCCATGCGGTTATCCTGTTAATAGGTATTGCGGTACATCTTAATATTGCAGTCGTCGAAGCTGAGAACCTGAGTCGCACCCAGAACTATGCGCCTGATCAACCCATTAAATTCTCTCATAAAGTGCATGCCGGCGACAATCAGACCGACTGCAGATACTGCCACTCCATTGCTGACTACAGTAAATCAGCAGGCATTCCATCCAACGATCTTTGCCTGAAATGTCACAATGTGGTATTGAGTGGCCGTAATTCAGGAAAATTTGAAATCAACAAGATACATCGTGCTGATAAATCCGGAAAATCGGTAGAATGGATCAGGGTGCATAACCTTCCCGATCACGCCTTTTTCAGTCATTCACAACATGTGAACGCCGGGCAGGTAGAATGCGAAACATGCCATGGCCCGGTTGCTGAAATGGATATCTTAAAGCAATTTACCGATCTTTCCATGGGCTGGTGCGTAAACTGCCACCGTGACACCAAAATTAATTTTCAGGGCAACCACTATTATAAGTCCTACAAAGAACTTAACGACATGTTACAATCGGGCAAGATCGATTCGGTTACCGTAGAACAGGTCGGAGGAATCGATTGCAGTAAATGTCACTACTAAAATTCTTTTTTAATTCAACGCTTCAAGCCAAACCACATATAAATGGAAAAACAATACTGGAAAAGCCTGGAAGAGCATAATAACCAGCCTTCCGCTGAAAAGGGGAACGATAGCACACACCAATCGAGCCTGCTTGAAATCATGAGTGATGAAATTGCAGGTAAGGCTACTTCGCGCCGTAACTTTTTAAAAATATGCGGCTTTGGATTTGCCACTGCGGCCATCGCCAGCAGTTGCGAGAATCCCGTAAAGAAAGCAATCCCCTACCTGAATAAGCCGGAAGAAGTAACTCCGGGAATGGCCAACCATTATGCGAGCAGCTATTTTGATGGCAGTGAATTTACACCTATAGTTGTTAAAGTGCGGGATGGCCGACCCATAAAGATTGAAGGCAACGACATTGAGTCGCTTACCAATGGAGGTACCACAGCCAGAGCACAGGCCTCTATTCTGAGTTTATACGATGGTGAAGGCCGGCTTAAAACACCAACACGGGATGGTAAAGCCACCAGCTATTCAGCCCTGGACGATACGGTGATGCAAAAACTCACTGCCATTAGCGAAGCCGGTAAAGCTACTGCCCTGCTCACTCCGCCAATCATTAGCCCGTCCACCCGTCAGCTCATCCGTGATTTTCTTACTGCTTTTCCCGGATCAACCCACGTAGTTTATGAGCCGGTTTCCTATTCGGGCATGCTGGAAGCCAACCGAATGAGCTTCGGTAAAACTGTAATACCGGATTATAAATTTGATAGGGCTGAAGTAATTGTCTCATTTGGCGCTGATTTTCTCGGCACCTGGCTTTCACCGGCCGAATTTGCTGCTGCCTATGCCAAAACACGCGATCTGACCAGCGATCAAAAGAAACTCTCCTATCATGTTCAGTTTGAGACCGGATTAAGCATTACCGGCAGCAAAGCCGATAAGCGAATTCCCATTAAACCTTCAGAAGAAATCAACTTATTAAAAGCACTGGAAGCCGTCCTGGTTCAGCAAGGGAGTGATTCTCCCGCTGAAATACAATCACTGGCGCAGACGCTGCTCCAAAATGAGGGTAAATCTATTGTCGTTTCAGCCAGCAATGATGTACAGGCTCAGCTTCTGGTCAATCACATCAATCAACTGCTGGGAAATATTGGCCAAACCATAGATTTTAATTCGGCATTCCTTACCCATCAGGGCATTGATGCTGAATTTGAAAACCTGCTCAGCCGTATCAATGCGGGTGAAGTTACCGGACTCATATTGTGGGGTGTAAATCCTGCTTACGACTATCCCGATACAGCGAAAATCACCACCGCATTCCAAAAACCCGAACTTACCGTTAGCCTGAGCACTACTGCTGACGAAACCCAGGCTTTAATGAAGTATTGCGCACCCGGACATCATTTTCTGGAATCATGGGGCGATGCCGAATACAAGCTGGGATATCTTACCCTGGCACAGCCTGCCATAAGAAACATCTACCATACCCGTCAACCTCAGGATTCATTGTTAAAATGGATGGGTAAGGAAGAAGATTACTACGCCTTCCTCAAAAATTACTGGCTTACCAGTATTTTAAATGGCAATGAAGCTGACTGGACAACAACCCTGCAAAAAGGCGTATTGTTAAAATCTGTTTCCGAAAGCCAGCCTTCATTTCAAACCACTACCGGTTCAGCAATTCAAGAGGTTCCTTCCACAGGAGGATATGAGCTTACTTTATATGAGACCATCGCACTCGGCAATGGTCAATATGCCAATAATCCCTGGCTTATGGAGCTGCCTGATCCCATTTCTAAGGTATGCTGGGACAACTTCGCAGCCATTTCGCCTGCCACAGCCTCAAAGCTGGGCGTAGGCGCTGGTGGGATGATAACCATTAAAGAAATTGATTTTCCTGTATTGATACAGCCCGGACAGGCAGAGGATACCATTTCCATTGCCGTAGGTTTTGGTCATACCGCCATGGGTAAGGTCGCCAATTCTGTCGGAAAAAATGCTTATCCGCTGATTGGTATCCAGGATGGCTCCCGTCAAAGATATGTTACCGGCATCAGCCCGAAGGTTTCTGAGGCTACCTATTCCCTTGCATCCACCCAGATGCATCACAGCATGGAAGGCCGGCCCATTGTAAGGGAAACCACTTTGAAGGAATACCTGATCAGCAACGATGCCGGCAATGAGATGCACAATGAAGCTGAGGAAAAGAACGTCACCTTATACAAAGAAATCAAGTTTGACGGGCACCATTGGGGCATGGCCATAGATTTGAATAAATGCACCGGATGTAGTAGCTGTGTCATATCCTGTCAGGCTGAAAACAATGTGCCTGTGGTGGGCAAGGAAGAGGTTATGAAGTACCGCATTATGCAATGGATGCGCATTGACCGCTATTATTCAGGAGACGAGAAGAACCCGGAAGTGGTTTTTCAGCCGCTGATGTGCCAGCATTGCGACAATGCGCCCTGCGAAAATGTTTGCCCGGTTTCAGCCACCAACCACAGTGCAGAAGGCCTCAACCAAATTGCCTACAACCGTTGTGTGGGTACCAAGTACTGTATCAATAACTGTCCCTATAAGGTGCGCCGTTTCAATTGGTTCAGGTATGCAACCAACAACGATTTTGACTACAATATGAATTCCGATCTGGGACGTATGGTCTTAAATCCTGACGTAACGGTGCGCGAACGCGGTGTGGTTGAAAAGTGTTCCTTATGCGTTCAACGGATACAGGACAAGAAATTACTGGCCAAAAATGAAAATCGCATTTTACAGGATGGGGAAATACAACCCGCCTGTGCCCAGGGATGCCCGTCAGGAGCCATTATTTTTGGTGATCTGGCCGATCCGGAGAGCCGCATTTCTAAACTCTTTAAAGATCCGAGAAACTATCATTTGCTCGAGGATCTGCACACTTTACCATCGGTGGGTTACCTTACCCTGGTGAAAAACAGTAACGAAGCTTAAGAATTAAGATCAAAACATAACGTTTGTTCCTATGTATAAAACTGAAGTGAGAGGGCCATTGATTCTGGGTGACAAGAATTATCACCAGATCAGCAGCGATATTATCGCGCCCATAAACCAACCTGCCCCGCTATGGTGGAAAGTGGCTTTCGGAATAAGCAACCTGGCTTTGTTGTTTGGGGCGGTTGCCATATATCAAACTGTAGCAGTGGGTATTGGCACCTGGGGCGTCAACAATTCAGTAGGCTGGGCCTGGGAAATCATCAATTTTGTATGGTGGATCGGTATCGGGCATGCTGGAACGGCCTTCTCCATCTTCCTGCTGGTACTCCGTCAGAAGTGGAGAACGTCCATCAACCGTGCTGCAGAGGCCATGACCGTAGTAGCTGTTATGTGTGCGGCCATTTTCCCCGCACTGCATATGGGAAGGGTATGGCTGGCATTTTATATTTTCCCTTATCCCAATACACGTGGCCCGCTCTGGGTTAACTTTAACTCACCCCTGTTTTGGGACTTTATCGCCATTTCAGCCTATCTGCTTATCTCGGCTTCATTCTGGTATTTTGGAATGGTTCCCGATTTTGCTACTATTCGCGACCGCACCACTTCTAAAGTCAAAAAGGCTGTTTATGGATTCTTTGCCTTCGGATGGGTGGGTACATCGCGTGAGTGGCTGCGTTTTGAAGCCCTGAGTTATGTGCTTGGAGGTATTGCTGCTGTGCTGGTGGTTTCGGTTCACTCTATTGTATCTACTGACTTCGCCGTTGCGGTTATTCCGGGATGGCATACCACTGTGTTTCCCCCTTATTTTGTAATAGGTGCTATCTTTTCAGGCTTTGCCATGGTGATGACGCTGATGATTATCATCCGGAAGATGTATAAGTTCCAGGATTATGTCACCACCAATCACCTGAATGCCATCGCGAAAATACTCATATTCATCTCCCTTATTATGGGTACCGCTTACGCCACAGAAGCATTTATTGCCTGGTACTCTGGCAATAAATATGAGATATTTACTTTTTTCTATAATCGTGCTACCGGTGATTATTCCTATGAATACTGGACTATGATCATTTGTAATGCTCTTGTCCCCCAACTGTTTTGGTTCAAGAAGATCAGAAGAAACCTTACCGCCGCTTTCATCATATCCATTATTATTAATATCGGGATGTGGTTTGAGCGTTACAACATTATAATCAGCTCACTGGCAAAAGACTTTTTACCTTCCAGTTGGGTAACCTATTCACCTACCTGGGTAGAAATAGGTGTCTTTGCGGGTACCCTTGGCCTTTTTGGCACAGGAGTTCTTTTGTTCTTCAAGTTTATACCAATGATGGCTATAAGCGAGTTGAAGGGTGTACTTAAGGTGACCAGTTACAATACAAACGATAAAAAACACATAAGCCATGAATAAGCATTTTGTAGTTGGCGTTTTTGACGAGGAAACACAACTTATGGCCGCGGTGAACGAAACCCTGAAACAGGGTTTCCAGATACAGGAGATCTATTCACCCTATCCAGTGTATGAAGCCATTGAAGCTATGGGTAAGAAAACCCGTTTTACTTTTGCGGCTTTCTTGTTTGGACTGTTTGGGGCTTTAGGAGTCCTGGCCTTTATGTATTACACGGCAGTAATTGACTGGCCTTTAAATTACGGAGGTAAGCCAACCAATGCTTTCCCTTCATTTCTGGTGGTTACCATTGTTATTACCATCCTTATTGTAACCATAGCCAGTTTGTTCACCTTCTCGGCCAGAGCGAAAATCTATCCGGGAAAAGCTTATGTGCTGCCCGATGCAAGATCAACCGACGACAAGTTTGTAATGGTATTTGACAAATCGGCTAATGATGGCGAGTATCAGCGATTGACTCAGCTACTCAAAGCCGAAGGAGCCGTTGAGGTGTATGAAAAAAATATTGAACCCGAAAATTAAAATGCCGATGAAAAGTATCAGGATAATATTCAATCTACTCATTGCTTTCATGTTCACGCTGGCCTTCGCTTCCTGCGACCGGACCCGGAATGACAAAGGCTATGAGTATTTCCCGGACATGGCCCATTCACTGGCCTTTGAAACCTACAGCTCCAATGCTGTTTTTGCTGACAGTCTCACCATGCGCCTTCCGGCATCCAACACCATCCCCCGTGAGATGATACCCTACGCTTTCGAGAATAGCATAGAAGGCCGGGCAGAAGCTGCAGCATCCCTTATCAATCCGTTAGAAGTAAATGCTGAAAACATTAAACAGGGCGAGGCAATGTATGCCATTTTTTGCAGTCAGTGCCATGGTGTAGCCGGCGACGGAAATGGTTACCTGTTTACCAGTGGCCGGTATGCCATTAAACCGGCATCGCTGATTTCTGAAAAGATGCTGGCAGCTCCGGATGCCGATATTTTTCATGTAATTACTGCCGGTTTTCAGGTAATGGCACCCCATGGCGATTTAGTCAGACCCGACGACCGCTGGAGGATTGCTCTTTTCGTAAAACATGAACTGCAAAATAACCCTGCAAAATAGCGCTGCGATGGAAACAAAATTTAATTTCTCAAAAAGATTTCAATATATCGCTTTAGGCATGGCAGCTCTGGGGCTTATTGTGATTGTAATCAGTTTTTTTACGGTTCCCGAGCGGGCCTGGGCCAATCTGCTGCTGAACAATTACATGTTTCTGTCCATTGCCATTGGAGCCAGTTTTTTTATTGCCATCCAATACATCACGCAATCGGGCTGGTCAGCCATGTTTAAGCGCGTAAGCGAAGCACTTATGGCATATATTCCCTATGCCGGCATCATCATGTTACTTGTATTCTTCGGCATGCATTCACTCTACCACTGGAGCCATCCCGAAGCTCTTGCTGCAGATGCCCTGTTACAACACAAATCGCCCTACCTCAATGTACCTTTCTTCTTTCTCAGAATGATATTGTTCTTCATTGCCTGGATGGTGATGACCCGACTGATGCGTAAAGCATCCCTGGCCGAAGATGAAAAAGGTGGCTTGCACTTCTTTGAAAAGAGTGAGCTGCTTTCAAAAATTCACATCTTCATACTTGCCGTAACTTTTTCACTGGCCACCTTCGATTGGATTATGTCTATTGAGCCACACTGGTTCAGCACCATTTTTTCATTAAAGAATCTCGTAGCCGCTTTCCTGCATGGTTCAGCCATGATAACACTGGCTGTAATTGTGTTGCATCAGCGCGGGTATTTTAAAGATCTTAATAAAAGCCATCTGCTCGACTTTTCGAGATACATCTTTATGCTCAGTATAATTTGGGGCTATTTTGGATTTTCGCAATTTATGCTCATATGGTACGGAAACATACCTGAAGAAACGGAATATTTCTTCTCCCGCTGGCAAAATGGGTTTAAGGGGATATTTTATGTCAATTACCTGATAAACTGGTTTATTCCTTTTGTTTTTCTTTTACCCCAGGTATTAAACAAAAATATAAAAGTGGTGATGACCATTTGCATACTGCTTATTGCTGGGCAATATATTGATCTTTATGAACAAATTTTCCCAGGTGTGGTTCATGCACCTGTATTTGGGCTTCCTGAAATAGGATTTTTCGTAGGATTTGCCGGCCTTTTCCTCTTTATTTTTGGCAAAACGCTTGCAGCAGCACCACTGATTCCCGAAAAGCATCCCTATCTGGAAGAGAGTGTTCATCACCATGTGCATTAATTTGGTTAATTTTGGAAACAAATTGAAAAATCTATGAAAAATCTGATCAAGCTTGTAGTACTCATAAATTTGTTGTTTCCAATACTTGTGAATGGTCAAACCATCAATGCAACAAAAGATATTAAAACCCCGGAATTAGAAATAGGCATTGTTGAACATCTGGATGAATACCTGCCGGAATCAATCACCATCATCGATACCGCCGGAAAGGAAGTTAAACTCAGAGAACTCATCGACAAACCCACTGTTTTAATGTGGGTATATTACCGTTGCCCCGGCTTGTGCAGCCCGCTAATGACCAGTATGGCTGAATTAATCAGCAAGACGGACCTGGAGCTGGGTAAGGATTTTCAGGTAATAACCGTAAGCTTTGATCCCACGGAAGGCAGCCAGTTGGCCATAAATAAACGTAAAAATTACCTACATCTGATTACCAGACCCGTGGATGTTTCCGGTTGGCAGTTTTACACAGCCGACAGTGCCAATGCGGCATTGGGCACCGAAACAACAGGCTTTAGGTACAAAAAGGCGGGCAACGATTACATGCATTCGGCGGCCCTGATCATGCTCAGCCCTGACGGCAAAATTACCCGTTATCTTCAGGGCACCTATTTTCTTCCCTTTGAATTTAAGATGGCTATAGCTGAAACCGCCCAGGGTAAAAGTGGTCCAACCATTTTCAAGGTACTTCAGTTTTGTTATACTTACGATCCGGCAGGTCAGCAATATGTAATGAATGTAACTAAAGTTGCTGGCACGGTAATCCTTTTTATTGCTGCAGTTGTACTTTTGATCCTGATTTTCAAACCTCGAAAAAAACCAACACAAACCTCAGAATAAATTGAAAATGGCTGAACAAACGATTCATCACCACGAGCCCAACTATCTTGAGTACCGGGGCAAATATAAAGGATTGGCTGGTTGGCTTACCACCACCGATCACAAACGCATTGGCTTGCTCTATTTTTATTCAATGATGACTTTTTTCCTGTCAGGAGTAGTGATGGGATTATTGATGAAATACGAGCTTATCGCTCCCGGAGAGCAGCTTATGGGTGCACAAACCTACAATGGTCTGTTTACACTGCACGGGCTCACCATGATTTTTTTGTTTGTAATTCCGGGTGTAGCTGCCGTATTTGGAAATTTTTTTCTGCCCATACTTATTGGCGCCAAAGATGTGTCCTTTCCGCGTTTAAACTTGTTTAGCTGGTATTTATACATCATCGGTGCCATTGTGGTACTGATTTCTCAGTTTTTGGGCGATGGTCCTCCCGATACGGGCTGGACCTTTTATGCCCCTTATAGCCTCAGGACCAACACCAATGTGGTTGCAGCAGTGACGGGTGCCTTTATTTTAGGTTTCTCCTCCATACTCACCGGCCTCAACTTTATTGTCACTATGCATCGTTTACGTGCACCCGGTATGGGCTGGATGCGGATGCCACTGTTTTGCTGGACACTTTATGGCACCGGATGGATACAATTGCTTGCTACTCCTATTGTAGGAATTACTTTCCTCATGGTAATGGCTGAACGACTGCTAGGCATTGGCTTTTTTGATCCTACCATAGGTGGAGACCCTATTTTGTACCAGCATCTTTTCTGGATATATTCCCATCCTGCTGTTTACATTATGATTTTACCGGCCATGGGTGTAATCACCGAAATTATTCCCACTTTCGCGCGAAAAACTATCTTTGGATATACGGCCATCATTATTTCATCCATGGCCATTGCGTTTGTAGGATACTTCGTTTGGGGACACCACATGTTTACCGCCGGAATGAGTTCCACTTCGCGCTGGGTGTTCTCTCTGCTCACCTTTTTAGTAGCCATACCTTCTGCCATCAAAGTATTTAACTGGACGGCAACCATGTATAAGGGATCCATCAACATACAGCCCCCCTTCCTCTGGGCTATAGCATTTATTTTTGTATTCATGATCGGAGGTTTCTCCGGACTGGTAGTAGGCTCTCTGGCAACTGACATTCACGTGCACGATACCGCCTTTGTAGTGGCTCACTTTCACTATATCGTTTTCGGTGGTACCGGATTTGCGTTCTTTGGTGCCCTGCACTACTGGTATCCGAAGATGTTCGCAAAAATGTATAATATCAGGATAGCCAATATTGGACTGCTGATCTTTTTCATCGGATTTAACCTGTTATACTTCCCCATGTTCTATCTTGGCCTGATGGGAATGCCCCGTCGTTATTACGATTATATTCCTATGTTTGAACCGGCCAACCTGCTTTCTACTATTGGTTCATGGATTATGGCTACCGGTTTGATTATAATACTGGTGAACCTTTCCCGTGCCCGCAAAATGACCGGTAAGGCCGTTGACGACCCCTGGGATGGGAAAACCCTTGAATGGCAGATTCAATCGCCTCCACCGGTAGAAAATTTCGATGAAATCCCCACAATTACCACAGGACCTTACGACTACAAATAAGCATCTATGGAAACAACGATCAATCCTTCTGTTGACCTTCATCGTGACGATACGGCTTCCAAAATTGGAATGTGGCTGTTTATCTTTACGGAAATACTGCTTTTCGGAGGTCTCTTTCTTGTTTACTCGGTTTACCGCTTCAGAAATCCGGTGGCATTTCATCTCGCCCACGAGGAATTAAGCATTACCATGGGCTTTATCAATACTGTAATTCTGCTTATCAGCAGTGCCACGGTGGCCATTGCCATAACAGCCATGCAAAAGCACAATAAAAAGCTGACCATGATGATGCTCGGTCTTACTTTACTGCTTGCACTGGTATTTCTGATAAACAAATATTTTGAATGGGGCGCCAAATTTGAGCATGGTATGTATCCCGGCTCTGAATTGATGGCCAATCTGGGACATGGTGATATGTTGTTTTTCAGCCTTTACTTTTTCATGACCGGATTGCATGGCGTTCATATCATTATTGGCATGACATTACTAGCCATAACGCTGGTTAAAGTTAAAAAAGGTGCGGTTCATGCCGGTAAATACCAACTGCTCGAAAACAGTGGATTATACTGGCATCTGGTTGACCTGATCTGGATTTTCCTTTTCCCCTTGTTTTACCTTATTCACTAAACAACTGTGCAGCCATGAGCGAAGAAAAAACCCATGTTGTCTCCATAAAAACCCACCTGCTGGTTTTATTCACACTAATTATTTTAACCATAATCACGGTGCTGATTACCAGTATTGAACTTGGACCCTACAACACTGCAGCAGCAATGATAATCGCATCAGTTAAGGCATTGGTTGTATTGCTTTACTTTATGCACCTGCGTTTTGATGAGCCCATTTACCGGATTATGTTTGGATTGGTGATTGCCATTTTCATTGCGGTGATCATTGTTACTTTTTTCGATTACCTTTACAGATAGCACACTACTATGTACTCAGGAGCTTCAAACTTTGTAACCGGTACCGATGATGCCTTTGTGGTGATTATTGGTATTTCAGTAATATTTTTGGTAGGTATTACCGCAGCCATGCTCTGGTTTCTATTCCGTTATAACAAAAAGCGGAATCCGGTAGCTACCCAGATTCATGGCAGCAATACCCTTGAAATTGTATGGACCGTTATTCCTACCATTCTTGTACTGGGCATGTTTTATTACGGCTGGGCAGGTTATCAACCGATGATTAAGGCTCCGGCCGATGCCATGAACATTAAAGCTACGGCCAGAATGTGGTCATGGCTGTTCGAATATGATAATGGTATCAAAACCGATACGCTTTACATTCCGATAGATAAAGCCGTTAACCTTGATATGGTATCGCCAGACGTAATCCACAGTTTATATATCCCTGCATTCAGGGTAAAGGAAGACATTGTGCCGGGAAAAGAGAATAAGATGTGGTTTATCGGTAAAAAGGAAGGAAGTTATGAACTCTTCTGTACGGAATATTGTGGCTTATCGCACTCCTATATGTTTACCGAAGTTAAAGTATTACCCGTGGATGAGTTTGATGCCTGGTATGCCCGCATGGCCGACAATTCTATGCAGGACTCTACGAAACCTGTTATCCCCGGAGCTAAAGGCAAACAATTGGTACAGGTTAATGGTTGTATAGCCTGCCATTCACTGGATGGTTCCAAGTTAATAGGGCCCTCGTTCAAAGGCGTATATGGACATAATGTTGCCGTGGTAACCAATGGGAAGGAGCGGGAAGTTACCGTCGATGATGAATATATTAAACGTTCCATATACGAGCCCAATGCCGATGTGGTTAAAGGCTATGTTCAGGGTCAGATGATTTCATACAAGGAACAACTCTCCGATGATGAGGTGGCCGAAATCATTGAATACCTGAAAACACTTAAATGACATTTTTACGTAAAGCATATTTTAAAGCCCTGGGCAAACTGGGCAAATATCGTATTGCCATACCCGTAGCCCTTACCGCGCTTACGGGTTATGTTTTATACGCCCGCGCCTTCCAATGGGGAATGTTTCTGCCGGGGTTTGGCGTATTCTTTCTGGCCCTGGCATCCTCTGCCCTGAATCAGGTGCAGGAGAGGCATATCGACAAATTAATGCCACGCACCAAAAGCCGGCCTTTGCCCTCAGGAGCACTGAGTCTCGAAGAAGCATGGATATGGATCATAATATGGTCTGCTGCAGGAGTTCTCCTTCTATGGTATTTTTCAGGGATAGTTGCCTTGCTGCTGGGATTACTTACTTACCTTTGGTACAATGGTATCTATACTCCTTTAAAACAAAAAACGGCACTGGCGGTAGTGCCAGGCAGCGTGGTTGGCGCTTTGCCACCCGTTATTGGATGGGTAGCCGCCGGTGGTTCAGTCTTAAATCCTACCGCGGTAGCCCTGTTTTTCTTTTTCTTTATCGGACAGGTACCTCACTTCTGGCTATTGCTGCTGCAGTTTGGCAAACAATATGAACTCACCGGAGTAAAATCGCTCACCACCCACCTTTCAAATAACCAGATTCGCCGGATTACATTTATATGGATAGTGGCTACCAGCGTAAGTGCGTTTATGCTGCCTGGTTTTTACCGGTTTGAAAATATTTGGGTGGTCTATACCCTCTGGTCACTCTCAGTAATCATGGTGGCTTATTTTGCCCGACTTATTATGCCGTCAAATGAAGATGTGAAGTTCAATTCCTCTTTTCTGCTCATCAATCTTTACTATTTACTGGTAATGATTTTGCTGAGCATCGAATCACTAATTTAAAGCTAATGTTGATTTGTTTCCCGAATCGCTACGCTCTCGGGATTTCGCTACACTCAATTTGGTCTTTCTCGTTATCGCTTCGCTCTCCCGAGACAAGTAGTCTTTGGCTTTTAGTCTTTGGTCTTTAGTCTTTGGTCGCTCCGTCGCCAAGTCTCCCCATCCCCCTATCGCCCCATCGCCTTGTCTCCCCGTCTCCCCGTTTCTTTGGTT